>Ga0181574_10005833_pt1 | contig 10464 bp, 9 predicted proteins | sample 101ome_24_FD_145600 | JGI IMG/M metagenome (GOLD analysis project Ga0181574, IMG submission 145600) | Coastal salt marsh microbial communities from the Groves Creek Marsh, Skidaway Island, Georgia - 101410AT metaG (spades assembly) | ecosystem: Environmental > Aquatic > Marine > Intertidal zone... | reverse complement strand
CGTGGAAAGGCTGACGTGGAAAAGATCAGTAATCATTCATTCTATACTTTTTGGTACGTGTTGCCGACATTGCCGATGTTTCTTGTTTTGCCGTGGTTGCTTCAAAAGGGCGTGAACTTCTGGCTGTCGTTACTGATTTGTGTGGCCGTTACGGTGTTGTGTTTCCTGATTGCGGTGCCTTTCGCGCGGAGATTAGGCGTGGAACTGATTCCTTGAGTATCTATGCCGGAAGGTATGCTGCTTCCGTTCGAGTTGTGCGATACTGATGACATCGTTTCGCTGTGGTTGGACAGCTTCAAATCGGGGGTGGGCTTTCCTGATTCTTACACGTTCGATGAACAGCGGGATTATTTGCTGGAGGAGTTGTTGCCGTCGTCTGACTTTCGCGTGGCTCGAATGGAGCATGTTGTGGTTGGTTTCGTAGCGGTTAATCCAACTCGTATCTTGCAATTATTCGTACATGTCGATTACCAGGGATTAGGGATCGGTACGCGTCTCGTCGATTGGGCTAAAAGCCAGTCAAAGGGTTCGCTCGATTTGTGGGTGTATGAGTGTAATGCCAGTGCACGTTTATTTTATCACCGACAAGTTTTTGTTGAGGTGGATGTGGATGCCGGAAGTGCATGGCGGAGTCCGATGCTGCGATTGGCATGGTCCGCGTCAAATTAATTGGATGAGTTGCGGGGCAGGTATACCTGCAGCGTAACAGGCGGGCCACCTTTTGCCGTGGCGTATTGAGCTTGCTTGACCATGTGATAATCACGCGGAAAATAAATGCCTTTATCGGCCAGGCACGCGGCCACCTGCTCATTAAGCGTGATGGTGTCAGGTATAATGAATAACAGGTTTCCGGGATCGATGGGGGGGGGCTTTTCGAATGATGTTGCACAATCGACCGACACAATTTTCATTCATCCAGTCAGCGGAGAGCGCTTTTTTATCAGGTAGTAAATGTAGTCCGGTTTGATGGCGGAAAGTGAACAGGTATTCGATATCCTGCTCTGCAAATTCTGCGAGTTGTTGATACAAAGAGAGATCTTGGTCACTGACTTTTTGGCCATGCAAGACCCCTTTTATCGGTAGGGGGCTTCGCTGCTGAAACACGTTTTCTGAAGCGCGATATGGATGGAGAAGTGAACTGACCGTACCTTGCGTAAAGGCCGTCAGTATGACCAACCCGGTTACCGCGGGTAGGATCTGACGTTGAGGTGAATCTGCGAGAAGTAGGAAAAGAGCACCTGTTAAAAAGGGCATATAGAACATTAGCTGGCCTGATAGGATATTTGATGTGCCGATGGCACCAGCAAAGGGTAAACAAGCAAGCCATAAAATAAGTGCTCAATTGCGCAGAGGTGGCGCATCTTGAGAAAAGTGTACCGTAATGGCATACACCAGTATCACTGCGTAAATTTCAATCAACCGATGCTTATGTGCAGTGCCTCCTTGCCAACTTTGGAAGAGAACAAATGTAGCTGCGAGTATTATCAATGGAATCCAGACGGTAAGGGAGGTGGCAATCCGTCGTTTGCGGGCAATTATCAGGGAACTTCCAACCAGTACACAGGGCAGCCAAAGGTTTTGTATCACGCGTACCATATCCCTCAGATATAAGATAGGTAGGGATTTGCCGTGGTTGGGGTTGCTTTCGTTGGAGTTACTGGTCAGCCCAATAAGTCTTTTCAGTTCGATGGTCAGGTTTTCAGGGTTGCCGAACACCAGCAGAGTAATGAGCAGGGTGCCGAGGGTAAATCCGGGGACGACCCACACTGCGCGAGTGATACTGAATGGTCGCTTGTAAAGGGTAGCTGAAATAAATCCTCCGAGGGTAATTAGCATAAGTATACCACTCGGTACTCTTGCCATGAATAGGCACGCGATGCTCGCACCCGCCGCAACCTCCCAGAAAAATCTTTTTGTCGGCGATGTCGTCTGCCCGTGCATCAGCCATGCGCTGGTAGTCAATGCGAGGAATACGAATGTAAACGAATTGTAGGAAATTGCTGTAGGCCCCCATGAGTAGGTTGCCAAGCCACCGGCAAAGACAAGGCCGTATAAATAGGGATAGCTGGAAGGTGGCAGTCTGTCCTTTGTATGAGCTCGCACTCCCGCACTTAATGCCCAGCAGGATAAGGCAGTTAAAATCAAGCGTACCCACCGCATGCCCGCAAGGTCGAGCTCCAGCCATCCTAGAAGGCCGCGATAAAGATCAAAAAAAGAAGAGGGAAAGGCGACACTGTGTAGATTGGATATGTAGCCGAGTACGTAAAAACTTTCGTCCGTTAAGTCGATTCCCCGGTTGCTGAAAAGTCCAAGTAATATGTAGCCGACAAGAAGAGGCAGGGCAATGAGGCCTGCGCGTATGTAGCGCGATAGTGCGTGTGGTGTAGTCATGCCGTCCGCCAATTGATTGTGAGCTCTTTTTTCCATATAGTGTTGGGGGTGATGCCTGAGTGGCTTACTTTTTGTCGAAATGCTTCACGGTTGTTTCAGGGATACGTTCTATTTAAAGTATAATGATTAAAAAAAGAGGAGGAGTCCGGTTACGAGTTGGTGGCGATGGCTCCAAGTTTCGTTGAATTTTTGGGCTTGCCAGCGGTAACCAATCTTCGCGATCGTGTTGTCGGCGACTCGCCAGCGCAATCCCGTCGTTAACCAATTGAAGTTGAATCCTTCATTCGTAAATTCATAGAATATTTCCTCCTCGATGAATGGACTGGCCTGAAAAAAGTGCGATTTCCATGGTGCAACCAAGCGGGTTTCATTGCGATATCGCCAGCGGTCGTTTGCGCCACTCTCCTTCTCGAATGTGCGATATTCTATGCGATGCCTGTTGGCTACGGTCCAATTGTTCAGCCTTGTGCGGTAAGCCAGGATGGCCGAAGGGCGATATTCGTCCCGCCAGTCGTTATTGATTTCGAGCCAGGCATGCCGATAACCCGCTTCGGCCGACCAATTGCTCCCAAGATTATAGCCGAGATTCAAATCCACGTAGCCGAAGAAAAAATCGTCGAACCCGTTGCGAGAGGTCAGCAAGTTGCGGGAGGAGAGAAACCAGGCCTCGTTGATCGTGTACTTGGCGATTAAGTTGTGTGCACTTCCGGTATCTGATTGGGCCAGAGCACTCCCGAAGGGGAAATTGGTTATCAACAGCAAGAAGCAGAGGAGTCGATTCATCAGGGTGTAATACGAAGTGGGTGGCAGATTGCAAGTAAGGGGAAGCAATTGCAGGCTGACCCGGAACGTTTTCCGTGTTAAGCTGTCCAGATGATGATACGCCTGATCATTGGTTGCCTCGTAGTTTGGTCTGCATCGAATGTGTTCGCAAAGAATCTTCCATTTCCGGGAGAGATTTTTGAGATTGAGGGCCGAACGGCATTTTTGATCCTTCCCGAGAAGGTTGAAACGGAAAAGCCGGTGCCATGGGTATGGTATGCGCCTACATTGCCTCGGTTGCCTGGCGAAGCGGAGAAGTGGATGTTTGAGCGATTCCTGGCCAGAGGTATTGCCATTGCGGGTATCGATGTAGGTGAATCCTTTGGAAGCCCCGGAGGACGTGCGCGATTCACCGCACTGTACGAGGAATTGGTCAAGAACCGGGGCATGGCCAAAAAAGCCTGTTTGTTGGCTCGCAGTCGTGGAGGCTTGATGCTGTACAACTGGGCTGTAGAGAACCCCGAAAAGGTGGCAGGTATTGCGGGGATTTATCCCGTGTGCAATCTAGCAAGCTATCCGGGCCTGAAAAGGGCTTGTGGTGCATACAAAATGACCGAGCAGGAGTTGAGCGCGGTATTGGTGAAGCACAATCCCATAGCGCGTTTGGCTCCGTTGGCGAAAGCCGGTGTACCCATTTTCCATATACACGGTGACGTGGACAAAGTGGTGCCGCTTCACAAAAATTCCGGCTTGGTTGCAGAGCGATACCAGGCCATGGGAGGGGAAATGGAGCTCGAAGTGCCCAAGGGGCAAGGCCACAATATGTGGCCGGGATTTTTTCAAAGTCAGACGCTTGTAGATGCGATCCTGCGGTGGGCCGGAGGCCTGGACAATTAAACGGACGCTGGTGTGGGAATAGCGTGTTGACGCAGGTCCGTAATCAGGAGGCGTTTGTGCCAGAAATTCAGGGCAAGGGAATGGGCGTTCGCGTTCGAAAAAGCGGTTACCGTGTTACCAGATCGGAAATATTTGCATCCCACTCTAAAGTGCCTGTCCGTTTGAGCTCGCCTTGTTGACTGATTGAAAATGCCATCAAAGTTCCTGCCTTAAATCCGGTTGCGAGAAGATGTTTGCCGTCAGGCGACAAGGCCAGGCCCCAGGGAACTTTATCCGCGGGTGTGCGGCCAAGAAAATTCAGGCCGCCGTTCCCGTCCACAGCGTAACGGCCGATGGCATCGACACCCTGTTTGTGTCCGCGTATGCCGACAAAAAGAAAACGTCCGTCCGGGGTGATAATGATATCTGAGGAACTGACGCCTTCGAGGTTGGTGCCTTTCGGGAAAGCGTCAAGCACTTCGCGGATGATGAGTTGCCCATTGTCCTTGCGGTTGTAGGATGATATGCCTACGGATTGCTCGTTGCTGAAATACACCATGGGTTTGGTGGGGTGATAGGCCATGTGGCGGGGACCGGTGCCTTCAGGGGGTTGGGCATTTTTAGGGGATAGTGGAGTGAGCTCGCCGGTTTTGGCGTTGAAACCATATTGAAACAGTGCGTTCGACGCTTTGACATATGGAATGTAGACGTGCCGGTTGTCGGGTGAGGGCCATACGCAGTGCGCGGCCGTGCGACCCTCATCAAGGAATGCGGTGCGTTCACCAATGTTCCCTTCATCGTCGATAGGGTAGACATCGACCTGTCCTCCACCGTAGTTGTTGCCCAGTAAAAATTTATTGGCGCGATCGAGAGACAGGTAAGAATATCCGTGTGCCAGATCAACTTTTTGCAGTGAGGCGAAGCGTCCGTCCTCCTTCAGGTGGACTACAGCGCCGAGTCCATCGCGATTCGAGCTTACATAGACAATAGGTTTTTCTGGATGTGCAGTGATGGTGGCGGCGGAAAAATTAAGCGCAATTCGATCAGGTTTGCCAAAGCGAATGTTTGGGCCGTGGGGAGTTGCTTTGACGATAAGCAAGCATTCGCCGCTTCGACTGGGGGCATAGGTATGGAATGATTTGCCTGCCCATGCGAACGGTATAAAGGTTAGCAAAAAAAAGAAAATGCGTGTGTTCATGCCTTTGGGTATAGTCTGTATGTGGTGAAAATGAAAATGGAAAGCCGAAGGAAATTGAGATAATAGAGATCAGACCGGGGCTTTGTTCGCATCCGCGGGTAAAGTAATCCGGTGGCGGGGGAGGATGAGCGCACGAATCTATACATGCACTCGCAGGCGACGCGAATGCGTTCGATGAATAATGCGTAATGGTTAAATAATCTGGTAGGTTTTGGAAGGTTGGTGCGACAGGTAGTTATGAGGAGATTCTTACTATATCAGCTGTTTTTGTGGGTCGGAATGGCCCGCGCGGAGGACATTTCGGTCACCTTGAAAAATCCACCTGCCGAGGGTACGGTGGCCTTTGTTCTTTTTAACTCGCCGAATACTTTTGGCGATCTGCGAGATCCGTTCAAGGTTGTGCGATATCCATTAGAGGGACAGTCATCGTTCAACATTTCAGATGTGGCCCCCGGTGAATACGCCTTGATGGTATACTTCGATGCAAATGGCAACGATCGCATCGATCGAAATTTTATAGGCATTCCGAAAGAGCCACTTGGCTTTTCAAATAACTACGAGCCCAAAGGGCCGCCGAGTTACGCGCGTGCCGTATTCATGCTTGAAGAAGGAGGCGCGAAGAACTTTGAGGTTCGTCTACGCAAACCGCTCGGTGACCTTGGTCGGTTAGGCGTGGGTGTCGGAGTGATAGGCCGTAGCAGTCCATACCGAGACGATAATGGTGGAGTGTATCAGTTTATTCCTGCATTAACATACAACGGAAATCGACTTCAGGTTTTTGGGCCACGTGCGCAGGTCGGACTTGTAGGCAGTGGTGATGTGCGACTTGCGCTTACAGGGCAGTACCGTATCGGTGTGTACGAGGAAAATGACAGCCCATTTCTGGAGGGGCTAGGCGACCGGGAAAATACGTTCTTGGCCGGCTTGGCATTACAGGTCGAGGTGCCCGGCGGATTTGATTTTTCCGCCAATTATGAGCACGATGTGCTGGACGAGATTGGTGGCGGGGTTGCTGGCCTTTCATTGAAAAAATCCTTCCAGCAGAGCCTGCTCAAATTCAGTCCTAACCTGGGCGTAAATTGGACGGATGGTGACCTTGCGAATCACGACTTTGGCGTGCCCGGTCGGCTTGCTCGGGTGGGTCGCCCTGCGTACAGCGTGGGTGATGTGATCAGTTTTGAAGCCGGTATGGGATTATTTATCGACATGGGGGAAGATTGGCTGATTGTATTAAATGGTGCTGGCGAGTGGTTGGATTCGGATGTTCAAGACAGTCCCATCGTAGCTGACGATGTTGTTTTCTCTGGGTTCGGCGCGATTAACTATGTCTTTTAGGTGGGTGCTGCGACATGAACTCGCTGGATCCAGACGCGGAGTTCTTTCATGTATGCGCCGTAAAGAAAAAGGCGGATGGGTGAGATGACCATCCGCCTTTTTGGTTTGGCTGATCGAGAGTGTATGTTAGCGGGCAAGCGCCCGTAATGCATCGTTCGAGGCTTCCTGAACCTGTACGATCGTACTCTGCGCATTGCGAATAAGCACGTCATTGAGCGCCTTGTCTTCCACTTTGTTTCCGTCGGCGATCGCCGCGGCTGCTTTGGCGCCATTTTCCTGGGCGCGCCAGTTGCCGCGTTCAAGAATGCGGGTCAGCAGGGCAACATGCGCAGGGTTTTGCAGTGCACCCAGAACGCGAACGCCGTACTCCCACGACAGGTCAGTAGCTTCCAGTTGAGGGATTAAGTGATTTTCCACTTCGGAGCGAAAGGCATCGTCCTTGTGCTGGCACATGTTTTGCAGGGAGTGTGCAGCGCTATCCTTCACATTGACAACGCCGTGTGTGAGAAGCTTAACCAGCGGGAGTATAGCTTCTGAAGATGGGTAGTAGCCCGCATTGCGTGCGGCGACGGAGGTTTTACGCCAGTCCTCGGTATTCGAAAGATAGGGCTGAAGTATAGGAGCGATCTTGGTTTTCTGTTCATCGGTACAGTGGGACCATAGACGGCCAAGGGCCCCCCCGGCGTTTTGACGCACGTTGGGTACATCATCACCAACGCACTGGGCGATATCCTCGATCGACGTGGTGTGTTCTGTGTAGGCGAGAAGGTTGATTGCATGTGCACGCACGGCCCAAACTTCCTTGTTGGTCATGCCCTCTTTGAGAGCAGCGGAAGCTACAGTCGCCACTCGTGTTGCGTATTGACTGGGGATGCGGTGGCCCATTTCCGCCATGAGTCCTGCGCGTAGACGGTCGGTTTGTGCGACTTCCAGTTCCTGTAGCAGGATCGGGAATAATTGATTCTGGTGCATTTTGTGTTCGCTGCGTAGCCAATTGATGATGCCGCGTGCTTCGTTGACTACATTTTGAGTAGGGTCGCCGAGTTGCCGGACAACAGCGGAAAGGCCGGGTTCCATCCGTGGCCAACCCATATTGTAAATAGTCCGTACAGCATACATGCGTGTGCGCCATGCCGCTTCTCCCTCTGTGTCCGTTGCGGCAATGATCGCGCGCATAGCATCGGGATGACGGACGCGGGACAGCAGGTGAAGGGCCGCTTCGGCTACGTTAGCCACCTCGTTGCCAAGCAGCGCGGCGACTTGATCAAAAACTTCGGGGCCCGGGCGAGCGCCGGCGTTGATAGAGCGTTCCAGTCCCCGTACCGAACTGGTTTGAATCCGCCAGTTGGTGGCAGCGAGACCTTTGATCATGACGTCTGCCTCATTCGCTCCGGCAATTTCAACCATGGCGTCATAGGCGGCAATTTGTACCGTTTCCGTAGGGTCGCCGGCGATTTCTTTGAGGTAGGTGCGAGCTTCTTCCACCGGGAGGATTTTGCGGACCGCATTTGCCGCAGCGACGGCTACGGTGTAATCTGCATCACGGATGGTTTCTTTCAGCGGGTCCAGGGCATCTCGCGCCAGCATCGCACCGAGCGCTGTAGCGGCTTCGCGCTTTACCGTACCGCTGGTAGAACCGAGTTTACTGATCAAGGCTTGAGTGACCTTGGTCACCTCCTCGCCATCGCGCCCTCCGGGTGCAAAGACCACACCAAGCGAACGTGCGGCGCTGGCAGCAACCCGAGGGTTATTGGCATCAAGATTCCGTAACAGGGCAGGAACCGGGTTGATTTGATCTTGTGCCAGCGCAAATAGTGGCAGGCAAGTGATTGCAATAAGGGTAGTCCATTTTTTCATCTCACACACTCCATGTTCATGTTATTGATAATTGATACTTTTTCGGTAAACGAAAACCAGTGTAATAATTCGTTTAAAACTAAACGTACAGGTTGGCCGTCTGTGCACTGGCGGATGGAAAACGATGGTTGTCGGCGTGCTTATTCCTGATAAATTGGCAGGTATTGATAATGCACGCAGAGGCAGATTACGCCAAAAGCCGTGCTGTATACTCCGCCATCGTGCCCGCTGTGCTTGAGGAATTCACCATTATCTTTCTGTAGTTCAATCAAGGTCTTCTCAAGCCGGGGTAAAAAGGTTTCGCGTAATTCGTCACTCATCATGTTGGCTGCGGTAGCCAGATAGTACGCGGTGTACCAATAGTGTGAGGCGCGGCGGGGATCGAAGGTTTTGAGAAAGGATGAAGATTGCTCAAGCATCTTCTTGTCCCTCTCTTCGTGACGTGCACCCAGGGCCTGCAGGGCAACAACCCCGGCGGTACGCATGGCGGGCGTCGCGTTTTTTCCGGGTGCCTGATACGAGAATCCTTGTTGGCTGGAGCTGTAGCAGCGGCGCACATAATCGAGGGATAGCTCGATCGCTTTGTCTGGCACATCGAGTTGGCAGTTTTGTGCGGAACGAAGTGTCAGCATTTGCCAGACCGTCACGGAGAGGTCTGAATCGTTGGGTCTGGGCTCGTATCGCCATCCGCCGCGTTGATTGGCGTCTTTATCAGATTGCGAGTGCAGGATGATTTTAAGCGCGGCTTCGATCGCATTTTTGATCTTCAGGTTGTCGGCCTCTTTTTCCATCATGCCGTAAGCCTCGCACAAAGCCAGGGCGCAGATGCCGTGGCCATACATGCGCGCATTGCCTTCATTGCCGTAGTACCCTTTGTGATCTTTGCTTTTTCTGGTGAGGTACATGATTCCTCGGTACAGGTTGTCGCCGTATTTGGACTGGCCCGGAAACTGACCTGCTGCCATCAAAGCGATGCAGGATAGTGCGGTGTAGGTATTGGGCATTTTCCCGGAAGAAAATTGACCGGTCGCTGGGTCCTGTTGTGACACCAGGTAATCGAGCCCTTTGGCGATGGCCTCGTCAATTTTGTGCTGCGCGTGAATTGCATCGAGATGTTCGCGATCAGAGAGGTTTTCGCCAACCACGTTCAGAACACTGGAAAAAAGCGCAAGTGCACAGATGAGCCGCATTTTCAAAGGTCCGATGTATAGACTGCCATCCATTATCACTTTTTGGTCTCCTTTATAAGTTTCTCGAGGTACTGCCGGTTGGCTTTGCGGTAGTATTCGTCGTACTGAACTTTGCGCTGGGTGGAATTGTCATTTTTTAGTCGGTCACGTACGCCGACCCATTGGGGACTTTTGAAGTTTTCCTTAAGGTCCGGAATGGCTGCAGCCTGTTGTTGAGGCGTACGGTTCCCTTGTGGACCGCCTTCCCCTCCCTGTGGAGAGCCCTGCGATGCCTGTCCTGGGGGAGGCTGTTGTGGAGCACCAACCTGATTGTTGACCTGTCCAAGTACGGTTTGTGCCATAGCGGCTGAAGCCTGTTGCAGTGCGTGCGCAGCGTTCTGAAGGTTGTCAGCCGTGTAGGGGGTGGGACGGCCGTCTTGCAGATCGGTCTGTGCCGCTTGCAGATCAATCATAGCCTGAGATACCTCTTGAGCAGGTAGGGGAATGGAGTCGCTTTGGTTTTGTGCCTGCATGGGCAATTCCGCATTTGCTCCCGGTGGAGGAGGGGTGCCTTGGGAAGGAGAGGCACTCTGGGGGCTTCCTTGCGACTGCCCGGGCGCTTGGCTTGAAGCCTGTGCTTGTGCAGGCGAACCGGGTGGTGCGTTTTGCCCCGGTTGCTGTCCGGGTTGCGCCTGCTGTGCAGATTGCGGGTTTTGCCCCGGTTGCTGTCCGGGCTGCGCCTGCTGGGCCGACTGCGGGTTTTGCCCGGGTTGCTGTCCGGGCTGCGCCTGCTGTGCAGACTGCGGGTTTTGTCCCGGTTGCTGTCCGGGCTGTGCCTGCTGAGCGGACTGCGGGTTTTGTCCCGGTTGCTGTCCG
>Ga0181574_10005831_pt1 | contig 10465 bp, 10 predicted proteins | sample 101ome_24_FD_145600 | JGI IMG/M metagenome (GOLD analysis project Ga0181574, IMG submission 145600) | Coastal salt marsh microbial communities from the Groves Creek Marsh, Skidaway Island, Georgia - 101410AT metaG (spades assembly) | ecosystem: Environmental > Aquatic > Marine > Intertidal zone... | reverse complement strand
GATCGCTCGACCGAGCCGGGCATACCCTTCGGGTCCTCGGGCGAGGATCAGGATGTGCTTCCCTTCCGGATCGGCAGGCCCGGGACGACGGAGATCGACCGGTGCTCGTCGAGCCGGGCCGGACCGGACCGGCATCGGCGACGGCGACGGCGACGGCGACGGCGACAACGTGAGTTCGGCACCGAAAATGGTCGGCAGCCCGACTGCTTTGGCTGCCTCGGAAAACCGGACGACCCCATAGAAGCCGTTGTGATCGGTGAGGGCCAGCGCTTCGAGTCCGAGCCGTGCTGCCTCCTCGGCCAACTCCTCAGGATGAGAAGCACCGTCGAGAAACGAAAAGTTCGAGTGACAATGCAACTCGGCGTATGGGACGTCACCTCGACGACGGGCCCCGGACGGCGGCGTGTAGGGCTCTCGGGTGCGCGACCAAGCCGGGCTGTCACTTCCGTCGCCGACCCGCAGATCACCGACGCGACCGGTGGCCGGCCGATCCGAGAGACGGCGCTCGAGCTCTCCCCACGAGATCCCGGGATTGTCGAAACCCATCGTCGCACGGTACCGAACATATGTTCGTATCACAAACTCTGCGGACGCCCGATGAGCCGTCAGACGAGACGACGCAGATACACCGCCCGTACGGCGAGGGCGTCTCGTACCTCGCTGGTCATCTCCTCGGCGAACTCCGACCGGTACGCCTGGTCGGTCACGATCTGCACTGCGAAATTGAGTCCCGACATCAACCCGATGAACGCCGCCACGAGTAGGAGTTGACGCGTGAAGATCACGTCGGTTCCGAAGACAGCGAAGACGACCGCCCAGTCGCGTTCGAAGGTCAGCTCGGTGGCGGTCGTCCACTGACCCAGCGTGTCCTCACGCACGGTGAGCAGACCGAAGATCACGTAGAACACCGTGACCACGAACGACACCAGAACAATCTGGATCCCTTGGGCGACGAAGAGCAGCAGACTCACGTTGATCTCGGCTCGTCGCGGCAGCGTGGGAGCGTCGGGGGCCGGATCGTCGTCGGACGGCACCAGCTCGGCGACCGGCGTACCCCCACACCGAGCCCGAACCTCGGACCACGCCTCGAACCGTGCGAGGTCGACGGTGATGCGGCGAATCGATACGAACACGAAGACCCCTCCAAGCCCGACGATCGAGCCGAAGACGACTCCGAACAACGGCAGGGTCCAGTCGTTGGCCACCTGCCACATCTCGGCATTGATGAAGATGAAGGCCGAGAACACGAGAAGCGTCGGCACCGTCTTCATGGCCAGGGTGGCGACGTCGTTGATCTGACGTCGCACCTGCCCCAACGACCACCGCATCATCGAGAACAAACCCCACGTGGTGACGATGTAGCCCAAGGCGAGAACGGCCAGGTTGAATCCGATGACGGAGATGATGTTGTCCCACACCGAGCGTTGCGAACCGATCACCGTGGGGACGACGGGGAGCAGCACGTAGAGCGCGAGCTCCCACACACCGACCTCGTTCGGCAACGCCAGCGGACGACGCCCTCGGATCCGGTTCACGACTGCGACCGACGTGACGAGCGCAGCGAGACACACCCCGAACGCAACGCTCTGCCACCAGCCTGTCCATCGATCACCAAAGGCCAAGAAGAACTCGAAAAAGACGACCAGCGCGAGGAACGGCGCCATACGGGTGAAGACATCCTCGGTGGCCGAATAGCGATCGATCAGGTGCGGTAGTCCGCGCCGAACGAACCAGCGCTCGGTGAGGTCAGCTGTGGATCGCGACCGACTCATGGACACCGTTCCCCCAGCGTGTCGTCCCGAGAACTGTGACACATGACGGTGGCCCCCAGCACCACTTCTTGGATCGAAGCCACAACCCCGACCACCCCTCTATCTTCTCGCTCTCAGTCCCACCGCGCCGTCACCCGCCACACACCTGCTTCGAGCACGACGAGCAGCGCTCGACCATCGGCGGTGACGAGCTGTAGCCGTGCCTGTCGGCAATGTGCCTCGACGTCCCACCAGCGCTCGTCGATCGGCCACGGCCCCGACCATCCGATCACCACCTTGCGTTGACCCTTGACGATCAGTCGAGCAGGTGGTGCCGAGAGCAACCCACGACCGGTGACCTCGATCACGGCACCGGATTCGTCGAGGACCTCCACGACCACCGGGTCGAGGAGCAGCCGGGTGGGAGACGGAGCCGGGAGCGAGCCGGGCCAGGGGGCGGTCTCGTCACCGGGGTCGAGCGACCGACCGGCAAGTTCGACGGTGACCGCAGGAATCAGTGTCAGCTGCTCATGGGAATGGCGGCTGCCGCAGAACTCAGGCACCAGCACGGTCTCCGTACCGAACTGACCCTGTAGACGAGCTGCGACACGCATGGCCCGTTGGTCCACCTCGGTCTCGCCACCCCAGAAGCCGAGTTGGCGCCCGGTGGCGGCGATGAGCCCGTCGGGGACGAGCGCGATACACGTGATGCCACCACTCGGTCTGGTCACCGCCGATCCGTTGAGCCAGCCGTCGAGCTGCCATCGCACCCGGTCGGCAACCGCTGCGTCGGACAACATCCCCTCGTGTCGCCAGAACCGGATGAGCTCTTCACCGTGTTCGGTCTCGGCTCGGATCCCCACCCGAACACAGGTGACCCCGTCGCGGCCGAGCCGTCGATGCAGTTCGTCGGCGATCGAACGAGCGACGAACGCAACCCGATCGATCCGGTCGGCCGGTGGATCGATCTCAGCCGAAACCGACCAATCGGCCGGGGGCCGGCGGGCATCGGGCAGTCGTTCCTCGAGTCCTGACGCCAACCGATGTGCACCTTGTCCTTCACGGCCGAAGCGGCCCAGAACGTCGTTTGCAGGCAGCTGAGCAAACGCACCGAGCGTGGTGATCCCGAGTCGGCGGAGCACGCCGGTGAGATCGGGTCGGTCGAGCAGGTCGATGTTCATCGGTGCGAGGAACTCGGCGGTGGTTCCCGGCGGTATCACTCGGATCGGGGCAGCGCCCCGAGCGGCCAGTTCAGCGGCAAAGGGTCCATCGGCCACCCCGATGCGCACATCGGTACGACCGCCGACAACCTCGGCCATCCGCGCTCGTGCAAGGGCGGCCACCGCATCGTCACCACCGAAGTAGCGCGACGGGCCCCGGGAAACGAGCGCACACGTGCCGGGGCGGGTGACCTCGACCCTGGGGGTGATGTCGTCGAGTACGGCGACAACCGGTTCGAACAAACGTGCCTCTTTGGCCTCGTCTCGGTCGTGGATCGACAACTCGGGGCATCGGGCCTGGGCCATCCTTCGTCGCAAACCTCGTACGACCCCGTGGGCGCGAGCGCCGGGCGACGCAGCGATGACCCGGTTGGCGAACAAAACCACCGACGGTTCATCGAGCGGTACGCCGGTGGCAACAAGTGGCCAATCAGGACACCACGCAACAAGCGTGCGGACGGGTACGACCATCAGTCGACTGTGGCCACGGGATGAGGTGCGCCTCCGGGGCCGGGGAGCAAGACATCGAGCGATCGAGGTCGCGCCGCCGCTCCCTTGCCACCTCCGGCGATGGTGACCTTGCGTGATTGCAACACGCCATGACCGATACCGATGCCGCACCATCGCGACTCGACGACGTCGAGCTGTACGTCGGCACCAACCGGCCACTGTGAGCCGATGCTCACCAGTACCGAACCCCGTTCGCGCAGGCGAGAACCGATCCGGCGAGCATCGGACTCGCGCAACCGATGCCTGGGTGAGATGACGATCATGTCGACTGCACCGATCAGCGCAGCGACAGCCGACGGCCACGCGGAGGGTTCGGGATCGATGACCAGCAACCGCTCGAGCACCACTCCGTGTTCACCTGCTGCAGCGAGACCGATGTCGGTACCGCCGACGAACGCTGTCCATGATCCGGCCGCAGAGGGGCCAGCGGCAACAGCGAGTGCGAGCGAGGTGGCACCGACCCCTCCGACACCGACGACAACTCCTCGGCGCAGCGCTCCATCGGGAAACAGCGAAGTCAGTGCACCATGAACCGGAAGGGTCTGCTCACGGGCGAGAGCGAGCGGCGTGACTCGGTCGGCAACCAGCTCGAGTTGTGCTCGTCGCACGGCTTGATGAGGACCATCGAGCGTGTCGACAGCAAGGTTTCGCGCATGCCTGTGTACCATCCCGCGAGTATCGAACACCTGTTCGCTTCACGCAAGAGGCTCCTCGGAACGATCTCGGTCATCGGGAATGCGACACCCTGTCGCCGGGTTCTGACCGACATGAGAGTCGACGTGAGTACCGCTGCAGCTGCCGCTATCGCCCGCAAGGGGGGAACTGCGGTCGTCGACCTGCTCGAACCATACGGTTGAGGCAAGAAGTTCGAGGTGTCGGTCGACACCCACACGACCGGCAGAACCCTCGAGGGCTACACCCGAGCGAGCATCGACGAGGTGCTCATCCTCATCGACCCTGATCTTGCCCGACTCCCCGTCGAGATCCATGTGACGAAGGCCGGACTCTTCGGTCGCGGCGTCGGTGTGTTTGTCGATGGGCTCGACGGTGCTCCCTGTCCGATCGATCTCATCTGATCGATCCTTCTCGCACCAGGGTGCCCACCGACCCGACGATCGCACCGGCTCCGGCGAATCGTGGGCGGAGAGGTAGGGTCGGCGCCGATGAGTACCGACGATCGAGTCACCACCGAACGGGCCCGTTTCGCAGCATGGTCGAAGGCCGCCGAGGAGTCGGGTGACGAGCCTGCGCTCCCGGCCGCCACCGTCATCGTGCTGCGCGACGGAACCGACGGGCCCGAGACGCTCATGCTGCGAAAGAACAGCACCATTGCATTCGGTGGGATGTGGGTGTTTCCCGGTGGGAAAGTCGACGACACCGACTGGGAGGGCGCCGACGATGCCGTGGCCGCCGCTGCGAATGCAGCCGTACGAGAAGCCGCCGAAGAAGCTCGTTTGCGGATCGAGCTCGACGACATGGTCGTTTTTGCCCACTGGATTCCACCGGCGATTGCGCCGAAGCGGTACGCCACGTGGTTCTTCGCCGCTCCGGTCGATGACGACGACGTGATCATCGATGACGGCGAGATCGTCGACATGGAGTGGACAACTCCAGCGGCTGCGATCGACAGGCACCACCGCGGTGAGATCGAGATCGTGCCACCCACGTGGGTGACGCTCGACCTGCTCACCGGTCACGAAACGGTGGCATCGCTGCTGGCGTTCCTCGACGAACGACCGGCCCGCTACCACGCCACCAAAGTCACCCGGGGCGGTGAGCATCCCGTCGTGATGTGGCACGGCGATGCCGGCTACGACACAGGTGATCCCACCATCGACGGGCCGCGCCACCGACTCACCATGAAGCCCGACGGCTACGTGTACGAAGACGACGGAGTGCTCGATTGACCGACGCACCGACCGGCCTCACCGGCGCCGAGGTCGCCGCCCGCGTCGCCGACGGCCGGGTCAACAATGTTCCCGACGCGCCGGTACGCACGGTCCCCCAGATCATCCGGGCGAACGTGTTCACGCCCGTCAACGCGATCATCGGCACCCTCTTCGTGCTGATCCTGGTCGCCGGCTACCCCGCCGACGCACTGTTCGCCGGTGTCGTCGTCTCCAACTCGGTGATCGGCATTGCACAGGAGGTGCAGGCCCGGCGCACGCTCAATGCGCTCGCTGTGCTCTCGGCGCCAAAAGCCCGTGTCCGTCGCGACGGCATCACGACCGAGATCGGGGTGAGTGGCGTCGTCACCGACGAGATCCTCGAACTCGCACCCGGTGATCAGGTGGTCGTCGACGGTGATGTCATGGCGGCATCGGGTCTCGAGATCGACGAGTCGCTGCTCACCGGCGAGTCTGACCCGGTGGAGAAGCGCATCGGCGACCGGGTCATGTCGGGGTCATTCGTGTCGGCCGGTTCCGGTCTGTACTGCGCGACCCATATCGGGGCCGAGTCCTACGCAGCGAAGCTGTCCGAGGAAGCCCGACGGTTCGAGCTCGCCGGCAGTGAACTTCGGCGCGGCGTCGATCTCGTGCTGCGCTGGCTGACCTTCATCATCCCGCCGGCGTCGATCCTGCTCCTGCTTCGTCAGCTCGACACCCAGGATCGGTGGCAGGACGCGCTCCAGGCCACGGTGGCTGCTGCAGTTGCGATGGTGCCCGACGGCCTCGTGCTGCTGACCAGCTTGAGTTTCATCACCGGGGTGATCGCGCTCGCCCGCCGTCAGGCGTTGGCGAAGGAACTGGCATCGGTCGAATTGCTGGCCCGGGTGGACACCCTGTGCCTCGACAAGACGGGCACGATCACCACCGGTGAGATCAGTCTCTCGCACATCGAGGTTGTGGGTGACAGCGGCGAAGACGACGCAGCCGCAGTGCTCGGGGCGCTCGGTGCATCGGACCCGTCACCGAACGCGACCCTCGCTGCCATCGTCGAGCACTACCACGCACCCGACGACTGGCATGCCACTCGGACGCTGCCGTTCTCGTCGGCCCGCAAATGGGCCGCCACCGAGTTCGGCGAGCGAGGCACCTATTACCTCGGCGCTCCCGATGTGCTCTTCGACGCTGACGATCACGACGAGCGGGCCCAGGCCGAGGCGGCAGCGGCGACGGGGCTGCGGGTTCTGCTCGTCACCCGGTCCGATGACGGTTGGCACGACCAGGAACTTGGTTCGAGCCGCACGCCTGTGTGCCTGGTGCTGCTCGAGGACACAGTGCGTCCTGATGCCCCCGAGATCTTCGCCTTCTTCAAGGAGCAGGGGGTGCAACTCAAGGTGATCTCGGGTGACAACCCGGCGACCGTCGCCGAGGTGGCGCGCCGGGCCGGGGTGGACGGCGCCGACACGTGGGTCGACGCACGCACCATCCCCGACGACCCGGAGGGGCTGGCCGATCAACTCGAGACCACGACCGTGTTCGGGCGCGTCACTCCTCACCAGAAACGAGCGATGGTCCACGCACTCCAGAGTCGAGGGCGCACCGTCGCCATGACCGGCGATGGTGTCAATGACGTCCTGGCACTCAAGGACGCCGACATGGGCATCGCGATGGGCGCAGGATCGTCTTCGACCCGGGCTGTCGCCCAACTCGTCCTGCTCGACAACCGGTTCGCCACCCTCCCCCGGGTGCTCTCGGAAGGACGGCGGGTCATCAACAACATCGAACGGGTCGCCAACCTGTTCATCACGAAGGCGGCCTACGCCGTGCTGCTCACCGCCCTCGTCGGCATCGCCGGATCACCATTCCCGTTCCTCCCCCGCCAGCTCACCCTGATCGGCACGTTCTCGATCGGCGTCCCCGGCTTCTTCCTAGCCCTCGCCCCCAACGAGTCGCTCGTTCGGCCTGGGTTCCTCGAGCGGGTGCTGCGGTTCTCTCTGCCCGCTGGCACGGTGGCCGGCGCAATCACCTACGCGCTCTACGAATGGGTCCGCCGCCTCGACGGCGTCACCCTCGCCGAGGCTCGCACCGCAGCCACGGTGACCCTGCTTGGGATCGGCCTGACCATCCTGGTGCTCATCAGCCGTCCTCTGAGGCCGTGGAAGATCGGACTCGCAGTGGCGATGGCCGGCCTGTACGCCATCGTGATGGCGCTCCCGTTCGGCCGCACCTACTTCGAACTCGATCTCCCGACCAGTGAAGGGTGGCTCGGCGTGGCCTGCGCAACGCTGATCGGCTCGGTGGGTGTCTGGGTTGCGAGCCGACTGTTCGGCCCCGAAGACAGCGGACGTGCATCATGAGCGGGGCCCTGCTCGTCGAGCGCCTCGACCCGGGGATCCTCCTCGTCACGTTCAACCGGGCCGACACCATGAACGCCTTCTCGGGCGAGATGGCCGCGGGTCTCGTGGACGCGCTGCGCACTGCCGACACGGACGACTCCGTTCGCGTCGTCGTGGTGACCGGTTCGGGCCGGGCGTTCTGTGCCGGAGCCGATGTCTCGAAGGGCGCCGGCACCTTCGACACACCGACGACGGACACCTTCTCCTCGGATCCGCTCGACGGCTTTCACCCGTGGGACTGCCGCAAGCCGGTCATCGCCGCCATCAACGGCCACGCCATCGGGATCGGGCTCACGATGACACTGCAGTGCGACATCCGGATCGTGGCGGACGAGGCCAAGCTCGGCATCGTCCAGAACCGGCGCGGTGTCCTCCCCGATGCCCACGCCCACTGGACCCTCCCCCGCCTCGTCGGGCACGCTCGGGCGGCCGACATCGTCCTCACCGGTCGTACGTTCAGCGGTCACGACGCAGCGTCGTGGGGTCTCGCCACCGAGTCGCTCCCCGCCGCGAACGTGCTCGAGCGGGCTCTCGAACTCGCAGCCGACATCGCCACCCATACCGCACCGGTGTCGGTCGGCGTGTCGAAGCGGCTGCTCTGGCGCTCCGCACCCTCCCCCGACGAGATCAACGAGCTGGAACGCGACCTCCACCTGCACCTCATGGGCACCGCCGACTCCCGCGAGGGTGTGCAGGCGTTCTTGGAGCAGCGCGACCCTCAGTGGTCTCTGAGTCCGACCGCCGACTGGCCCCCGTGGCTCGACGAGCGTTGACCGGCGGGTCCCGGCGACAATGAGCGACGTTCACGTCCTGATCAGTCCCGATGCCGGCCGCGGTCGAACCACAGGCACACGCGCTGACGTGCTCGACCGTCTGCGGGCGCTCGGCGCCCAGGTGATCGATGTCTCCGGCGCCAGTGCCGAGCAGTCCGCCTCCAACGCCCGCAAGGCCGTGGCCGATGGGGCACGGCGACTCATCGTCCTCGGTGGCGACGGCATCGTCCACCTGGGGCTGCAAGCGGTTGCAGGCACCGAGACCATCCTCGGCGTGATCCCGATCGGTACCGGCAATGATTTCGTCCGCGGGCTCGACTGGATCCCCGACGATCCGCTTGAGGCGGCAGCCGTCGCACTCCACGACTTCACTCCCCTCGACGCACTTCGTTGCGGCGACCAGTGGACCGCATCAGTCGTCACCGCCGGATTCAGCGGCGACGTCAACGAGCGGGCCGAGCGCCTCCATCGTCCGCGGGGACCAAGTCGCTACACGGTGGCCACGATCCTCGAACTCCCGCAGCTCGCAGCGCGAGCGCTCGAACTCGACATCGATGGCGATGTGATCGCTCACCGAGCGACCATGCTCGCCGTTGCGAACACTGCGTGGTTCGGTGGCGGGATGCAGATCGCACCCGACGCCGATCCGAGCGACGGGCTCCTCGACGTCACCGTCGTGGACGAGATCGGTCGCCTCGAACTCCTCCGGTTCTTCAGCCGGGTCTTCAACGGCACCCATATGAGCCATCCGAAGGTGCACGGGTACCGCGGTCGATCGGTCCGGATCACCACCGACGAACCACTGGTGATCTGGGGTGATGGCGAATGCGTCGGTCCAGCCCCATGCACCATCGAGTCCGTGCCCGGAGCTCTCAGAATCGCCCGATGACACCCCCTTCGACCAACATGACATGGCCATGATCATCAGCTGCGGGGAAGCCCTCGTCGATCTGGTCCCTGCACCGGTTCCCGGCGGTGGACCGATGAACGTCGCAGTGACCTGCGCTCGTCTCGGCGCGCCGACGGCCTTCGTCGGAAGAGTGTCGACGGACTCGCACGGCGAGGCGATCTGGGAGCACCTCGTGACATCGGGCGTCGACGTTCGACTCACCCAGCGCGGGCCAGAGCCGACCTGTCGGGCCGAAGTGTTCGGCGATCCTCCCGTCTTCCGCTTCCACGGCGAACACACCGCCGACGTCTTCGTCGAGCCGCCCGACCCGGCCCTGCTGATCGGCGGCCCCCACCTGCTCCACGGAGGAACGCTGAGCATCTTCCGCGAACCGGGTGCCGGCGTGCTGGCCGAACTCGCCGAGTCCCTCGACGGCATCGTGTCGTTCGACCCCAATGTCCGACCGCAGATCATCGAGCCACTGGGGCGTGCCCGGTGGCAGCCCTGGTTCGATCGTTGGTGCGCCGTCGCCTCGCTGTTCCGCGCGTCCGACGACGATCTCGCATGGATATGGCCGGATCGGGACAAAGACGACATCGCAGCCGAACTGTTGGCCCGTGGCATCGTTGTGCTGATCACCACCCGCTCGGTCGACGTCACCGTGCACACGGCACAGGGTCACATCACCGTGCCAGTGCCGCCGGTCGACGTGGTCGACACGGTGGGGGCCGGCGACTCCTTCTGTGGCGGTGTCCTCACCCAACTCTGGGAACGGCACATCCACACCGTCGGGGCACTTGCCACCGTCACCCTGCGCGAGTGGCGGGAGATCGTCACATTTGCGATCTCGGTCGCCGGGATCACGGTTCGACGACAAGGTGCCGATCCGCCCTTCGTCGGCGACCTGTCGACCTAGGTTTCGTCCCACGCAACACGAAACCCGATGTTCCCGGTTGTCGTGTCCGGCGTGTTCGAACTGCGGGCTCCAACCCGGTAGCGATTGCAGTACGAGTCATGGCACAGATACGAACCGCCGCGAA
>Ga0181574_10005827_pt1 | contig 10469 bp, 10 predicted proteins | sample 101ome_24_FD_145600 | JGI IMG/M metagenome (GOLD analysis project Ga0181574, IMG submission 145600) | Coastal salt marsh microbial communities from the Groves Creek Marsh, Skidaway Island, Georgia - 101410AT metaG (spades assembly) | ecosystem: Environmental > Aquatic > Marine > Intertidal zone... | reverse complement strand
GACGCAAGCATCGACCTGGCTGCGGTGGAAGCAGCCGTCCAACACGCGGCGGTCCGGTACGACAAGGACGGTGATCAGCACTATGACGTTGTCAGCGCGTTCATCAAGAGCGTCCGCGGCAGCGATCCTGATGCCGCCCTGCATTACCTCGCCCGCATGCTTGAAGCTGGTGAGGATCCGCGCTTCATCGCGCGCCGGCTGATGATTCTGGCGAGCGAGGACGTCGGATTAGCTGACCCGTCCGTGCTGGTGACGACAACCGCCGCCGCACAGTCCGTGGCGATGATCGGAATGCCGGAAGCTCGAATAGTCCTGGCCCACGCGACGGTTCACGCGGCGCTCGCGCCCAAGTCAAACGCGGTTTACCGGGGAATTGAGGCCGCGATTGCCGATGTGAAGAACGCGAACATCGGCACGGTCCCGGCGCACCTGCGGGACGCTCACTACGCGAATGCAGCATCTCTGGGGCACGGCACCGACTACGTCTATCCCCACGATGTCCCCGGCGGTGTCGCCGAGGCGCAGTACTTGCCGCCGGAGTTGCAGGGTGCGAGGTATTACGAACCCACCGACCACGGGGCAGAGGCGAAGTGGGGGGAGATCGCTCGGCGCCTTCACCAGAGTCGGGACGGTGGATCGGTCGACGCATAGGCTGTGTCACGTGCGACGACTTGTATGGACCGCGATCGGTGCAGCCGGAGGCATTTGGGCCTACCGCAAGAGCAGCGAGTGGCTCGACCAAGCTCGTGATCAGGGTGTGGCGCTCACCATTCAGCAGGCGGCGCTCAACACGACCCAGGCGGCGCATCGGCTTTCTGCCGTGATCGCTGAACGCGGGCAACAATCAGACCGCGGGCAGCAATCAGACCGCGGGCACCAATCGAGCCGCGGTCAGCAGCCAGGTCAGTCAGATGGCATCGATCCCGGAGGCCGCAGCTGATGGAGTCCGCGGAGATCCGGACGCGATTCTTGAAGTACTTCGCCGATAACGGTCACGAGATCGTGCCCTCGGCGTCCCTACTGCTGGATGATCCGACCCTGCTGTTCGTCAACGCCGGCATGGTGCCCTTCAAGCCGTACTTCCTTGGCGAGGCTCCTCCGCCGTACCCTCGCGCGACCAGCGCACAGAAGGTCGTGCGCACTTTGGACATCGAAGAGGTCGGCAAGACCACGCGTCACGCATCGTTTTTCCAGATGGCCGGCAATTTCTCCTTCGGTGACTATTTCAAGGAAGGGGCGATTCCCTTCGCGTGGGAGTTGCTTACCAAGCCGGTCGCCGATGGTGGCTACGGATTCGATGAGTCTCGACTGTGGGTCACGGTGTATCTCGACGACGACGAGGCCATCGATATCTGGCACCGGGATGTGGGTCTTCCGTTGGATCGCATTCAGCGGCGCGGGCAGGCCGACAACTACTGGTCTATGGGGGTGCCGGGGCCGTGCGGACCCTGTTCGGAGATCTACTACGACCGAGGGCCCGACTACGGCATTGAGGGAGGTCCTATTGCCGACGAGAACCGCTACCTCGAAGTGTGGAACCTGGTCTTCATGCAATTCGAGCGCGGTGCAGGGCCGGCAAAAGAGGACTACCCCATTTTGAACGAGCTTCCCAATAAGAACATCGACACCGGAATGGGGCTCGAACGAATGGCGGCCCTGCTGCAGGGCGTCGACAATATCTACGAGATCGACACGACACGGAGCATCCTGGACACCGCGAGCGAATTGACCGGTGCCCGGTATGGAAAGTCCGAACGCGATGACGTTGCTTTGCGGGTGGTTGCTGATCACGCTCGAACCTGCACGTTCCTGATCGGCGACGGAGTTGTGCCCGGCAACGAAGGTCGGGGGTACGTGCTTCGACGCCTGATGCGACGGGTGATTCGCAACATGCGCATCCTGGGAGCAGGGGAGCCGACGATGTCGCAGCTGATCGATGCGACCGTCCAGGCCATGGCGCCCCAGTACCCGGAGTTGAACGACGAAGTCGAGCGGATTCGCAGCGTCGCCATCGGGGAGGAATCCACGTTCGAGACGACGTTACGTACCGGAACCGTGTTGTTCGAGACAGCGGTCACCGAGGCCAAGCAGTCCGGGTCGACCGTGTTGTCCGGTGAGCAGGCGTTCTCCCTGCATGACACGTATGGCTTCCCGATCGACCTCACCCTTGAGATGGCCTCTGAGCAAGGCCTGGAGGTCGATGAAGAGGGGTTCCGCACCCTGATGGCGCAACAGCGGGAGCGAGCAAAAGCCGACGCCGCCGCTCGCAAGAGCGGTTTCGCCGCGACCACCGCGTACCGGGACGTTCTCGAACGGGACGGATCGACATCGTTCGTCGGGTACAACGAGGTCACGACCGAATCGGTCGTGGTGGGCATCGTGACCGACGGAGAGTCCACACCCGTCGTGTCCGCGGGCCAACACGCGGAACTCATCGTGGATCGGACCCCGTTTTACGCCGAAGCCGGTGGGCAACTCGGCGACCACGGTGCGATCACCACGGCGGACGGATCGCTGTTCGAGGTGTATGACGTTCAGTCGCCGGTCCCCGGACTGTTCGTTCACCGTGGGGAAGTGCGACAGGGACAGATCACGCAGGGCGACGCCGTTGTCGCGCAGGTGGATGTGCACCGCCGTAAGGCGATTTCTCGAGCGCATACCGCGACTCACATGATCCATCGAGCCTTTCGAGAGCAGTTGGGTGAGACCGCCACCCAGATGGGATCGGAAAATGCTCCCGGAAGGTTGCGGTTCGACTTTCCCAGTCCTGAACCGGTATCGGGGTCGGTCCTGCGGGACGTCGAGGCGCGCGTTAACGAGCTGCTGATCGAAGACCTCGAAGTTCACGCGCAACTGATGACGCAAGATGAAGCACGGGCGATGGGCGCCATGGCGTTGTTCGGCGAGAAGTACGGGTCTGAGGTTCGCGTTATCTCGGTCGGCGACTGGGCTCACGAACTCTGCGGAGGGACCCACGCGCAGCGCTCGGGTCAACTCGGAGTTGTGTCGTTCCTGTCCGAGGGATCGATTGGAGCCGGGATCCGACGGGTGGAGGCGCTCGTCGGTGTCGACGCGTACCAGCATCTCGCCGCAGAACACCTGCTGGTGCAGCGCCTGTCTGACTTGGTGAAGGCGCCGCGCGACGAGGTGATCTCTCGAGTGGAGCGCACGATCGCGTCGTTGAAGGATGCCGAACGCGAGTTGGCACGGTTCAAGTCCGCTGACCTGCTCTCGAACGCCGGATCGCTGATGGGTGAGGGCGTCGAGGTCGCGGGGATTCGACTGTGGACCTTCCAGGCGCCTGACGGTGTGGGAGGCAAAGAGTTACGCGAGCTGGCCCAGCACGCGAAGTCTCGGGCGCCAGCGGATCTCGCCGGCGTGTATGTCGGTGCGGCTGTTGCCGACGGCACCACGGCGATCGTGGTCGCCTGCACTCCGGCGGCGGTAGCGGCAGGGATCCGAGCGGGTGAGGTGATGGCCACGGTGACCGAACGTATGGGTGGTCGCGGTGGTGGCAAGGACGATATGGCTCAAGGTGGGGGAGGAGACCCCGCCCAGATCGAGGCCGCCTTCGCCGACGTTGGTGCCGCGATCGGTCGCGCGCGGGGGTAGGAGAGCGACCACCCATCATGCGACGCGGACGCCGAATAGCTTTCGATCCGGGATCTGTCCGGATCGGTGTCGCCGTATGTGACCCCGACGGAATCTTGGCCAGTCCGCACGAACCCGTCTCTGCCGACGATGGTGCGGCGCTGAGGGAACTCATTGCTGAGGTGGAGCCCATCGAGATCGTGATTGGGCTGCCACGAGGCCTCGACGGCAACGAGGGGGCAGCGGCTCAGGCGGCACGAAGCTTCGCCTCGAAGATCGCGTCAGCAGTGGATTTTCCCGTGCGTTTGGTCGATGAGCGACTTTCGACCGTCCAAGCCCAGCGTGGCTTCCACGATCAAGGCGTCTCGATACGACAGAGTCGAGGCATGATCGACAGCGCCGCCGCGTCCGTCGTTTTGCAGCATGCCCTCGATGCCGAAAAGTCGAGCGGACAGCCTCCCGGCGAGGTTCTTTCATGACGCAGGTCGACGAGTTTTTCAGTGAAGCGGATCAGCTGCCGCCATCGCGAAACGCATCGAGTTGGGCACGGCGAATCACCGGGATCGCCGTACTGCTGGCGGTGGCTGCCCTCGCGTGGGGAACGTGGTCGTTCATCTCGGGCTTCACCAGCGGGCCGACAGCCCAAGTCGATTACGTCGGCGACGGGACCGGGCAGGTCGAAATCATCGTGTCCCGTGGGGACACCTTGACCGCCATCGGCCAGACCCTGGCAGATGCGGGAGTGGTGCTGTCCGTCCAAGCCTTCGTCGACGCAGCCGAGGCGAATGAAGACGCCTCATCCATTGGCCCCGGGAAGTACACCCTGCGACGTCAGATGAGTGGATCGAGCGCGGTGATCTTGATGCTCGACCCGGCGTCCCGGGCCGACAGTCGACTGGTGCTTCCCGAAGGTCTTCGATTGCCTCAGACCGTCGACATCGCCGCAGAGTCGTCCGGACTGCCGCGCTCGGAGTTCGAGCAGGTCCTGGACAACCCGGGAGTCCTGCCCCTGCCTTCATGGGCAGAGCAGCGGCCCGAAGGCTTCATGTTCCCCGCCACGTACGACCTCGCCGGCGACGAAACCGCAGAACAGATCTTGTCTACTCTCGTGGAGAGATTCGATGAGTCGGCGCAGTCGTTGGACCTCGTGGCACGCGCGGAAGAGATCGGACGCACCCCGTATGAGGTGCTGATCGTCGCCTCACTCGTGCAAGCCGAGGTGCTTCCCGAGGACATGCGCAAAGCCGCTGCCGTCGTCTACAACCGACTCGACGATGGGATGCCGTTGCAATTCGACTCGACGGTGTCGTATGCCCTGGGCATCACCGAGCTCCAACTGTCCGCTGAGCAGTTGGAAACCGAATCGGAATACAACACGTACCAAAACACCGGACTTCCTCCAACTCCGATCAACTCACCGGGTGAGGCTGCCTTGGAGGCGGCGCTGGATCCGGCGAAGGCTAAGTGGCTGTACTTCGTCACGGTCAATCCCGACACCCGGGAGACGAAGTTTGCCCGCGACTACGACCGATTCCTGAAACTCAAGTCTCAGTTGCAGGAGTACCTCGCGGAGAACGGTTGATGCCCCGCGCCGCCGTTCTTGGCTCGCCGATATCCCATAGTCGTTCCCCGGACCTGCATCGCGCGGCCTACGCCGAGCTGGGTCTGAATTGGACGTACGAGGCGATCGAGTGCAACGACCGGGACTTCGCTGCGTTCTTCGCCGGTCTCGACGAGCAATGGCGGGGACTGAGCCTCACGATGCCGTTGAAGGAAGTCGTTCTCGACGTTGTCGAGGATGTGGATGATCGAGCACGCCGCGTGCATTCCGCGAACACCGTGTGGCGAACAGCCGACTCGTCAACGTGGCGGGCCACCAACACTGACATCCCCGGCATTTGTTCCGCTCTTGGCGATGTCGGTGTCGACCGTCTCGAGCGGGTTCGCATTCTGGGTGCAGGGGCGACCGCGCGCAGCGCCGTGGCGGCGGTGGCCGATATAGGTGCAACGAACATCGTCGTCCACGCCCGCCGACCCGAGGCTGCCGACGAGGTGGTCCACCTGGCTCGCGACCTGGGTTGTTCAAGCCACGGATCGGACCTAGGCGTGCAGTGGGGCGACGAGGATCTGCTCATCAGCACCCTGCCGGCCGACACCGCAGCGACGTGGGCCGCGGATGTGGACGCCGAAGGGATCGGCTCCACCGCGCTCTTGGACGCCAGCTACCACCCCTGGCCAACCCCGTTGGCCCAGGCGTGGGCTCACCATGCCCCCACAGCACCCGTCGCCAGCGGCCGAGACATGCTGCTGTGGCAGGCGGTGGACCAAGTCCGCTTGATGACCGGTGCCGTGACCGAGGCGAATCTGGCCCGTGTCGTTCAGGTGATGCGGGCCTCGCTATCCACAGATGGAAGTAGTCCCTAGCGCTCGTCGACGTCGGGTTTCTACCGTCGAATCGTGGACGCGACCCTCGGCGAGATAGCCACGACGATCGCTTTGTGGTTGTGGTTCATCGGGTGGGCCCTCGTGCTCGCGCGGATCGATATTCGAGAGCATCGATTGCCAAATCGGATGGTCGCCATCTGCTTCGCCGGATGCGTCATCGCGACCCTCGTGCACGCCATCGCTATCTCCGACATCACCGCGATCGTCACGCCTGCCGTCGCCAGTGCGGCGGCGGCAGCGTGTTTCGCCATCGGGCACGTGACCGGTGGCATCGGGATGGGGGATGTCAAGTTCGCCCTCGTCACCGGCTGGATGCTGGGCACGATCAGCTGGAGCGCAGTGTGGTGGGGGCATGTGGCCTCGTTTGTCCTCGCCGGAGTCGTCGTCACCGGTGGGTGGCTGCTGCGCGGGTGGCGGCGCGAGCATCCCGTCCCGTTTGGACCCTTCATGGGCCTTGGTGTGATCGTCGCCGGTGCTGCGGCGCTCGGATCGGTCGGCTGAGTGCGCGCCGGACGGAGGTGCAGGTGAGGGCTACGCCCAATACCTGACAGACTTCGGCCATGGTCCGATGGCTAACGGCGGGTGAATCGCACGGGCAGGCCCTCACGGCGATCGTGGAGGGAATCCCGGCGCATGTTGAGGTGTCCAGTAGCGACATCGGGCATGACCTCGCCCGGCGTCGACTCGGCGCGGGCCGTGGCGCACGCATGAAATTCGAGGCCGACGCCGTGCGAATCCTCGGCGGCGTGCGGCATGGACGGACCCTCGGAGCTCCCATTGCTATTGAGGTCGGCAACTCTGAGTGGCCGAAGTGGGAGAAGATCATGTCGGCCGATCCGGTACCTGCGGAGGAGATCGCCGACCTGGCACGCAACGCACCTTTGACGCGACCACGGCCAGGGCACGCCGACCTGGTGGGAATGCAGAAGTACGGCTTCGACGACGCCCGCCCCGTCCTCGAACGTGCCAGCGCCCGAGAAACAGCCGCCCGAGTGGCCCTCGGAGCCGTGGCCCGAGCCATGCTGCGCCAGGTAGCAGCTGTACAGGTCCTCAGCCACGTTGTGCGCATCGGAACCGTGGAGGCGCCAGCGTCGAGCGTTCCGGGACCGGCAGATTCCGACACCATCGACGCCGATCCCGTTCGCTGCCTCGATGAAGCGGCATCGGCGGCGATGCAAGAGGAGATCGCCCAAGCACACAAGGACGGCGACACTCTCGGTGGCGTCGTGGAAGTCGTCGTGCACGGACTACCCCCGGGCTTGGGATCACATGTGCACTGGGACCGTCGCATCGATGCGCGGCTGGCTGCAGCCTTGATGGGAATCCAGGCAATCAAGGGTGTCGAGGTCGGAGATGGCTTCACCTTGGCGGCCACTCGTGGATCCAAGGCGCAAGACGAAATCGTCAACGACGGTGCGCTGACCCGTACGTCGGGGCGTTCGGGTGGCACCGAAGGCGGCATGACGACGGGCGAGGTGCTGCGTGTGCGCGCCGCGATGAAGCCCATCTCCACTATTCCCCGAGCCCTGGCGACCGTCGATGTGTCCACCGGGGAAGCTGCGCAGGCGATCAACCAACGATCCGATGTGTGCGCCGTGCCGGCGGCCGGTGTGGTCGCCGAGGCCATGGTGTTGCTCACCCTTGCGGATGCCTTCGCAGAGAAGTTCGGTGGGGACAGCGCCGATGAAATGGCGCGGAACGTCCGGGGTTATCTGGACAATCTGGCGATCCGCTGATGGCACCCCGAGCGATCATCATTGGAGCTCCCGGGGCAGGCAAGACGAGTGTGGGGCGACGGGTAGCCGAGCGGCTAGGTGTGGAATTCCACGACAGCGATGCTGCCATCGAGAAGCGGGCTGGCAAGCCCGTGTCGGACATCTTTCTCTCGGACGGAGAGACCGAGTTCCGACGCCTCGAACGCGAAGTCATCGCCGAGTCCCTGAAGGACATCGATGGTGTTCTGTCGGTGGGCGGCGGGGCCGTCCTCGATCCGGACACCCGTGAAGCCTTTTCCCGCCACACCGTTGTCTGGCTCGAAGTGGACCTCGGCAACGCAACGAAGAGGGTCGGCATGAACAGCGCACGTCCACTCCTGATGGGGAACGTACGCGGGACCATGACGACGATGCTCAACGAGCGCACCCCGCTGTACGAAGAGGTGGCGACCGTCACCGTCGACACCAGTGGACGTCCGTTGAAGGACGTCGTCGATGACGTGGTCGCGGAGCTCAAGCGTGTCGGGACACCGTCGTGACGGCGTCATACACAATCCCCGTGACCGCGGAGCACGAGTACCCGGTCATCATCGGTCGAGGGCTGCTCGGGGAGTTGCCGGGGTTGTGTGCGGGAGCTCAACGAGTCGCCATCATCCACTCCGCGGTCCTGTCAACGTCCGCGGAGGCGATTCGTGACGACCTTCACGATGGCGGCTTCGAGTGCTTCTTGATCGAAGTGCCAGCCGGCGAGGACGCCAAGACCGCGCCGGTCGCCTCCTTTGCGTGGGAGACTCTTGGCACCTGCGGTTTCACTCGATCCGACGTCATCGTCGGCTTGGGTGGCGGCGCGACGACGGACCTGGCGGGATTCGTTGCAGCGACCTGGCTGCGTGGCGTGAAGGTGATTCAGATTCCCACAACCGTGCTTGCCATGGTGGACGCCGCCGTCGGCGGCAAGACGGGTATCAACTCCGATGCGGGCAAGAACCTCATCGGGTCGTTCCACAGCCCGCACGGAGTGTTGTGCGACATGAATGCCCTCGAATCCCTACCACCTCACGATCTGCTGTCCGGATTCGCAGAGGTAATCAAGGTCGGCTTCACTCACGACGCGTCCATATTGACCGACATCGAGGAACGTGGAGAGGCCTGCGTCGATCCGGGAGGAGGACTCCTGGCAGACCTCGTCAGGCGTGCGGTTCAGGTGAAGGCGGACGTCGTTGCAGAGGATTTCAAAGAAACCGGCGAAGGTGGCGGAGTCGGTCGGGCGGCGTTGAACTACGGACACACGTTCGGACACGCGATTGAGCGAGTTGAGAGTTATCGCTGGCGTCATGGTGCCGCGATCAGCGTCGGCATGGTGTACGTGGCTGAGCTCGCCAGGCTCGGGGGAAAGCTCACCGAATCAGACGTCCAGCGCCACCGAAATCTGCTCGAGCAACTTGGCTTGCCGACGACGTACCCGGGGGATCGCTGGGATCAACTGCTGTCTGCCATGCAGGTCGACAAGAAGGCACGCGGCAGTGTTCTTCGTTTCGTCATCTTGAATGGTTTGCAGAATCCGGTCTTCTGGGAAGGGCCCGACCCAGCCCTTTTGCACGCCGCCTACGGCGCTGTGACCGCGTAGAGTTACGTGCATGTCCGACAGCCAGCATCCCGTGTGGGTGCTCAACGGTCCGAACCTGAATCGTCTGGGCACCCGCGAGCCAGACATCTATGGCGATAGGGACTACGACAGTGTCGTCGAGGAAATTGAGCGCGAGGCATCCGCCCTTGGTTTCACGGCAGTTGTCCGACAAACGAACGACGAAGCCGAATTGATCGCTTGGCTGCACGATGCAGCAGACCAGTCAGTTCCGGTGATCATGAATCCGGCGGCCTTCACCCACTACTCCTACGCGGTGCGCGACGCCTGTGCCTTACTGACGGCGCCCTTGATCGAGGTCCACCTGAGCAACCCGCTTGCCCGGGAGGAATTTCGGCACACCTCGGTGGTCGGCGGTGTCGCCAACGGAACGATCTCTGGTTTTGGTCTGGATTCCTACCGGCTGGCGCTCCGGGCGCTTGCCGGCCTTCAGTCCTCGCCGTGACCGTTCACCATCAGCGACGCTCGCGACTACGAGACGCGTTGTCGGAAGATGTCCGTGGCGTATTCGTCACGCGAGACCTGGCGTCCGTCCGCTACTTGACCGGCTTCTCCGGGAGCAACGCCACCGTGGTCATCGGCACCGATGAAGTGCACCTGGTCACCGACGGCCGCTATCGCGAGCAGGCACATCACGAATGTCCAGATGCAGCCGGCGTCATCGACCGCGACGTTGTTGGGGCGCTGCGTGGTCTGTGCGCAGGACGAGAGGTTGCCCTCGATGACAGAACTCCGGTGGGGATGGCGCAGCAGTTGACCGAGGCCGGCCTGGCAGTCCATGCCGTGGCCGACCCGGTGGCGCCATTGCGGATGGTGAAAGACACCCAGGAGCTCGATGCGCTGTCACGGGCCGGTGGCATCACCGCTCGGGCCCTTGAGCAGGTTGCCGACACCATCGTCGTCGGTGATCGCGAGGCGGACATTGCTCGTCGACTCGAGGCAGCCTTCGCCGAATGGGGGGCAGACGATCGAGCCTTCGCCACCATCGTCGCGAGCGGAGAGAACTCCGCGCTGCCGCATCACCGCGCCGGTGACCGCCCACTGACCACGGGTGATCTGCTTGTCATCGACTG
>Ga0181574_10005818_pt1 | contig 10474 bp, 7 predicted proteins | sample 101ome_24_FD_145600 | JGI IMG/M metagenome (GOLD analysis project Ga0181574, IMG submission 145600) | Coastal salt marsh microbial communities from the Groves Creek Marsh, Skidaway Island, Georgia - 101410AT metaG (spades assembly) | ecosystem: Environmental > Aquatic > Marine > Intertidal zone... | reverse complement strand
GGTGGCGGTGGAGCTGGCCCACTGGGACCAGCTCTCAGGCGCCACAGCGCCGACGCGGCTCACCATTACTGCCGCGGGCCCCGGCGCACCGCCGCTTACGCAGCAGTCGCCGCCACTCGAGATGGTCCTGGCGACGCATTGGCCGGGCGGGGTGGTCGACTGGAATGGAGAGGAGCCGGCGCTCTGATAGATGGGCGGTCACCTGTGGGAGTGGGCGCCCGCAATGGGGCCCGTTGAGTTTGCGACGAAACTCCCGACCAAACCACTACGATGCCTCGTGATTCCCCAACCCCCCACCAAAGGTCAGTGGCGCGTCTATCGCGCCGCGCGCATCACATCGTGCGCGCCGCGTTCACCGGCTCCGATGCGTGCGGCCCCGCCGATGCGGGGCCGTCCAACGCGCTAACGCGGCTCGCAGGTGAGCAGAAACGAGGCCGCGGGCGGTAGGGCCTGGTGCGCGCTCTCCAGAATTTCGGAGTGGAAGCGGCCTAATTATCGCGATAAACACGCACTAAAATACCGGAAACCGTCCTCCGCCGCAGACGCGTTTCTCGGCGGGGGGGGTAAAGGCGGCGCTGCGGCGCTCCGCGACGTCCCCGCCCTCGTGAGGCGCCCTCCCGCGTCTTCCGGCCAAGCGGCCGGACCATCGGGACGTGCGCCGTCACAAGGTGACGGGAACGTTGCCGACGTTCGTTCCTTTTTGGCGGGTCAACGGGCGCGGGCCCTCGAGGGCGCTTGGTATGCGGGTGCTGGGCCCGTTGGCCGGCCGGCGGTCCCGGCGACGCTGCAGAACCTGGGACCCCAGCAGCAGCACCAGCAGCAACACCGGCTCGAGTCGTCGCTGCGCGCTTTCGTCCAAGGAGCGGACCTCTCGTCGGCGACGGCGTCGCTTACCCAGGTGCAGGCACGAACTGGAGTGGGGGCGCCGACGCTGATGACCGTTGCCGACCAGGTGAGGGTGCGGGACAGGGCTACCGTGCTTGCCCGGCACATCGGGGCCGCGGGCGGTCCGCGCGGAGCTGCCGAGGCCGATGCCCGCGTCGAGAGCTTGCTGCGTGGACTCGGTATTGACGTGCGAGCCTTGCCGGCGCGGCTGCCGCCCCCTGGCCTGGAGGCGATGGAGGGGGCATGGAAGGCAGGTCGGGGTGCCGCCGCAGGAGCCACTGCTGCTCCTCCTTGGGCCGAGGCCGCCTCTTCATCGCGACCTGCAGGCCCTGGCGTCGGAGGAGACGGATGGGCCGCTGAGTTCCGGTCCAGAGAGCGCCCCACAGACGGGCCTGGCTCAGTTGGGGCAGCGTGGGCCAGGGAACTCATCGCTGGCCGGGCCGCTGATCCTAGGACCACCCCGCCGGCCCTTGCCACGTCAGCACGTGGACTGGCAGGAGCTCTGGCGCGAACCGGGGACCCCCGCCAAGGCGACTCGGGCTTCGCTTCCTTTCTTGCTGCCCTGTCCGAGGGTGCTGCTCCAGATGAGGCAGGGGCACTTGCCACGGCAGCAACCTCCTCTGATGCCTTCGGATGGGCCAACGAGTTCTCCACTTACCGTGCGCACCACTCAGCAGCGGCGACAGGCGGTGCTTGGGCTCACGAGATGGCCGCCGCAGCGCCTGCAGTTCTTGTGCCTGGGGCCTCAGACCCAGCCCGCGCCGCTGCTGGCTTGGTCCCAGACGCGTTGGAAGTCAACGGGTGGGTTGCCGAGTTCCAGGCACGAATGGGAGGTGCCGGCGGTGCTGCTGGCGCGAGCTCTGTGACTTGGGATGGTCAGTGGGATGTGGCCGACGCTGACGCTGCCGGTGCAAGCAGTCTGTTCGGAGACGATCCGACGGGCTCTGCAACTGCAGAGGCGTGGGCCGCGGCCTTTGCCGAAGGTCGAGACGCTGGTTCAGCGGCTGCTGATGGCACTGAGCCTGGGCCCTACCCGTTTGCGACGGTCAATCCGTGGATGGGCCGTGACCCTGCTGCCTGCCTCCAGGCAGCACGGGCAGCACGTGTTGGCGGAGCGCCCGTGGCTGCCCTCCGTGACGGCCTCCTGGCTGCTGAGGCAGCGGCTGCTGCCCTCCATGCTGCCCATGTGGCGCCAGGAGCAGGGCCTGATACTGCAGTCGCCTCGGCAGAGGCCTGGACCATCCTCGGCACCCTCAATGCCGAGGCAGACGACGATGGCCGTGCCATTGCAGCTATGGCCGCCGCCAGGCGCACATCAGTTGCGGCGGGACGCCCTGCCCCCCCTTCTGCACTGCTGGCACTCGCGGTCGGCTATGCAAACGAGCTCCGTCCTGCATCAGCCGCCGCTTGCCTCGCTGACTGGCTGCGTGGTCACCTCGCCTCTGACGATCCAGCGGTAGCTCATCTGCCTGCACCTGGCCAAACAAGCATGCCAGGTGCTACTGATGCCATTGCTGCCGCGTTCGAGGAGGTCGCAGCTCGGTCTGGAGCCACTCCTGACCTGCTTGAGGCTGTTGGGGTCCTCCGGTCCTCCCGCCGTGATTCTGCGGGTGCTGCATCAGCCTTCCGGGCTGCTCTCAGCTCCCTTCCATCCTCGGCAGACCCAGCCTCTGCTGCCCCGTTGCTGAATCGGCTTGGGGCTGTCACCGCTCATGCTGGCGACCCCGTTGCTGCTGCCCGAGCACATGCTGCTGCCCTGAGACTGCGGCCCAACCTCGTCCGGGCCAGGGTGAACATGGGGGTGGCTGCGGGAGCTGCGGGCCGCTGGGGCGAAGCAGCGAGTGCCTACCTGGACGCTCTCATGGCTCTTTCCGTGGGACCTGGTGGGAGGATGGCAATGGAAGACGATGGACCAGACCACCTCGCTGGCTACCTCCGCAACGCTCTCGTGTGTGCTGGGCGGTCGCACCTCCTGCCGGCTGTCGCAGCTGGGGATTGGGCAAGCGTGCGGAGTGCCTTGGCTGATGGAGGGGCTGACCCAGGCTTTGCCCCCCCGGGAGCATTGGCTGACGATGGGTTTGCTGCGGGATCTGGATGGGCCGATGAGTTTACAGAGGGTCGCGGTGGGTAGGTTAGCCACTTGTAATCAACTATTCCTCCCAATCTGGCCCCAATGCCGGGTAAAGCCCTCAAACGTTCGCCAAAGGGGGCGAGCATGGGGACTTCTCCGTGTCCGACGATGCTGGCTCCTCATTTGCGGCCCGAGCGTCCAGCTCTGCCGCAGTCCGCTCCAGCCCCCACGGCAAGTTCCGAGTGGCGGCAGGCGTGTCTTGACGTATCCTGCAGACGCCTGTGTCAAAAGCACGAGCGGTGCAGGGTATCTACGGCGACTCAACGGGTTGATTTCGTGCAGAGACGCGACCGCAGCCCAGTGTTTCCCCGATGACCATGGCCTAGTCACCCAGACTGTTGGATGCCATCAATCCTGTGCTACAATGCACCCACGCACATTGAAGTGGTATCCAGGGAAAAGGCATGGCAGGCTGGGTCAGCACTACGGCGCCTCAACAGTCAGAGCTCCTAGAGGTTCGGACACGCCGCTTTTTCCGGACTGCTGGTGCTAGCACTGGTAACGGGTTCGCCAAAGGAGGCGGAGTTGGGCGCTTTTGTGACGCAGGGCGAAGCAGCGACACAGTTGGCGCAGGGCCGGGTGGCAGCTCCGGCGGAGAAGTGTGATGTGCGGCTGGTGTGGTGCTCGTTAGAGGCAGTGCAGCGGCAAGTGCGGCAGTGGTTTGTCGGCGACAGCAGCGTTGTGTCTGCGAATCACCGCCGTGAGACGGTGCTGGCCGGGACGGCAGCAGCAGCAGCGTGTCCTTGGGAGGTCGGGGCATGGGCACCAATAAATGCCCCGCTGGCGGGGAGGCCTGCGAGCAATGAGAACGCTGCGGCGCCGGCGGAAGAGGTGGCACGCTGGCGACAAGTGTTGGGTTGGTGCCTCCACGCCCCCAAGCCTCGTCGCCAAATGCGTACTCGTCTGCGACCACCGTCGGAGCAGTTCCCCAGCCCCGCGCTGCAGTTGCCGCCGCTGTCGTCCTTGTGGCCCCTGTCGACGCGCCCCATGGCGCTCCGCCAGCCCGTTGGGCAAGAGACGCGAGGAGGACACCTGGAGACACGTCAGGCACGACGTTCGCCGGGACGGCATCAGGGCCGCCACAGTGCGCCGTTGTGACCAGAGTCTCCCCGCATCCGGAGTGGAGACGCCCCTTCCCAGAACAGCGGGATGAGGGCAGGGTCGGATCCACGATGCTGCCCTCAAGGGACTCCTCGGTAGGCACCCACCGCGCTGAAGCGCAGCTGCCGCCGCCAGCTATGCCGCCTGAGTTGTCTGTCGGGGCAGGAGGCAATCGGGCCCCCGCCCGACTGGGGGGAGGTCGGACGCCGCCGTCACGGAATTGCGGAGCCACCACCGAAGGGCACGCGCCACCCATCTCGCCGGCTCCGTGTTTCGACGCCTCCCCCTGCCCGCGCAACTCCTGCCCCCAGGTCAGGTCGGCGTCGTCATTGGGGCCGCCTGCCGGAACCCAGCTTGAGGGCCCCTCCGGGCCCCGCGGCTGAGCGGGGTTGGACGCACCCGCCCCTCCGGTGCCGCCGCGCGCCGGAGGGGACGAGCCTCCCCCGCCACTCCCGGCGAAGCGCGACCAGGGATCACGCGGGCGACCCGACGTGGATGCCGCCTCGACATCGTGACCGTCACCACCACCGCCGCCGCTGCCCCCGCCACCGCCGCCCACAGGGGCTGCCGCTGCGACGGCGCGGCCGTACGCGCGGGCGGCGCGTGCGCGGTCGGGGGACGGCAGCGACGCCACCTTGTCGGGGTGTAGCAAAATCGCACAACGCTACGAGGTAGAAGGGGGGAGGAATATGTGGAGAGGGAAGCCACGGACACGGAACAACGCGACGCCGTGGCGGGCGGCGAGGCTCTGCCCTCGTGGCACTCGCCCGGAAAGCGCGCTGCGCCTCTGCATTCGACGACCCTTCCGCAATCCCGAGGACATCTTTTGGATCGTCAGGCTTCGCCGCGAGGATGCGGCGAGCCTCGGCTCGAACGGCGGCGAGGCGAGCGCCCGACCTCGCGCCGGCGATCCCCGTCCTCGCGCCACCGTCCTCCGCGATGTCCCCAGGCACCTCGACGACCACTGGAAGCTTGGGCGGGGTGCCTTTTAGAGCTGAATCTGGGCCACGACGAAGCGTGGCCCCACAGCCATGGAGACAACGCGGGGGGCTGCTTTCTCCGGCCAGACGACGCTCCCCGCGCTGGGTCGCTGGGAGGGCCCTCGCGTTCGGCTTTTGAGCGATCGCTCCGCTATCCTGCCGCACCAACACGCGCCGGAGCGCGACCGTGTGTGGTATGACTTCGCGACCATCCCGAGAACGACGGCCGCCGTCGCGGCCCGAGCCAGGGGGGCCGGCCAACGTCCCGTGTGTTACATCGAACGGTGGCCGGCCTGCCCCTCCCCCGGCCGCTGCGCCCGCGAAGGAGGCTCTCCGTGAATCCTGGACGTTCGAATCCCCAGATCCGATGTTTGACGACCCCGGGCGCTGCTCTGTGTGCGACACGGACCTCGAGGTCGACGGCGACCTCCTCCTCCAGTGCGACGGGTGTCGGGCCCCTGTCCATGCCTCATGCTACGGCGCCCGCGGCCCGCCCGACCCCGACGCGCCCCTCTTGACCGGTCCCGATGGGCTGCCGCTCTTTCCTCAGCCGACGCTCCCCCGCCCCGACCACCCGTGGCGGTGCGACCCGTGTGCCATCCTTGGCGCCGGTGCCGGCGCTCGCACAGCGTGCGAGGCGTGCCCCATTATCGGCGGCGCCCTCGTCCGTGCCGCCGACCCGCCGCCGGGTGCCAAGCGAGTCCCGGGCCGCAAGGGAGGCGTCGGTGGACTTCGCTGGGTCCATGTAGCGTGCGCCCTATGGTGCCCCGAGCTAGGCTTCGCGGGGTTGGGCGAGACGCCCCAGCCCAGAGGAGGGGTCGTGGGGGGCGTCAGGATCCCGGCCCCCATCGCCCTCGCTCCACAGACCATAGTGCCGGCCCTCGCCCCGACCCTCGCCGTCGCTCTCGTACGGCCCCGGGCGGTTACATTCAACCCCCCCTCGAACCTCGGGCGGGCTGAGGGCCTCGATGCGATCCCAAGCGCACGCGTTTCCCTCCGCTGCTCGGGATGCAGCCTTTCGGGGCCAGGCGGCCCGGCAGCGACCGGCGGCCCACCCCGATCGGCGCCCGTTCAGTGCGCCCACCCCACTTGCACTGTGGCCTGGCACCCTCTCTGCGCCCGACGGGCGGGGCTCGTGCGTCTTGAGGAGTGGCGGGTGCCGGCTGCTGTGTGTGGCATGGACGCAGCCGGTCCGGGGCCGGGATCTGTGGCGTCCACCGCGCCCGGGGGCAAGAGAGGGGGAATGGGTGGCAAAAAGCGGCCCCGGCCGACAACGGTGGCGCTGGCAAGCCCCAGCGACAATGGCGACGCCCTTGCTGCTCTCGGCCCCTGGGCCTGGGAATCGGCGAGCATCCTACGCCTTTATTGTACCCGGCATCGGCCAGGACCCGGAATGCTCAATCCGACCCCAGGCCGTGGTATACGACTCCTCTGTCCGCCTGAGATCTTTCTTGGCCCTCCAGGCAACTCCCCTTCTGCTGTCCTACCGGCCACGCCTGCCTCTTCGCCTTTGACCTTGCATCCGTCGCTACTGTCGGCATCGACGGGTGCCTTGCCTCCGCCTCCTCCTCTTCTTTCTCCTCCGCCCCAGCCTGCTCCGCACCCGCCCCAACCGTGGGGGGTGCCCGACGCGGCCCGCGCCCGCGCGCTTCCCGCCGACTACCGCCCCCGCGGCGTTCGTGCGCCTGACGAGGCCGCTGCCTCGGCTCCCTCATGGCGCGGCCTGCCGGGGCGTCTCCGTGCCGTACCCGTCGTATCAACAGGGCGACGGCGGGGAATGGACACCGCGGAGGCTTGGGCGGCTCCACTCGCCCGTCGCGCCGGCGGCGGTTGCTGGGACTTCAACTGGTCGAACCGTCGACCGGGCCCAGTGGGCGCGCCCCTGCCTCCTGCTGCCCGCCGCCGTGGCTCCCTCGCCCGCTGGCTTTCCCACCGTGTCCCGACCAACCCTGGACCCACAGCCCCGCCACCCCCCTCGCTCGACGCCCGGATCACCGCCGCCGCTGCAACCGTCTCGGACAGGCTCTCCGCGGGGCGCAGCGTCGTCCATGGCCTGGGCGCAGTCGCCCGGGTCGCCCATGCCCCAGGCGACGTCGTTCTCGAATATTGCGGGGAGATCGTGCGGGACACAGTAGCCGAGGCTCGGGAGACGCGCCTTTACGATGACGCGGCGAGCAAGAGAGAAGGAGGCTGCCCAAGTCTCGCGCTTGCCGTCTTTTGCCATGCCATTCTCGTCTCTCTCCAAGTTCCATACCTCCCTGTCTCACGCAATCCCCAGGTCGGCGCCGGCACTTACGTGTTCCGGCTAGACGCCGCCGGGACGAAGATGGTCGACGCAACGCGAGCCGGCAACCTCGCCCACCTCCTCAACCACTCGTGCGACCCAAACTGTGTCAGCCGCTCGGTTGTGACGGGCGCAGGCGTGCGCCACGCCTGCATGCCCGTCCCAGGCCTCCCACCGCCGCGCCGCGACGCGGTCCTTCTTCTTGCACGGAGAAGTATTGCCCCGGGAGAGGAGCTCACCTACGACTACCGCTTCAGCGGAGACGAGGCCCTTCCCTGTGCTTGCGGGACTGCGATGTGCCGCGGCGCGGTGAACGCTCCTCTGCGGCCCGGGTTGGCGCCTGGCACTTGGGCTGTCGTTGGAAGCGCCGTTGTCTCGGGTGGGGAGGGGGCATCGTCGGACCAGCCGGCGGACGAGCCGGTGGGCGAGCCGGCAGCGGGCAAGGATGACTGGGAGGAAATGTGAGAAACGTGTCCCTGCGATTTTTTCAAGAGGTCTCGGCGTCGCTCCCCTCCTCCAGCGGGCCCTGTCGACCTCGCGCCGCCGCCCCCCTCCCCTGAATCGGCCGCGGACTGAGCCGTGGCGCTGCCGCGAGCGTTGCGAGGGCCCCCAGGCTCACGCTTCTCACGATGGACCCCTCCACGTCTCTTCCGTTCCGGCTCTATGCCGAGGCTGTGCGAGCGGAGGCGAGTTTGATGAACTGCGGATCTGTCGGGATTCTTGGCGATGCGCTCCAGGCGGCCCTGCTCGCCGCCCGATAATGGCCGCTCTCCTGCGCCTTGCCCCGTGTCCGAAGATGAGAGAGGCGTTGATCTCGACCGTCGTGAAGACAAGTCAGTATTCAACTGGCGTCTCTCGCTCACCTTCCCGACCGTCGCGTCGGCTATGCAACCCAGCGCCCGCAGCGTGCCATGCGGCCTCAGCTGCACCCCCAGGTCATGTACGGAGACTGCGCCCGATACCCAGCCCTTCCCCCTGACCCGCAGCGTGCTGAGGCCGAGACCGAGAGCGCAAGCGGGAGCGGCCGTGGCGAAGGCATCGGGCCCGCCGCGCTGGCAGAAAAATGGAGCCGCGTGGTGTCGGCCATCGCCCGGGACCCTTGCACGTCATCGCCCCCCTGGTGCCATCTCGGCCCCACGGCGTTAGGCGCTCAGGAAAGCCAGCGCATGTTTGCTGCGGCGCGAGCAGAGGCTGAGGCGCTGGCCTGGCTTGGCGACACGGCGCGGCGGCGAGCTGGGGCCATGCGCGCCGTGGCTGTGGCCCGAGCTTCCGTTGCCGCCCGTGCCACACCCGCCGCTGCTGCTGACGGGCCCGCGGTCGAGATCACCCTACCCGACCCGCCAATCATCGACGTGACGGCCCTTTTGGCAGACCCCATCCTCGGACCGTTAATGGTTCCAACCGCGGCTCCGGCCCCCCCCCCCCCGGGGCCCCCCCCCCCGCCCCCCGCCCGCCCCTCCGCCCCCGCCCCCCCCCCCCCCCGGCCTGCGCCTGTCTTTGCCGCCGCCGCCGCTGCAGCGGACGCCAAGCGCGGAGGCGGGGCGTGGGCGCCGAAGGAGGGTCCCTGGGCGGGGGGTCCCCCGGTTCCTGCAGCACCGGTGGGGCCCAATGGATATGTGGGCGTCGCGGGCCGTGTTGCTGCAGCTGCCGGCGTGAGTGGCCTTCCACACGACCCCCCTCCCACGGTCGAGGCCGTCAGAGACGCGCGCGCAGCGCTCTTCCGCACAGCGGGCCAGCGGATGCGGGAGGAAGAGGGCCGGAGCCGCGGGAAAGCCAGTGCTCCTGCGGCAGCTGCCAATGGCGCCGTGGGCGGCTGCAAGGGCACCACCGGTCCTGGCGTCCGCGGAGGCTTTGTCCCGCCCCTTGCTCCCCGTGGCGGCCCTCCTGGCGGCGGTCACGGCAACGGCCAGGCCCAGGCTCCGCCCCGCGAGCCCCAGGGTGGCGACGCTGACAAGCCGGCGTCAGGCTTGGCACCTGCCAGCCTTGCTGTCCTGGGCCTGTCGGTAGCCGACCCCCTGCCCAAGGAGCTGGCCTCTCTCGAGCCGCGCCTCATCGATCTCGTCTGCGCCGAATGCCTGCCCACCGACGGTTCGCACGGCGTGCGGTGGGACGATATTGCGGGCCAGGAGGAGGCCAAGAGCCTCGTTCAGGAGCTCGTGGTGTGGCCCCTTCTCAACCCTGGCCTCTTCACGGGTGCCAGACGCCCCGCTCGCGGCGTCCTCCTCTTTGGCCCGCCCGGCACGGGCAAGAGTCTGCTGGGCCGAGCCGTCGCCACAAACGTCAAGGCGCGTTTCTTCTCCGTGAGCGCGTCATCTCTCACGAGCAAGTGGATCGGTGAGGGGGAGAAGCTCGTGCGGACCCTCTTTGCAGTGGCGGGTCTTGTCGAGCCCTCGGTCATCTTCCTTGACGAGATCGACGCCCTGCTCAGTGCCCGCCGCGGCGACGGTGGCGAGCATGAGGCGTCGCGGCGGATGAAGACCGAGCTGCTCGTGCAGATGGAGGGCGTCGGACCCGAGTCGGCGAGCCGCCGGGTGCTCGTTGTGGGGGCGACAAACCGGCCTGAGGAGCTGGACGAGGCCGCGCGGCGCCGGCTCCCCAAGCAGCTTTACCTGCCTCTACCCTGTCCCACGGCACGGCGGTCCCTCATGGCTGGCGCCCTCCGCGGCATCTCGTCCGACCTCTCTGAGTCCGACTTTGATCGCCTCGTTGAGCGCACCCACGGCTACTCGGGAAGCGACCTCAGACACCTCGTTCAGGAAGCGTGCCAGGGTCCCGTCCGCGACGCCTTCGCCCGGGGCCGCAAGTCTGGGGGAGAGGGCGGCGCCCCTGGGGTACCGTCGCCAGGTGAGGGCTCAGGCGCCGCCGCTGCGGCTCTGATGGCGGAGGATCTACGACCTGTCGTTCTCGCTGACTTTCGACGCGCCGTGCGCGTGCAGCAGCCTAGCGTCAAGCCCAGCGACATTGTGCGCTACGACGAATACAATGCCGCCCACGGCGCCAAGTCAGTGCTGCCGGAGGATGGGGGGAGCGGGGATGGGAGTGAATGGGATTAACACAGTTAAATCGGTTTCATCGTCCTACTCTGACCCCCCA
>Ga0181574_10005815_pt1 | contig 10476 bp, 11 predicted proteins | sample 101ome_24_FD_145600 | JGI IMG/M metagenome (GOLD analysis project Ga0181574, IMG submission 145600) | Coastal salt marsh microbial communities from the Groves Creek Marsh, Skidaway Island, Georgia - 101410AT metaG (spades assembly) | ecosystem: Environmental > Aquatic > Marine > Intertidal zone... | reverse complement strand
TCTGGGATCGACACATCATGAACTGCGCCGTCGTCGCCGAGCCGGACCTCGAGGTCATCGGCACCGGGGCCAGAATCGCCGATATCGGTTCCGGTGCTGGGCTCCCCGGTCTGGTGTGGGCCCTCGTTCGACCCGATGTGTCCGTCGTCTTGATCGAGTCGCTGCTCCGGCGAGTCACCTTTCTGACCGAGTGCATCACCGCACTGGAGCTCACCGATCAGGTCCAGGTGGTGCGGGCTCGGGCCGAGGAAGCCGCCGGGCACCCTGGGTCTTTCGACATCGTGACGGCCCGAGCGGTCGCACCGCTGGGAAATGTGGCCCGCTGGGCGGCGCCCCTTCTTCTCCCCAATGGCTCGCTCGTGGCCATCAAGGGCGAGTCGGCTCAGGAGGAAGTCACCCGCGATAGGCAGATTCTCGAAGAATCGGGCTTGACCGAGCCCGTCGTGACACAGATGGGTCAGGGTGTCGTCGACCCACCGACCACGGTCGTCATGGCGAGGCTCGCTAGGGCAGAATGAGCGCGTGAGTTCCTCCCGTCGCACCGGATCAAGCGGCTTAGGTTGGCCGTCCGATGTTTCACGGGAAACATCGACGTCTGGTACCCCTCTCGTGAATCCGGGCCTCGGATGGCCGGACCCCATCGCCCTGGAGCAACCAGGTGTGGGTGATCCCACGTGACCCGAGTCATCGCGGTTGCCAACCAAAAGGGTGGGGTGGGCAAGACCACCACGACGGTGAACATCGCTGCGGCGCTCGCCCTGAGTGGCAAGAGCGTCCTGGTGGTGGATCTCGACCCCCAAGGAAATGCATCGACGGCCCTGGGTATCGAGCACACTGAAGGAACACCCAATGTGTACGAGGTTCTCACCGGTGAGCAATCGTTGGACACTATTGTCCGAGAATGTCCTGATATATCCGGATTATCCGGAGCGCCGGCAACGATCGACCTCGCGGGGGCAGAAATCGAACTCGTCGGTGGTGACGGGCGGGAGTACCGGCTGCGGCGAGCGATCGACGGCTACCTCGCCACGCTCCACGCGGGGGGCTCAACGTGCGACTACGTGCTAATCGATTGCCCGCCCAGCCTCGGGTTGCTGACCCTCAACGGACTCGTTGCCGCACGCGAAGTCCTGCTTCCTATCCAGTGCGAGTACTACGCGCTCGAAGGGTTGTCACAACTCTTGCGAACGGTCGACATGGTGTCCTCGCACTTGAACCCCGACCTACGCGTGAGCGCCATCGTGCTCACCATGTATGACGGACGCACGCGACTGGCGTCCCAAGTCGTGCACGAAGTGCGAACACACTTCGGAGAACGAGTCTTGGACACTGTGGTGCCTCGCTCGGTTCGTGTCTCGGAAGCTCCGTCCTACGGGCAAACAGTGTTGACCTACGACGCCAACAGCCCCGGGTCACTTGCATACCGCGAAGTCGCAGAGCAACTCGACGCCATCGCCGGTGAAGTCGGCGACAACACCATCGGGCACGCTGATAACGAAGCCAACAACTCGATCTAAGGACACGGCATGCCCAAACGCGGACTCGGAAAAGGTCTCGGTGCACTCATCCCCACCGAGGATGCGTCATCCACCGGTAACGAGCGACCACCAGCACCGACACCGGTACAAGCACACACGAACGCTGGTGAATCCGCGCCATCTCAATCAGCGACACCTGCTGCGAACCAATCGGTGGCGAATCAATCCGCAACGAACCAATCCGCGGTTGATCACGCTGCCGTGTACGCGGAGATCCCCATCGACTCACTGCATGCCAACCCTCGTCAACCCCGCACCGTTTTCGACGAGGACTCACTCGCTGAACTCACGTTCTCCATCACTGAGATCGGCCTCCTGCAACCGGTTGTCGTTCGCCGCACTGCGGACGGCTACGAGTTGATCGCGGGAGAAAGACGACTACGCGCCTGCCAGGAAGCCGGAATGTCCACCATTCCCGCGATCATCAGGACGACAGATGACACCGAAATGCTGCGCGAGGCGTTGCTGGAGAACCTGCATCGAGCCGATCTGAATCCACTCGAAGAAGCCGCTGCCTACTCACAGATGCTCGTCGATTTTGGGTGTACTCAGGACGAACTGGCGACTCGCATTGGCCGTTCACGCCCGCAGGTAACCAACACTTTGAGACTGTTGAAGTTGCCAACGTCGGTTCAGACGAAGGTTGCGGCGGGTGTGATTAGCGCTGGCCATGCTCGGGCACTGTTGTCGTTGGACTCGCCCGAGCAGATGGACGCGATGGCGCAACGGATCGTCTCCGAAGGTTTGAGTGTCCGATCGGTGGAAGAACTCGTGCTGGTGGGCGATGCATCGAAAGAAGACAAGAAGCGTAAACGTCGAGAGCGCTCGAAGCGTAGCGATGAGCTCGAAGACCTCGTCTCGGAATTGTCGTCTCGCGTTGCCGATCAGTTGGACACTCGGGTGTCGGTATCCGGCTTGGGACGCAAGAACTCCAAAGGCGCCCTGGTGATCGAATGCGCCGACGCCGAAGATCTTCGGCGCATCGTCGACATCATCGATTGACGTTACTCACGCCACTGACGCTTGTGACGTCGCTGAAGTCCTCGACGAACGTCCGAAGGATCTAGTCGGACTCGATGATGCCGGCGAGTACCTCGCCGACCGAGAGGTCGTCGACGGAGATGGCCTGCGGCATCAAGGATGTTTCTGTCATACCCGGAGCCACATTGACTTCGAGGAACCACACGACGCCGTCGTCATCAACGAGGACATCGCTTCGCGACAGGTCACTCAATCCAAGGACCGAATGAACGGTGAGGCCGACTTCGCTGACGGTCGCCGCGATCTCGTCACTCAAGCGGGCAGGACAGAAGAACTCCGTGGTGCCGGCGGTGTAGCGCGCGTGGTAGTCATACATGTCCGATTCCGGAACGATCTCGACCGCAGGGAGGGCGCGGACACCATCCGGGCCGTCGATGACACTGACGGCGACCTCGGACCCGGAGATAAAGCGCTGAATCATGACCGTTTCCCCGTACGCGAACGCTGACACCATGGCGTGGGGAAGATCTTCACTTTGTCGCACGATGGAGACGCCGAGTGCACTACCACCACGCGTGGGCTTGACCACGAGGGGAAAACCGATGCGGTCCCCGATGGCGGCCATGACCGCCGGTGCGCCCAGCTCTCGGAATGTCGATTGCGGCATGACGACGAATTCCGGGACAGCGACCCCGGTCCCGGAGACAAGCGTGGAGGCGACTGGTTTGTCGAATGCCAAACGGCTCCCTGACGCGTCGGAGCCTACGTAGTCGATGTCGAGGGTTTCGAGAAGGTCTCGTAGTGCACCGTCCTCACCGGCGGCGCCGTGCAGTAGGGGCACGATGCAGTCTGGACGGTTCTGTTGCAGGTAGGGCAGCAATGCCGCATCGACGTCGGCCTCGGCGACGTGCCAGTCCGGTCGAACATCTCGGAGGGCGTCGGCGACGCGACGACCGGAACGAAGAGAGACATCCCGTTCGGGTGACAGCCCACCCGAGAGGACGAGAACATGTCGGGACGTCATGCGACATCCGGTCCGGGCGTGGACGACTCGCCCGGCGCGGTCGGTGATCCAGGAGATGGTGCGGAGGCGGTACCGAAGGTGCGGGCGATCTCCAACTCGGATTCGACGACCAAAGACAACCGACGCACTCCCTCGCGAATGCGATCGGGTTCGGGGTAGCAGTAGGACAACCGCATATTGGAGACACCTTGTCCGTCGACGTAGAAGCCGGTCCCCGGAACGTAGGCAACCAACTCTGCAACAGCGCGAGGAAGCATCGCGGTGGCGTCCAAACCGTCGGGCAAGGTCACCCAGGAGTAGAAGCCGCCGGCGGGAATGGTCCACCGGGTGCCCTCCGGCATCATGGCCTGCAGTGAATCGAGGAGTGCGTCGCGGCGCTCGCGATAGACCTCACGGAAAGACTTGATCTGTTCGCGCCACGGCTGCGTCGCGAGGTACTCCGAGACCGTCAATTGGGAGTAGTTGGACGGGCACAGCGTTGCCGCTTCCGCGGCGAGAACCAACTTCTCCCGAACACCGTGCGGGGCAATCGCCCAACCGACGCGCAATCCGGACGCTATCGTCTTGGAGAACGAGCCGAGGTAGATGACGCCTTGATCATCGTCCGCCCGCAAGGCACGCGGTGGATCGCCCTCGAACCCCAGAAGGCCGTACGGGTCATCCTCAAGAACCGCGATTCCCGCCGACTGCGCGATCTCGAGAATCTCGCGGCGACGTTCGGCTGGTTGGGTGACGCCGGCCGGATTATGGAACGACGGGATCGTGTAGAGGATCTTGATGCGCTTGCCCTGCGCTCGGACGGATTCGATGGTTTCGTGAAGGGCGCTCGGCACGAGGCCGTCGTCGTCCATCGCCACGTGCACGATGTCGCACTCGTAGGAGCGGAATACCCCGAGGGCTCCGACGTAGGACGGGGATTCGACGAGAACAACATCGCCGGGATCGCAGAACGTCCGTGTGACCAGATCGAGTGCCATTTGCGAGCCGGTCGTGACGATGATGTCGTCGGGGTGGGCGCGAACCCCTACCTCGGCCGTGATGTCCAGGATCTGCTCGCGGAGGTGGATATCGCCCTGGCCTGATCCGTATTGCAGCGCCTTCGCGCCCTGTTCACGCACGACGCGCGCGGCCACGTCCGCCATGTGATCCATTGACAGGGCTTGTACGTAGGGCATACCCCCGGCCAGGGAGACGACTTCCGGTCGGCTCGCCACCGAGAAAAGGGCCCGGATCGCAGATCCGGAGACGTTCTTGGCCCTCTGAGCGTAGGAGTCAACCCACGGATCGAGACGGGAGCCGGACGAGGGGCGCTCATTCATGACGAGGCTCCTGTCCTGGCCGGCGGTTGGGGTAGGGGATGCACGTCGACATGCGTGAGGCCACATGACGACGCGGAGGGGCCGGCGTGGTCACCTACGATAGATCACGGGTCGCCGAGCGGCGCGTCTCGCTCCCGCAACTACTCTCGAGGTAACCGATGGGCAAAGTTCTCACAGTCGTCGGACTGGTGATCGTCGGAGTGGTAGCCGGCTTCCTCGTGCGACTGATCGTGCCCAACCACCTGTTAAGGCGCAGCGACTGAACCGGGCAACGCGAGCTCGGGCAAGGCCAGACCGGGCATCGCTAGCCCGAGCAGCCACGCGGTACGCCCAGCCAGCCGAAGACCAGCAGCGCTAACCGACCACCATCGGAGCACACGCATCAGTGACGGCGGCGGCTATCCCCTCGGCGACCGCGTCATGGAATGCCTCGCTGGCAAGATGCTTGGCGTCCAAGGGATTCGAGACGTAGCCCACCTCGACGCGGACGGCGGGCATTCGTGTGAGGCGCAGCAGATCCCATGTGCGGGGGTGAACGTGGCAGTCCAGACGATCTGTCCTCGTGGTGAGTTCGGTTTGGACGTGTTCGGCGAGGAGTCGTCCCGCGTGCGAGTACAACCCGCCCCGCGGATGCCCGTAGTAGAACGTTGCGATGCCGTTGGGTAATTGGCTTGCGGAGCGATCCACATGAATCGACACCATCAAGTCCGCATCGACGGAGTTTGCGAATTCCGCGCGTTCGGCCTCGGTGAGTGCGGTACCGGGTGATCGTGCAGGTCGGGTGAGCAAGACCTGAGTGCCGAGTGCGGCCAACCGACCCTCGACTCGCGTCGCAATGGCGTGACACATGTCCGCATCGACGAGGCTGCCAGGATCAACAACGATCACCTTGTCCGCGACCCCGGTCTGCAAGTGCGTGAGGTGGACATGTTCACGCAACTCCGCGGCATCGCCTCCGACCACCGTCCTGATGAGTCGGTCGAACGCTCGAAATGTTTCTGGTCCGCAGGTGCCGTCGGGTGATGCTCCTACCCCGGCTTGAAATTCCCGCAGTGCCGAATCTGTGTCCGGTCCGAAGATGCCGTCGGCCCTCCCGGAGTTGAATCCGAGTTCCACCAATCGTCTCTGTAATTGGGCAACGTCATCGCCGACCATCATGTGACCTGGCACGTAGGAGAGAATCCGATCCCCGATTTGCCAGCGTGCCTCGTCGAGTCGGCGAAAGGTGTCGGGCCCGACAATGCCGTCGACGGTTATGCCACGTTCTTGCTGGAAGGTTCGCACCGCACGATCGAGTGCTTCATCGAACGGGGTCTCGGTGAGATCCGAACCAGGGGCGATGTCATCACACAGTCCGAGGTGCGCGAGCCGTGCGCGCACCTCCGCGACGGCCGCCCCGGACGAACCAAGGCGGAGCACGGTCCTACAAGTACTCGGCGAGGTCCGCGAGCAGCGCAGCCTTGGGCTTCGCACCGATGATGGTCTTCACGACCTGGCCACCGGAGTAGACGTTCATCGTCGGGATCGATGTGATGCCGTAGGAAGCAGCCGTCTGCGGGTTTTCGTCGACATTCAATTTCGCAATGACGATGCTGTCGTTTTCGGACGCGATCTCTTCCAAGATAGGGGCGACCATCTTGCACGGGCCGCACCATTCCGCCCAGAAGTCGACGACGACAGGCTTCTCACTCATCAGGACATCGTCGGAGAACGATGCATCGCTGACGATCTTGGGTGCTCCCATGGTTACTCCTCGTGTATTCGCATGTATCAAGTGGTGATTCAACAGTCCGGTCATCCGTCAGGGGGATCAGCCTACGCCGGGCCGTTCCCCATGGACTGCAAGGAAGCGCTCGGCTGCGAATTTACTGGTCCGCTAGGAACCGCTCAGCGTCCAAGGCCGCCGAGCAGCCTGTTCCCGCCGCCGTGATCGCTTGACGATAGGTGTGGTCGACCAGGTCGCCGCAGGCGAAAACCCCCGGCAGGTTGGTGCGGGTGCTCGGGGCGTCGACGAGGACGTAGCCCTCGTCGTCGAGGTCGATTTGACCAGCGATCAACTCGGAGCGGGGATCGTGGCCAATGGCGATGAACAAGCCGGTGACGGGGAGTTCTCGGGTGTCACCGGTGATGGTGTCTTCGATCACGATGCCGTTGACCTTGTCCTCACCGAGCACATCCACCACCTGGGAATTCCACACAGGCTCGATCTTCTCGTTGGTCAAGACACGCTCCGCCATCACCTTGCTGGCACGCAACTCATCACGCCGGTGGATGAGGTAGACCTTGTCGGCGAAGCGGGTGAGAAAGGTTGCTTCCTCCGCGGCCGTATCTCCACCACCGACGACGGCGATCTCTTGTTGACGGAAGAAGAAGCCGTCGCATGTCGCGCACCAGGAAACCCCGTGCCCTGACAGACGCTTCTCATTCTCCAAACCGAGCTCCCGATACCCCGAGCCCATGGCGAGCACCACTGTGTGGGCGGAGTGGGTATTCCCCGAACCGTCGGTCACGGTCTTGATGTCCGCGCTGAGATCTACCGAGGTGACATCGTCGGTGACGAGCTCAGCACCAAAACGTTCGGCCTGCTTACGCATTTCCTCCATCAACTGCGGACCCATGATGCCGTCCGCAAACCCCGGATAGTTCTCGACGTCCGTGGTGTTCATCAACGCACCACCGGCGGTGACCGAACCTTCGAAGACCAACGGATTCAACTGAGCCCGCGCGGCGTACACCGCGGCGGTGTAACCGGCAGGACCGGATCCAATGATGATGAGGTTTCTTGTGTTGCTCGACGAACTTTCCGACACTTTCACTCCTCAATAAGAAAGACGTTCATCCCACCAAAACGATGGTGCCGTCTTGTCGATCTTGCAATTCCCGGGTGCAGACGGGGCCACCTTGTCCGTCATTGATCCATTGTGCCCAGGAAAGAGACCAACCACCGATGGGTGCTCCGACCCAGTGCCCGACCGTTGACGAGACGTCGTCGCAGGAGCCTGATGCCGGGACCCCGACCTGCTGGACCCAATCGTGACCGACGAAGGGTGGGTAGGTCACCGTCTTGACCGTCGGGTCATGAACGGTGACGGCGAGAGAATCAGAGAAGTAGAAGGTAGAGATCGACCCTGTGCCGACTGCCCCGAAAGTCAGTGTTCGACTGGACCCTGAACCAAGGACGGAAGAGGCGCTTGAATTCCACGACTCTTGGATGATGGGGCCCCAGTCCTTGAAGTACCAATCGCGGCCGCACCCATTGATGAGAATGAGGGTCTGGCCTGGATTGCCTTCAACGGAGGTATCAGAGCACAGATGCACAACGTGGGCGGCGTGGGCGGGTGCCGCTAAACCAACGGACGCACCGGCGACGACAACGAGACCGACAAAGAAGCGCATGATTTTTTTCATGCCCTGATAGTAAGCGAGTTGGCGCGCAGGTCTTGGGGCAGGCAGGCGCGCCAGGTGACGATGCCCCGTGGTCAACTCGCGGGCGTCAAGGTGAAAGCGGCCTTGAACAGAGTCGGGTTGTGACTCGGCTCGCGCGTACCGCACGTCGGCTCGACGACATAGATGGTGGTGACACCCATATCGGGACCCATGCTGCGCATCTGGTCTGCATTCATGGACAACATCTTGTTCATGTCCACCATGAAGTCTGGAACGACAAGCAACCCGGCATCGATGCCGTTCACCGACGCCCGAAGCACGAGCAGCGCTTGGGAGGTTTCAACGGCGGTTACTTTTGTCACGCAATTACGAAGAACCTTCGGATCCGACGTCATGCCGTCCGTTGTTGCGTCCCACGTCTCCTCCGGCATCTCGAGCACGTCCGCCGGTTCAGTGATCCCGACACCGGTCAGAATCTCGCCCACCGTGTCGGCGATCTGCGCGGATGAAATGTCCTCACCGAGATCCATGACCTTCTTGGCGGGGGGGATGAAGCCCGCCTGGACTACCTGCGGCGTCGGTACGGCTACCGAATCCGCTCGGGCCAGGCTCTCGGACTCGAGCGATTCGGTCGATTCGGCGAGCCCAGGGGCTTCGACTGCTTCGTCGATCGTCTGACTCGCCACGGTTGCGGTGACCCCGTCTCCGGTGGGTTCGCCGAACGGTCCCCACACACTCGCCCCCACGGCGACACCGAGGGCAACGACACTCGCTGCGATGAGGGGTGTCGTCCAGCGGCTTCTCGGCAGGCGCCGACGCCCAGCCCTGCTGACGTTGCTGACGTACCCCTCGGTCTGAGCCCAGGTTGGGTCCTCGGCATCGAGCACCGTGGTGATGCGCTCCCAGACGTGGGCGGGCACAGGTTCGTAGGGCTCTGCATCGACGGAAGCCGACCAGTCACGCAGGGTGTCGCGAACGGCGTCCTGGATGTCCGGGTCGTAGGCAGGGTCGTCTCCAGCGGGGCGGATCCCGTCTTCGGGGTGTCCCGCGGCGTCGTGATCGTTACTGTCTGCCACTGCCATCACCTCCCGTCGAATCCTCGATTGCCCCGCTGCCGGAGTTCGGGTTCGAACCCCCTCCACCACGTCCGACGGACGGCGGAGGGTGGTGGTTCCGTTCCACGGGCTCTGCTTTGGCGTCCGGATCGATCGAATCCCGCAGGAATCCGAGGGATTCCGACAGACGAGCTCTGCCGCGAGAACATCTGCTCTTGATCGTCCCGGGCGGACAGTCCAGGAGAGCGGCTGCTTCCTCGACCGAGTACCCCTCGACGTCCACGAGAACGATCGCCTCGCGCTGGGATTCAGGCAACTCGGCGAGTGCCCGGGCGATGACGAGTTGGGTTTCGCGGGTGGCGATCGGGTCGCGCGGTATGCCGCCACGCCCGACCGGGGTCGCAGTTGCAGCGGCCTTCCCGAGAGCGGCGTCGTCGGGTAGCGGAACGCTGCTGCGGATGGAACGGCGTCGGAGCCGATCCAGGCTGGCGTTCACCACGATTCGGTGCAGCCAGGTAGTCACCGCTGATTCGCCACGGAATTGGTTGGCGCGACGGAAGGCGGACACTAAGGCGTCTTGAAGGGCGTCGGCGGCTTCGTCAGGGTCGCCGGTCGTGCGGAGAGCCACTGCCCAGAGTCGATCGCGGTGGCGTGCGATCAGCGTTCCGAAGGCGCTCGAATCCCCTTCAATGTGGGCGTTGAGCAACTCTTTGTCGGTGGGTGGGTTTTCTAACGGTGCCGTTGCTGCCCTCACCGGCGGCACAGACTCGTTCGACACGGATTCGAGCCTACTGACCGTCGACGATCTCCTGCGGGTCGAGACCGGCGATGGACAGCTGACGGATCCCTCCCTGGTAGCGAGGTGAGTCACTCGTCGTCGATTCAGGGATGACCGGGAGACCGGTGAACCAGATGAGCACGTATTGACCGGTCACCGATCTCGGCGAGCGCAGGGTGATCTCAGGACCGGCGTCGTTGACCGACGCGAAGTCGGTCCACAGATCCGGGTCATCCAGGATCTGATCCGCCACACGAATATCGACGTCGGTTCCGAAGCCGACGAGGTCGAGGTCGATGGTGGACAACTGCTTGGGGCTTCCGAGATCGACGATCAGCCCAACGCCACCCTTGTCCCCGACGGTGGGCGTGTTGTACTTGCGGGTCAACCATGC
>Ga0181574_10005814_pt1 | contig 10481 bp, 8 predicted proteins | sample 101ome_24_FD_145600 | JGI IMG/M metagenome (GOLD analysis project Ga0181574, IMG submission 145600) | Coastal salt marsh microbial communities from the Groves Creek Marsh, Skidaway Island, Georgia - 101410AT metaG (spades assembly) | ecosystem: Environmental > Aquatic > Marine > Intertidal zone... | reverse complement strand
GGGAGACCGCACAGGTGTCCAATCACCGTCTGTGAATACGATATCACTGCTGGAAAGCTTCTATGCGGTGATAGATCGAGTAGCGCCGGATGACCGCAATCAGCCTCTGATTGAATACATGCGTGACGAAGGACTTGATAAGAGCGATATACTGCACATGCTGCGCGCGCGGAAGGAGAAGATTTCCGCGCCTCATGGCGCAGTAATACGACTACTTTTCTCTACGGAATAGGGTGTTGAATGGGTCGGTGTATGGGTGTGGGATGCGTCGGATCAGTTGACGTGAAACCAACGCATCCCACAGGAGGGATATGCGCAGGGAGGAATGTGTCCACAAAGAGCCTTTTGTCAACGTACGCATCTGAAAATGAGGGTTCTTTAGAGTCCTGATCTTATTGACAACCCCTCTTTACGCGCCTTACATTTTTGCTCCTGTTTCTCCCAGATCATAGTGTGTGATGCCCTCGTAGGTCCTTCCTGCGCAGGGGCTTTTTCGCTCTCCCGAAAAAGGACTGTAGATGGGTAAGAAAAAAGATACCCAGATGGATTTGCTGTCTGCCGATTCGGCGTCGTCATCTTCGTCTCGCGCCGCTCGTAGCAGTAAGGTGAATGCGCAATCGATGGCTGCGCGCCAACGCGAGATTTCCGTCTCCGAATTTTTTAGCCGCAATCGCCACTTGCTGGGCTTTGACAATCCGCGCCGCTCGTTGCTAACAGGTATAAAGGAGGCGGTCGACAATAGCTTAGATGCCTGCGAAGAGGCGGGTATACTGCCCGATATTGAAGTGCAGTTAACGCAGGTTGCGGATGATCGATACATAATGCGCGTCTGCGATAACGGTCCTGGCATCGTTAAAAGTCAGATTCCCAACATCTTTGGGAAGCTGCTTTATGGCTCAAAATTTCACCGTTTACGCATGTCGCGCGGCCAGCAGGGGATTGGTATTTCTGCGGCGAGTATGTACGGCCAGTTAACTACGGGGAAAGCTACGCGCGTCATTTCGCGCACTGGAGCCAAGCGGCCAGCCCACTACTACGAGATGCAAATCGATACGGCGCGCAACAAGCCGCAGATCGTGCGTGAAGAGCCGTGCGAATGGGACCAGAAACAGGGCACGCAGGTCGAGATAGAGATGGAAGCGCGGTACCAGCGCGGCCGACAGTCGGTAGATGAATATCTGCGCCAGACGGCCTTGGCGAACCCGCATTTACAGCTGCTCTATACGGCACCTGATGGCCGAGAAGAGCTCTATGAGCGTAGTAGCGAAGAAATGCCTCAAGAGGCCCAAGAAATTAAGCCTCATCCTCACGGTATTGAATTGGGCGTCTTGATGAAGATGCTGCAGGGAACGCCGCACCGCACGCTGCAGGGTTTTCTCACACAGGAGTTCTCCCGCGTCTCCGTGCGGGTTGCCAAAGATATCTGTACTAGAGCAGACCTCAAACCGAATGGACGTCCTAAAAGCATTGCGCGAGAAGAGAGCGATCGCCTTTTCAAGGCAATCAACGCGACCAAGCTGATGCGTCCACCTACAGACTGCATTGCTCCTATTGGTGAAGACCTGCTCACCGCCTCTCTCCAGGCCAACGTTCAAGCGGCTTTTTACGCATCGACAACGCGACCGCCAGCGGTCTACCGAGGTAATCCGTTTCAAATAGAAGTGGCCGTTGCCTACGGTGGCGATATTAACCCAGAAGGTTCCGTGCAGCTGATGCGCTTTGCCAACCGCGTTCCGCTGCTTTACCAGCCTTCTGCCTGCGCGATAACGCGGAGTCTGATTGATACCGACTGGCGAAACTATCGGATCAGTCAGAGTAATAACGCACTGCCTACAGGGCCCCTCGTCGTAATGGTACATGTGGCTTCAGTGTGGGTGCCTTTTACATCAGAGAGTAAAGATGCCGTTGCCCACTACGACGAAATTATCAAGGAGATACGACTTGGTGTGCAGGAGTGTGGTCGCAAGGTGGGAGAGCACATTGGCAAGATGCGCCGAGAGGCGGAAGCGGCTCGCAAGAAGGATTATATTGCCCAGTACATAGGCCATATTGCCGCTGCGCTGCAGGAAATAACGGGTGACGGCGATCGAAAAACGCAGAACGTCGAAAAGAATTTACAGGGCTTGTTGGAGAGGAGTCGATCGTGAATGAAGACCTACTAAAACAGATCGCCAAAGAAGCCAAAAGCATTCGCGACAAGATATTGCGCAAACAAAAGCCGTCCATGAAGTTTCCGCTGCGCAACTTGAGCAACGTCCGATTTGATCCGAAAGCGGGTTTTTTTCAGATCGGTCGCAAAACCAAAGAGCGCTCCTTAGCCGTCTCTACGGTAAAGACTTTTGCGCAATCGTTGAAAATGATTGCGCTGTCAAAAAATCTGATAGAAACTGACGACATCGCGACCAAGCGCGAAGCCTATTATGTGGCCAAGGGATGGTCGGAAGAAATTCGCTTTGGTGAGCAGACCGAGTCCGACGCCGTTCTCGATGATGTCGAGGCCTTTTTCTCGGTTAACCGCGAGCAGTTGGGTTTTGTTCCAGAAGAAAAGGGCGGTGAGGTTGCTGGAAACCTGGTCGTGTTTGACGTCGATCGAGACAGCAATGAAGAACTGGCTATAGACTGCACTAAATTCGGTTCGGGTGCGTATTCAATCCCCATCTCCGTAGAGCATCTGCGCTTTGAATCCGATGCTCAGTTTATTCTTGCCATCGAAACGGCCGGTATGTTTCAACGCTTGGTCAAACACAACTATTGGCGTACTGCAAACTGCATTCTGATCTCAATGGGAGGCGTTCCAACGCGCGCTACCCGCCGTTTTATACGGCGCATGAGCGAAGAGCTCGATATTCCGACCTATGCTTTTGTCGACTGTGATCCCTACGGCATATGCAATATTTATCGAACGCTAAAGGTCGGATCGGGGAACGCCGCGCATATCAATGAAGCTTTCTGCGTTCCGCGCGCGCATTTTCTGGGCGTGACGCCGGATGATATAGAAGAATATGGCCTTCCAACGCATAAGATGACGGAAGTAGATATAAAGCGAATTGATGATGCGCTCAAAAACGATCCCTTTGTTCAGCACTATAAGAAATGGCAGGACGCGCTGCTCAAGCTCAAAAAGATGGGCTATCGCGCCGAGCAGCAGGCTTTTGCGGTGCACGACTTAAATCACGTAATCGATACCTATCTTCCCGAGAAGTTAGAGCGGGCCAACCAGTTTCTGCCCTGAGTAAATGTACATTATTTAATGGCATAACTTTTGTACGCCATGTAGAAATGGCATTGGGTTTTTATTGTGTATTCTAAACCCCTTGTCGATTGCTGCTGATAAAATTACCCAGACTTATTTGTTTTAAAATGAGTCGATCGTAGCATCTGGTTGGAAGCTTGATAGCATAACTTGTTGGAGGTGTTTTGTGAGAAAACCGTTTTATCGATACGGGCGCTACTTGTGGCGTAATAGATTGGGATATTGCACCATCTGCAGAATGCCGACAGTGTTCTTACATACGCAGTCCTACAGTACTTTACGCGATGACTTAGAGTGTATTTTCTGCCGTGGCATTTCTAGGAATCGCCACTTAGTACGGGTCGTAGAGCGACTTTATGCTGATCGTGGTGTTCGACGTATAAAAGATATAGATAAAATCGAGGACTTTAGCGTTTACATTTCGGCATTTTCGGGCGCTGTAGCTTCGACTATTCGCGATCTTGAATGCGTTGTTACATCAGAATATTACGACGGATGTCAGTCTGGAGAGTGGAGGGACGGCATCCAATGTCAGAATATCGAAGAAATGTCTTTTGAAGATCAATCATTCGATTTGATAATAACGGAAGATGTTCTGGAACATGTGCAAGATTATAAGAGGGCCTTGTCTGATATTTATCGCGTGTTGAAAAGAGGAGGGTTTTTTGTCTTTACAGTGCCGTTCTTTTTCGACAGAAAAACTGAGCCACTTTGGGGACTTGAACAGGGCACTTGGAAGCCTATTGTGTTGCCCGTAGAATACCACGGTGATAGCATACGCGGCCACATTCCAGCGTTTAATAGATTCGGGCGGGATTTCTTTGATATTCTAGAAGATATCGGTTTCCAGACCGAAGTTGCGTTTTCTACATTCAGAGATACCCGCTATGCACGTATATACGACTGTTATACGTTTATTGCGTCAAAAGATCGCATAGGCTAAGGGATTTATGCGAAAAATCGAACCACGGTCTCTATGCCGCGATAGTTTCTGCATACGTATCCATCGCGTTGAAGCGGTTCGTAGGTAGAGGCTACCATACTTATTCGATGGGTGCGGACTTCTGGGTAGTTTGTGAAACACGGCCCAGAACCACAGGTATACCGCCGACTAATCGAGACAGCGTTCCTAAGAAGCTTAGTGCGATATACACGCCCACTTCCTCAGTTCCTATCCCTATGCGCGTAAAGAGTAGGGCCATAAGCCCTTCCCGAAGGCCTATTCCCCCCGGCGTCAGCGGTAATACGACAATAGTGACCTCAATCAGCGCTAAAATCGCGGCAAATGGCCAAAAGAAGAACTGGCCGCTAACGCCGTAGATTACGATCGCGGTTCCAAATATAAGAGCAAACTGAATGCAAAACGTGGTAATAGTCGCGTATGCTAATGCACGGTATTGCGTGCGGAAAACATATACGGCATCTCGTATTACTGTCAGCGTTTTTAGCAGAGATTTTGGTACGAAACGCTCGCTTAAAAGTCGAACGGGTCGCGTTAGGCGCTTGGAGAATGAAGCGATTAGTGCGAGAGAGAGAATTGCTGCAGATGCAAGCAATAGGATATGTGTATTAAAAGAGCCCAAGTTGAGCAGCTGTTTTTCAAACGCAATGCCGAGTAGACCGATGCCCATCCAACCTGCAAGGCCTAGGAGTTTAGATAGCCAAGTCGACCCCCAAACAACTGCATAATCTATCTGCCGTGATAATATGAAGGCGCGCACCACTTCTTGAGCGCTGGCTCCAGGTAGGATCATAGCGTAGAAAGAAGCTGCAAAGTGGCATTCTATAGTTTTCCATAGAGATAAGTCGGTTACTGCAGTGCGAAGTAAGATCCACCAGCGAAATGCCTGCATCGCCATCGGCAGTAGGGGCGAAAGAAGGGCCATAGCTAAGACCCAATATGGTACGCGTTGTAAGACCGCTTTCAACTCGACGTAGTCGAGCTGTGCATAAATCCAAACGAAAGGGGCGACTATTGCGACTGCGCGCAGGATGCGCAGGAGCCAGGTCTTTGTCTTCGAGTTCAAATAGAGAATTCGTTTCGCAGAGTGTCTTTGTGTGCAGTGCTTCTCACTGTCGGAATTTCCGAGTATTTCTTATTGAGAAGAGTGCAAGTATGTTGGTATTCTACAAATTACTGCAAAAAAAACTGTACGTATCAAGTGAGAATCAGTCTTGGTCTGTTGCTTGGCGTGCCGCACCTTCCCGAGAAGTTAGAGCGGGCCAACCAGTTTCTGCCCTGAGAGTCCACTCGTTCTGCACTACCTATCAGCGCCTAGCTTTTTTCTCTGCGTCGAGCTGGCCTAAGTAGGCTTCGAGTTCCTCTCTGGGCATGGGTAAGTCTTTCTTTTGCGCTAGCCAAGCGCGGAAATCGCGCTCGAATACCTCAGCTTCGACGACGAATGCTTCGTTCACATACTCATACTTACCCGTTTTGATACAGAAAAAATTGTAGGCATCGCGCAGAGCGATGTACTCTCCGCGTAGAACGACTTCCTGTACGAGGTGCGGGGGGATAAACGCCACGCCCGTCGATTTGGCTAAGATCACGTCGCCCGGGAGGACGGTTGCACGTCCAATTCGTATAGGCGCGTTGATCGTTGCCACCATCATTTCGCGGATGGCCGATGGATCGGAACCGCGAATCCAGAAGTTAAAGCCGTCTATTTCGGACAGGCCCTCCACGTCGCGAACCGATCCGTTAAATATGACGCCGCGCTTGCTGGCCGCGTATATGGCATTCCCCAGATTATCGCCTATCAGCGTGCCATCGACTATTTTTCCATAGCTGTCGGCGATGTAAATATCGCCTTTCTGCAGCTTGATAATCGGCGCGTAGTTGGTTACGGGCGTTTTAGTGCCTTCGCGCTCGGCCTGTTGCTGCACATAGCCGTTGAAATCTGGGCGCAGCGGCATAAACTGCGCGGTCAGAGCTCGCCCCGTCATTACTTGGTCGGGATGCAGGATGTCCCAGCCGTTTTGCTGAGTGCCCGCGAAATTTTCAAACTGATTGTTATAGCCCTTGCGTCTGAGAGATCCCCAGACTTCTTCCATAGACAGGCCCTTTAATCGCTCCAAGAGGTCGTCAGAGACCTTGGGGCGCCCGTCTTCCGTGCGCTCGCCGGACCAGTCTTCGGTAAGTGCGCTGACGCTTGCAGATGGCCAAATTACGTGCTGTGCACCTGCGGTACCGCACAGTATGAACAGCGTGAATGAGAGCAGTGTTACATTTCTCATCGCATTGATCTCCACAGTTTAGAATGCTGTTTTCGAGTGATCGTTACGGTCGTTCCGTCGCCCAATCTATCAATAACCCCGAAATCAAACCAGCGGAAACGCGCTGAGAACCATTTGTTTGACGCGGGAGGACATCCTGTTTTTTTTACTAGTTCGCCCGTCATAAACTGCGTTACTCGCCGTCCGTATTGAGGAGAATGAACCCGAATGTCCCTAGTTGAACATCGCACCGTAATCGTCGTCGGGGGAGGCCCTGCCGGTCTGCCCTTGGCTGCGGTATTAGGCGGTTGGCAGCCCTTTTTTCGTCCAGCTACGACTTTTTCTCGCCGCTATGGTCCCCTGGCTGATGCCTTGCAGCAGGTAGAAGGGTCGCTGCTGGGGATCGATTTTAATGATTTAGTTGCGCGCGGCATTGCTCCCGTCGATTTGTTTCGCGCCCTACATCATCCGCGCAAGCTTTTTGAGGATTTAGATCAAATCGCCATGGGATTTCGCCGTGAACAAGGTGTGGATACGCTGCTACTCACGCGAGAAGAAGTGGGCGGACTGTGGAACAACGCGCCGCGCAATTTGCTGACGCTGTCACCGGGGCAGTGGATGGAATTCGCTTTCTATCCCCTCGCGCAGCACGCGGATGAGATGGGCCTCGAAATCGATGTCAATACCTTGATAAAAAAGACCGATCTCATCGATTATTACCATCGAATCCCCGAGCGCTTTGCCGTAGAGGATCGCGTTCGAACGTGGCAGGACGTGTACGAAATTGCTCCGCATGAGCGCGGGTTCAAGGTGTGTGCACGCGACGTGAAGACCGGAGACGAGAGCACCTATACGTGCAAGTATCTCGTCTATGCGACGGGACAGCGAGCCAAACTGCGTCAGCTCGATGTCGAGGGGGAGGATCAGCCATTTGTGACACCTTTCTACGATAGGCCCGAAGATTTCTCTGGAGAACGCGTGATGGTCGTTGGAGGAGGGCGCTCGGGCGATTGGGCCGCTGCGGAACTGCACGATGCGGGCAAGAAGGTGGTATACAGTATGCGTCAGGCTAGTGGGATTCACTGGCAGCTGATAAACGATAGCCTATATCTGCCGTACTATCAGCGGATTGCGGACATTCTGCGGGAGGCTTCTCCTCGGATGGAAGCGCTTTACAACACGCGTATCAAAAAGATTGATCCAGACGGGGGCGTGGCCTTGGAAACGCCGGATGGAGTGCGTACGGTAGAGGTTGATCACATAGTGACGGAGATTGGTGGCTGGGCCGATTATTCGTTGCTGCAGGGCTTTGGTCCGCTCTCGCTCTTTGACAAGCGAGACGCCTATAGGTTTCAGGTCCATCAGCTGCAAACGCACGCACACAACTACGAGTCTATTGATATTCCCAATCTATATGCCGGAGGGTATCTGGCGCAGGATATTGGTCTCGTGGTGATGGCCATGCACGGCACGACGTATGCGATTGCCGGTGACATCATGCAGAAGGAAGGCGTGCTTAATACCTACGCTATCTGAAGGAGCCTGTATGCTGGCAAGGTCAGTTGGGGATCTATGCAAAAATAGTCGCCGCTCAAAGGCGGTGGCTATTTTTGCATAGGGCAGATCAAAAGCTATCGGGCCTGTGTTTCTACTAAGAGTTCAAGGGCATCCAAGTCAACTTTGTTGTCGCCGGGAAACTCATAGGGGAGGAGCCACCAATCCTCTGTGAAAGAAGCGCTTTTGCCTGGTGCTATATTCTCGCGCGGTCCAATGGGCTCTAGCTCAGTCATCTGGTCTTTATAATACCAAATAGATATGGTGAGTCCTGCCATCTCTTTATAGGGACGGTCTGGGTAAGTAGGGTAGCGTTTGACCCACAGTAAGTCATTTTTCTCCGCATAGGCAAACCAGCCGACCATTGAGTCCATGCCAAGTTTGGGTCGTTCGGGCGTGTTCAATACTTCGATAAAGCCGTCGCGGATGCGGATATTGGTATCGTCGGGGCGAAAGTTCATAACGGGCCCAGGGCCATACATAATGTAGTGATCGGGAAAGCGACTCTCGGTAGAGATCGGTATAAACACAATGCCGCCGCCAGTGCCGAAGGTGCGACTCCAATGGGCCCAGTGCTTTTCGCTGTCTGATATGTTTTTGATGGTCTGCGTTACGCGAAGGTGCGAGCTGTGTTCGTCTAGTGCGAAGTCACGAATGAGCTGTACGCCTGTAGCCTCGTCTTCTACGCTTACCAAACGGGCCGCACGCGGTCCCGTAATATGTCCCGTCCAGCGGCCAAACCACAGGTCTGGATGAGGGGGAATGGTCGCTTCTGGACCAATGTCTAAACGACCGCCCGTAGGATCGACGGTTTGCTCTCCAGGTTTGTATATCCATCCTTCCTGTGCTGGGTCGAGATAGATCGCGTTGTTGCCTTTGAGGGAATATTCGAGTATGCGGCCGCCGTGTTCGGTAAGGACTGCGCGCACGGTTTCGTTCTCGAGGATAATACAGTCGTCATAGCCAAAGTATGAGGTGGTATAGGCTCCGGGCATCTGCGCGTATACTCCCGTGAAGAAAGTTGAGACAATACCGGCGACGAAAAGAACTCTCAGTGCATCTCGCATGGTGCTCTACTTGTGGTTTTAGGTGGATTGTAAAAATATAGTTTATCTATTCACGTCCACTACTACTCTCCCGCGCACTTGTCCTGCAAGTATTGAGCGTCCCAATTCTGGAAGGTCCGAGAGGCTAACCTCAGTCGTAATGCGGTCAAATGCATCTTCTGGAATAACGTCCGCCAAACGTTGCCACGCTTCGCTGCGCCGCGCGTTCGGATAGTATACCGAGTCGATGCCAAGTAGGTTGATTCCACGCAGTAAAAAGGGTGTGACCGAGGTCTCCAGGGCGGCGCCACCGGCAAGTCCGACGGCGGCCGTGGAGCCAGCGGGCTTTATCTGCGCTAGTACCCTAGACAAGACTGGGCCTCCCACAGAGTCTATGCAGGCCGCCCAGCGGGCACTTTCCAAGGGTTTTCCTGTAAGGCTTGATAGTTCAGATCGCGGTAAAATATCTTTTGCGCCCAACTGTCGCAGGTAGTCTAGGTTTTCTTCCCGCCCCGTAAGTGCGACTACCTGATAGCCCAGATGAGCCAATAGAGATACGGCGAATGAGCCGACGCCGCCAGAGGCGCCGGTGATTAGCACCTCGCCTTGGTTGGGATGCAGTCCGTGTTCTTCGAGTGTGCGTAGGGCGATTGCCGCAGTGAGGCCTGCTGAGCCGAGGCACATAGCGCGGTATAAGCTGAGGCTCTGGGGTAAGGAGACGAGCCAGTCTCCGCTGACCGAAACGCGCTGTGCATAGCCCCCCCAGCGCACTTCACCTACGCGAAACCCCGTACCAATAACGCGATCACCCCGTGTGAAGTCGGGGTGATCGCTGTATGAGACGGTTCCGGCATAGTCGATGCCCGGCACGTGTGGATAGGTCTTGACCAAGCCGCCCAGCCCGTTGAGCACGAGTCCATCCTTGTAGTTTAGCGAAGAATAGGCAACGTCAACGGTCACATCGCCCTCTGGCAGATGCACACTCTCAATTTCGCGAATATCCGCCATGAGTTGATCGCCGTGTTTGTCGACGACTAAGGCGCGAAAGGCATCCATTAGAAGGGAATCTCGTCGTTGAAAACTTGCGTCCGTTTCATAAGGCGGCGCTGATGAGCGGGAAAGGGAAGGCGGCGGTGCATGGTCGGTCGGTTGTCCCACAGGACGAGATCGCCAACCTGCCACTCGTGCGTCCAAATGAAACGCGGTTGCTCCAAGTGAGCGTATAGTAGAGCGAGTAATTCAGCGCTCTCTCCGCTCTTCATGCCGACAATGTGCTTGGTCAGATGGGGGCCAACATAGAGCGATTTACGACCCGTCTCTGGGTGTGTACGCACGACGGGGTGGTCAATCATCTCTGGTGGATTCTGCTCCTCCACGTAGTGGCGATGCACGGCGCGAAGATCTTTGATTCG
>Ga0181574_10005811_pt1 | contig 10483 bp, 10 predicted proteins | sample 101ome_24_FD_145600 | JGI IMG/M metagenome (GOLD analysis project Ga0181574, IMG submission 145600) | Coastal salt marsh microbial communities from the Groves Creek Marsh, Skidaway Island, Georgia - 101410AT metaG (spades assembly) | ecosystem: Environmental > Aquatic > Marine > Intertidal zone... | reverse complement strand
CATCCTCTGGATCTATATGGACAATAACATCGGTAAGATCTTTAAGACAATTCATAGCAACTCTCTCAACACTGACACTTATGATATGTCCTTCACTAACAGATAAATATGGTTCAACTTGTACATGAACATCTGCTGAAATATTAGAACCGATTCTTCTGGTTCTTAAAGAATGGACACTGACCACACCACCAATTTTTCCAATTGACGCATATAACTTATCGATATCTTTCTGGTCTATTGAACTATCAACTAACTCTTTAGAGGAGTCAAAACCAAGTTTCCAAGCAATGTAGAGGATCATTAAACCAACAATAATGGCTGCAATTGCATCAAACTTCATGTATCCAAGATTGACACCTATGACTCCGGCAAAGACCACTAAGGAGGAGAGTGAATCGGTTCTATGGTGCCAGGCATTCGCAATTAACATTTTAGAATTGACTTTCTTTCCGACAGAGACTGTATACCAGTAGAGAAGTTCCTTTGCAATAACCGAAAGGGCTGCAGTCCATAACAATAGACTTATATGTTCGAGAGGTTCGGGATTTATAAATCTAGAATATCCATCATAAATTATTCCAAAACCTACAAGCGCTAAGAAGAAGGCAAGCACAAAAGTAGCAATTGTTTCAAATCGCTGGTGACCGTATGGATGTTCATCATCAGCTTCTTCATGAGAAAACTTTGCTGCATAGAGAACCACACCATCAGTAAGCAGGTCTGAGAATGAATGAACACCATCTGCAATCAACGCACCTGAATTTCCCAAAATACCAACAAAGATTTTGAAAAAAGCAAGAGTAAAGTCAACAATAGCACCAACTATGGTTACTTTTTGAGTTAGTGATTTCTTGGTAGTGGTATCCAAATTTCCCCCTGATCAGTAAAGACATTTTATCTTTGTTAGATTAATTTTTTAAAAAATAGTTGATAATATAAATGATAATCATTATCATATAAGAACTTTATAATTTAACGAAATAACTATCTAAACTGATCTATGTTCAAGGCCGAAAATATCTCTATTAATTTCTCAAATCAAGTGATTCTAGATGAGGCTAATTTCGCGATTAATGAGGGTGAAATAATTGCGATGTTAGGGGATAGTGGTTCAGGCAAATCTTCTATCTTGAAATTTCTAGCTGGGTTAAATAATAATCAAAATGGAAATGTCTCACTAGATGGAGAAAACCTGACTATAGATGGCGTGCATTTGGTTTCTCCTGATAAGAGGAATATAGGAATGGTATTTCAGGATTACGCATTATTTCCTCATATGAATGTTAAGAAAAATATTGAATTTGGAATTTCTCATCTATCCCGAAGAGAAAGAGAATCTATTGTTGAGAATTTACTTTCATTGATTGAATTAGGGGGTGTAGAAAAAAAATACCCCCATCAATTATCTGGAGGTGAGCAACAAAGGGTTGCTCTGGCAAGAGCCCTCGCTAAGAAACCTAAATTACTTCTAATGGATGAACCTTTTTCAAGTCTTGATGCACGACACAAAAAAGATTTGATTGCCAAAGTAAGAGACATTCTAAAGAAAACAAACACTGCATCAATCTTTGTCACACATGATAAGAAAGAAGCAAGTGGTCTCGCTGATAAAACAGCAGTTATAAAGAACAAAAAACTTACATATAAATAGGAGACAATAATGAATAAAGGGTTTATTAAAAACCTTTTCACACTCTGTGCGATAGTAATCAGTTTTAACTCATTCTCATCGGAAAAAGAAATTACAGTTTATAGTTCAAGGACTGCTCATCTCATTGAGCCCCTTCTAGATGAATTTACGAAAGATACAGGAATAAAAGCCAAGCTTTTGACGGGAGATGGCAATGCATTGATTGAAAGGATCAAGCTCGAAGGAAGGAGTACTCATGCTGATATATTTATGACAGTTGATGCGGGTAATCTCTGGTATGCGAGTTCTCAAGATATTTTTCAACCTATGAAATCAGAAACTGTTATTAGTAATATTCCTAATCATTTAAGAGATCCTGATAATTTATGGACTGGTTTGTCTGTCAGAGCAAGAACCATTGTATATTCAAATGCAAGAGTCAATGCTGACGAGCTATCAACCTATGAAGATTTGGCTTCAAAAAAATGGAAGGGAAGACTTTGTTTAAGAACCAGTAAAAAAATATACAACAAATCGCTAGTTGCATCTCTCATTCATCATTTAGGTGAAGAGGGTGCAGGCGATGTGGTTGAGGGCTGGGTCAGTAACCTAGCAACCTCTCCTCACTCTAAAGACTCTAAAGTGATGGAAGCAATTATGGCAGGTCAATGTGATGTTGGAATTGTTAATACCTACTACTATATAGATCAAATGAAAAAAACGCCTAATGCTCAACTTAAACTCTTCTGGCCCAATCAAAAAACTACGGGTGTTCATGTCAATATCTCGGGAGCTGGAATTGTTAAACATTCAAAACATATCAAAGAATCTCAGCAACTGATTGATTATCTGACGGGAATTAAAGCACAGCAGATATATATGTCATTGAATAGTGAGTATCCGGCTAATCCAAACGTTAAATCTGTAAGCCTTGATAGAGAATTAGGCACTTTTAATCAAGACAAAATGAACTTATCGCAAACTGGAATTCTTCAGTCAGAAGCGGTCAAGTTAATGCAAAGAAAAAAATACAAATAGGCCTTTGTTCTGAAATAGGAAAGCAAGTTGAAATGTAACAATCCAAAATACTTCATTCCAACTCTAGCAACTATAGTTGCTTTTCCTGTTTTGGTTGTATTGCTCTCATGGCTGACACCCGATGTTGAAACTTGGCAGCATTTTTCCGAATACCTACTAGGCGATCTTATCAAATCAACGATTATCCTAGTAATAGGGGTGGCTCTGGGTGTCATGATTTTAGGGACGCTTTTAGCATATCTTGTTGTGATGGTAGATTTTCCTGGAAGAAAATGGATGGAGTGGGCATTATTTCTGCCATTTGGAATTCCTGCCTATGTGCTAGCTTTTGTCTACTTAGGTGTATTTGATTATTCAGGTTATGTCCAAACTTTTCTGAGGGATTATTTAGGCTTTCCAGGTTTTGATATTCGATCCGGTTCATGGGCGACCATATTGACCTTTATTTTAGTTTTTTATCCTTATGTCTATATGATGACAAGGGCATCATTTATGAGGCAGAAAATCAGTATGATCGAGGCCGGAAAATTATTGGGAGCTGGACCTTTGAGGGTATTTTTCAAGATATCACTACCCATTGCAAGACCTGCTGTCGCTGCAGGCGTATTGGTGACTATTATGGAGACTTTGGCAGATTATGGTGTGGTTGGGTTATTCAATTACAACACCTTTACCACCGCAATTTATTCTGCTTGGATAGATTTTAGGTCTGTTGAGGTTGCAGCTCAATTAGCCTCTATTCTCGTCATAAGTGCATTTTTCTTAATTTACTTTGAAAAAAAGGCACGCGGCAAAGCAAAATATTATTCATCTGATATTTATCAAGAAAGGCCTTATAAAGCTAGTGGATTATTGGGAGGATTGATAAGTTTCTTTGTATTAGGAGTTTTCTTATTAGCTTTCGCAATGCCTATGCTTCAGCTGGTTATATGGGGACATGAAATGATCCTAGAGGAGTGGAATACAAGTTATCTAGATTTAATTCAATCAACAATAACTTTGACTACTTTAGCGATCATAATTGTGATTTTTATCTCGACCCTTCTTGCGCTCCCAAACGATTGTAAAAACTCTCTTGTTTCAAGAAATTTATTACGAGTTTCCACTTTAGGATATGCATTGCCGGGCTCAGTCATGGCAGTGGGTTTATTGTTTGGGGTTAATGAGATATCTTCATTTGCTCAAATATTTGGATTGCCGTCTATAAATTACTTAATATTTGGATCAATTACATTATTGGTATTTGCATACGTAACACGTTTTCTAGCTGTTGGTTTCAATTCGATTGATGCTTCAGTCCAACAAATAAAACCTGTCTTAATCGATAATGCAAGATTGCTAGGCGCCAAGAGAGGAAAAATTATTTGGAGAGTCTATCTTCCAATGATGCTTCCAGGAATTTTGGCTGCATCGCTTTTAGTGGGCGTAGATGTCATGAAAGAACTTCCAGCGACTTATTTACTTCGACCTTTTGGATGGGATACTCTGGCAATTAAGGTTTATGAATTAAGCTCAGAGGGGCTTTATGAGAGAGCAGCCGTGCCTGCTCTTATTATGGTCGCGATAGGAGCATTAATGATGCTTATATTTAGATCAATCGATAAAAAAATTACTTTATAAAACATCCCAAGTAAAATATCCCCAATTAATAAGGGATATCAATGAATAAGTTTATTAACAGCATTAATGGAGTAACCTCCTCATCTGTAGTTGCAAATTTCAAGAAAAACAAAGTTTTGGATTTTTCTTTAATTGCTTTTGATGAAGGGACAACCACAGCTGCTGTTTTTACTCAGAATGTTTTTTGTGCGGCACCTGTTATAGTCGCTAAAAATCATCTAAAGAACGATATCAAGGCTTTTATTATCAACACCGGCAATGCCAATGCGGGCACCGGAGAGATAGGTTTAAAAAATGCAATAGACTCTTGCTCTATGGCTGCAAAGAGTTTAGGAATAAAAGCTGAAGAAGTGATGCCTTTTTCCACTGGCGTGATTGGACAACAACTCTCGATGGAAAAATTTGAAAAAGGAATTAGCGACGCCTCTAAGAATTTGAATGAGAATTTGAGTGATTTAGGACAAGCAATTTTGACGACTGATTTGGTCGAGAAGAAATTTTCAACTTCCTTTAACTTTCATGGAAAAACAGTCAGTATCACTGGTTTTGCGAAAGGTTCTGGAATGATACGACCCAATATGGCTACTATGTTGAGCTTTATATTTACAGACATAGAGGCTAGTCAAGATGACCTGCAAACTTGTCTCCTTCATTCGGTTGAGAAATCATTTAATCGTATTACAGTCGATGGCGATACCTCAACAAATGATGCTTGCACGCTTAGTGCAACTGGAAAAAGTGGGGTCAATATCACAGACTGCCTAGAAGAGTTTCAAGAGGCCATGGATCAAGTTTGCTTATCACTTGCGCAAATGATTATTAAGGATGGAGAGGGTGCTACTAAATTTATAGAGGTCAAGGTTAAAGGAGGTGAGACTTCCCAAGATTGTCTTGAGGTTGCTTATAGTGTCGCTCACTCACCGCTTGTTAAAACTGCTATCTTTGCATCCGATGCTAATTGGGGAAGGATTCTTGCTGCAGTAGGTCGATCTAATATCAAGAATTTGAATATTGGCGATGTTAACATCTCTTTGAATGATACTGCTTTAATCACTCATGGTGAACCAGATAAAAACTACACCGAAGAGAAGGGGAGTAGTGAAATGAGTAAAGATACGATTGTGTTATCAATAGACATAGGTTCCACAAATTACCAAGAGACTGTTTGGACGTGTGATTTTTCTTATGATTACGTCAAAATTAATGCTGAATATCGCACATGAGTATTTGCAGACTTCTTATATCCTGTCCTGATGCGCACGGATTAGTTGCCAAGGTCAGTCAATTTATTTTTGAACAAGGTGGAAATATCAAAGAGGCACATCATCATTTAGATGACGACAATAAATTATTTTTTATGCGAATTGAAATAGATTCCATGACTTTGAATTGTTCTATTGATGAATTCAAAAAAAATTTTCAAAAGGTAGCAAAAACTTATCAAATGTCATGGCGTTTAAGTGATGCGTCATATCAAAAAAGAATTCTCATTATGGGCTCAAAAGCCACCCATTGCGTTGCAGACCTTATGCACAGAGATCATGAACAGGAATTAGACGGCAAGATTATTGGAGTATTATCTAATCACAATCATTTATCAAAGATCGCAAAGTGGTATGAGGTGCCCTCAGTTCATATTCCTGTGAACCAGGAAACCAAAGATGATGACTTGGCTAAAATTTCTAATGAGATTGAGAAATTTAATCCTGATGTGATTGTTCTTGCCAGATATATGCAGATTATTCCTGAAGAGTTATGCGATAAATATCGAGAAAAAATTATCAATATTCATCATTCATTTCTACCATCATTCATTGGAGCTGATCCCTATCAAAAAGCATCAAATAGAGGGGTTAAACTAATTGGCGCAACTTGCCATTATGTTACTTCTAATCTTGATGAAGGTCCCATCATTGAGCAAGATGTTATCCGAGTAGATCATGCAGATAGTCGTGAAGATATGAAAAAAATGGGACAAGATGTTGAAAAAATTACCCTAGCTAAGGGCTTGCAGTATCACCTCCAAGATCGTGTGATTGTCTTTAATAATAAAACAATTGTATTTAATTAATTCATTCAATATCTTTATAAGTATTCCATCATAAAGTGATACACAGAATCACTTTCTTAAGTTGTGTAGAATCACTTCAGTTATTAAAAAGTTGGATCTTTTTTGAAGTTTTTCTCCATCACGCTTTCGGTATTTTTTCTATTCACTAGCATTAATACCTCTGCCAATTTTGAACCCCCAAAAAACTACTATCATCCGATTCTAAAAATCACTCCTTCAACCGATTGGTCAAATAGAGATATTACTCAAAGTAAACAAATGGCTAAGAAAGGTAAAAAAGATTCTTATGCGGCTTATGGGTGTCAGTTATTCGATCTAGGTATTTATTCAGACGCATATGAATGGCTCAAAAAAGCTATGATTTATGCAAATAGTTCAGAGTCCAAGAATTCTATCAATAAATATTCTTCCAATTATTTAGCGGTTACATCAAGACTGGCAAAAATTTATGCATACGGGGTTGGAGCAGATAAAAATCTTATTAAGTCCAAAAAAATTATTAAGGAGATTTTGCCAATTGTTTACGCAAAACTTAAAAATACTGACTACTTAATGCTCAGAGCCAAAAGAGATCAAAACTTTAGACAATATAATTATTTCCTAAAGATAATTGCAGAGTACAGAATGCTGATTGATGAGTTACATAAGATTAATCAGAAACAAATTAGCTTATCTAGACTTTAAATATCTTAGCGCTCTTCCGTCAAGAATCACCAGCCCAACAACAATTATCATCAGACCCATAATTTCGGTTTTGGTAATTAATTCGCCAAGAATGAGTGCGTTCAGAATAATTGCTGCAGGCGGGATAATGATAGTACATATCTGAAGGTTGCCAGCTCCAGCACTCTCGAGAATTTTAAAATACAGAAAATAAGCCAAAACATTGGCAATGATTGCAAATAAGATAATTATTGCAATGATGTCTATATTTAATACTGTGAGCTCATTCATATACCCATAGCCAATGATAGGTAACATAATTAAAGAACTTGCAGTTAGCATGCCTGTGGCAGCAATCATTGGTTTCAAGTGAGAAAGCTTTAATTTTCCCCAGACCACTGCAAATGCGTAGGACAGAGATCCAAGGAGAATGACATACTTTCCAAACCCTTGATTCATATCAGAAAAAATCTCATCAAATCCAACCGCAATTGAAACTCCTAAGACACCTATCAAAACACCTAGAAGTCTTTTTGTAGTTAATTTTTCATTTGTTAAGAAAATTGAGGCAACAATAATAGTAAAGAAAGACGTACTCGCGTTAAGTATTGAGGCTAATCCGCCAGTAGTAAATTGTTGCCCAAAAGCAATAAGTGAAAAGGGAAGTATGTTGTTAATCACCCCCATAATAGTTAGGTTGAAAATATCGCTCAGCGTTAATATTTTTATTCCATATTTGGTAATGATAAATGGGATAAGAATCATGGCAGAAACTGCAACTCTCATAAAAGCAATACTTATTGGCGAGATATGTTTTAATAAAATCTCATTAAATAAGAAGCTTGAACCCCAAAAGAGACCCAATAAAAACACCATTAACCAATCCTTATTACTCATATTCTTAAGGCTTTCTTGATTTCAGAGATTCTTAATTCTAGCTCTTGAGATGAATAGTTTACAGCTGATGAATGACCCCAAACCGGTCCAGGCCATGCAGGGTCATTTTCGAAGCGAACAATATGATGAAGATGGAACTGGGAGACAATATTTCCAAGTTTTCCAATATTAAGAGACTGCCCACCATATAGATCCTTTAAGGCATTTTGGATTAGTAGTGATTCATCATGGAGGGTTCCTTGATCCTCTTTAGATAGATCTGTCCATTCATAGATATTATCTAACTCTGGTACAAGAATTATCCAGTGATATCTTGAATCGTTCATCAAGAGAACTCGACTAAGTTGTAACTTTCCAATGTTAATGGTGTCATTTGTTAATCGTGAATCCAGGGAAAACATAATGACTATGCAATGGGTAATTTAATTTTTGAAGAAAAATGATGCCACTCATACCGAATAGGGTAGTTTCTCCTATATTTTTCGAACTCATTAGGTTGATCTAAAACTTTTTGGTCTTTCGAAAAATCATATACCTCATTTAGACAATCTCTCAGGTTATTTCCAGTTAGTTCTATTTTTCCAGGATCAATCATTTTGGTTATTTTAGAATCAATTTCAATCTTAAGGAAATCACACAACGCCTCATAAACCATATAAGATCCTTTGAATTTAGCATCAATTGAATGACCTGCGATATGAGGGGTGGCCAGAAAGGCAGAATTAAGTAATTTTCGGTTGATATTGGGTTCATTCTCCCAGCAGTCAATAATATTTGCCAGGGTTTTCTTATCTTGCCAAATAGACTCGTCAATCACGCCTCCTCTGGCAGCATTAAAGATGATCGAGTCATGAGCAATTAGATGAAAATTATTTTTGTTGAGAAGGTGGTAGGTAGGGTGGTTTCCATCAAAATCTAAAGGAGTGTGGAAAGAAACAATATCTGCAGATAAAGCCGTCTCAAGATCTACGAAATTGGCATCATCTCCTCTTTCTTGTCGTGGTGGATCATTTAGCAAGGTAGAGATACCCAAAATTTTAGCTTTTTCGTTTAATCTAGAGCCTACATTACCAACTCCTACTATTCCTAGAGTTTTTGATTGAATATCAAACCCAAAACGATTAGACAAATTCAGAATTGTTGTGATAACAAACTCTGCAACAGCCATTGCATTACAGCCTTGTGCGGAGAAAAATTGAATCTTAGCTTCTTTGAGGTAATTCTGATCAACATGATCAAGCCCTGCTACCGCTGAACCCACAAAGAATACCTTGCTTCCATCAAGTAAGTTTTTATTAATCTTAGTTCTTGATCTCACAATTAATATATCCGCATCCTTGACGGCATCTTTGGTAATTTCTTTACCAGGTATGGGAATAACTTTGCCAAGATTAGCAAATATCTCCTGATGTGCATAACATGCATCATCAATTACAATTTTCATAGCTTCCAATTGATGGGATCAATATTGTTTATTTTAAGGTAGTTATTTGTTTTAGAGAAATGTTGGCAACCAAAGAATCCTTTATGGGCAGAAAATGGTGATGGATGTGGAGATTGGAGGATTAAATGTCTATTAGAATCTATATTTGAAGCCTTCTTTTGGGCATATGCACCCCAAAGCATGAAAACTACATTCTCCTTTTCTTTGTTGATAAGTTCGATTACATAATCTGTAAATTTCTCCCATCCCTTACCCGCATGAGAAGCAGGTTGATTTTTTTCCACCGTCAATACGCTATTTAATAAAAGTACTCCTTGTTTTGCCCAAGAAGATAAATCACCTGACTGGTTATTGATTCCAATGTCAGATTGAATTTCTTGGAAAATATTTCTTAGCGATGGAGGTAAGCTAACACCTTCGGGTACAGAAAAACTCATACCCTGCGCTTGTCCAGGATTGTGATAAGGATCTTGTCCAAGAATAACGACTTTAACATCTTTAAAGTGAGTGAGTTCAAAAGCCCTAAACCATTGCCCTCTGGGAGGGTAAATTGTCTTTTTTTCTCTGGCTTGAAGGTTAAGAAAGTTTATTAAATTTTGGAAGTATTCTTTTTTAGGGATGTCTGAGAGCTTTTCTTTCCAATCACCTACTTTCATATTCTTCTTATTCCTTCATGCCCCATTTAATTCTTGTCCATAATCTATCATAAAGATAGTAGCTGGTTGTCCATACTAGATTGATGATAATTGCAGGCAAGATTGCAGTGTCATAGTCTTGGCCAGTTATCACCAGCATAAAATATGTGGTTAGAATCATCCAAAATCTATATATTATTGTTTTGACAAGGGTTCTTGTTCTTGTTGGTGTCATATAGTTGACCACCAAAGTCTAAATCTTAGACCTAGCTCTGTCATGTAACCAACTTCTTTGGAACTAATTTTCCCTGACGGGGATATGATGAAACTTGTAGGAGTTCCAGTGACTCCAAAAAAGGTAGCTAGCGTTCCAGATCTATCGTTAATGATATTATCTAATTTAAGATTATTTTTATTTGCATATTCAGTTATCTCTTTGTCAGACCCAGATTGAATTGCAATATTTAAAGTTCGATAATCTT
>Ga0181574_10005810_pt1 | contig 10485 bp, 5 predicted proteins | sample 101ome_24_FD_145600 | JGI IMG/M metagenome (GOLD analysis project Ga0181574, IMG submission 145600) | Coastal salt marsh microbial communities from the Groves Creek Marsh, Skidaway Island, Georgia - 101410AT metaG (spades assembly) | ecosystem: Environmental > Aquatic > Marine > Intertidal zone... | reverse complement strand
CATCAGTACCCAAAGAACCATTTGCGTGAATACCACCGTTTAAACTTATATCACCATCAGCACGAATAGCGTGAGAAGGTGTAGTATTACCACCAAATCCTGCATTACCATCAACTTCCAATCCTGTTCCATTTATCAATTTCAAATCAGAATGGGTTTGTCTAGAAACAATTGTTAATGAACCAGCTTTATGTATTGCAGTTTCTATTAAACCATCTTCACTATTATTTGTAACATCAGAAACTTTACCAGTAATTTTAGCAAAGTTTCTTTTTACTCCAGTGTCACTTTCACCTACAAATTTTATTTGACCAAGATAATCACCATTTGCAGGTGTTGCTGAATTTTTGTATAATTCTATTTCTGGTGATGCAGCAGAACCATCTTCAGTGGATACAATAGAAAGTGCAGGATTTGTTGTTGAAGTATAATTAATAGTTAATTGACCACTATTTAAAGTAACATTTGTTGCACTCAATGTTCCAGTAAATGTTGGTGATGCTAATTGTGCATATGATGCAGCAGCAACTCCACCTAAATTATCAGAATTATTAGATGTTAAAGTGGCAACATTGGATGCCAGTCCTGCTTCAGTTTGATAATTAGCTAATTCTGTATCAGTATAAGAAACTGCATTAGAATATGCAGCAGCAGATGTTGTATCAGAATAAGACCTTAAATCACTTGCAGTATTTCCATTTAAATATGTTGCAGAATTAGCAGCTAAAGTAGCAACATTAGCAGATAAACCTGCTTCAGTTTGATAATTTGTTAATTGAGTATCAGTATAAGAAACTGCATTTGAATAAGCATTACCTGCTTTATCATTAATTGTTGTGGTAATAGTAGTTGCAAAATTTGGATCATCACCTAATGCTGCTGCTAATTCATTTAATGTATCAAGTGTAGTAGGTGCTGTATTAACAAGATTTGTAATCAAACCATCTGCATATGTTACTGCATTAGAATAAGCACTTGATGCTTCTGTTTGAGCACTAGCAGCTCTTGTATTTGCATCAATAGCACTATCATATGCAGTTTTTACAGAATTAGCAGATGCTGCAAGTGTAATAGATGTATTTGTAACAGAATCTAAAACAGTTGGAATTGTTGGTGGATTTGATAAACTATTATAATCACCATCAAAGGCATCTGTAATACCATATCCAGAAATTGTTGTTGGTGTACTTGTTAAATCACCAAAAGATACTGTAGTCAGATATGATGTTAAATCAGGTGGTGTATAACTAAAAACTCCAGTAGTATTATCATAACTGAGATTTGCTGTTCCAACTGCATTTTTTGTTACACTTAAATCAGTTAATGATATTCCTCCACCACCACCGATAGAAATACCAGAATCTGTAACTGCTTGTTGTAATGTAATAGTTTTGAATTTTTTATCAGTATTTGTATAGAATAGGATAGTATTATTTGATAATGTAGAAATTGGTTTGTAGATTACATCATCATTATCTAGTAATTGAGTAGAACCACCTCCACCAAGAGTTGATAATTGAGCATTTAATTTTTGTCTATATTCTTTATCGTTCTCTTGAAACTTATTAAATTGTTTTTCAATTTGTTTTATAAGTTCATTATCTGCACTTGCTCCTGATTCTCCAGGTTCACCTTTTGGACCTTGTTCACCTGTATCACCTTTTGGACCTTGTTCTCCAGTATCACCTTTATCACCTTTTGGTCCTTGTGTCCCAACATCTCCTTTAGGTCCTTGAATACCATCTTTACCTGAGATGCCTTTTGGTCCTTGAATACCATCTTTACCTGGAATACCTTGTGGACCTTGTTCTCCAGTATCACCTTTTGGACCTTGTTCTCCAGTATCACCTTTTGGACCTTGGATACCATCTTTACCTGGAATACCCTGTGGACCTTGTTCACCTCTTTCTATGGTCTCAAATAATTTTTCATTTTTTACGTTAGTCTCTAATACTAATGGTGTGTGTTTTCTTTCAACTGGAACTAAAGACCCACCCTCATAAGAAACAACAACCTGTTCTTCTTTTAAAAAATATTCATTTGTGGAATTATTATATACTTCAGTAGAACCATTTTCATTTCTTTTTATAATTTTATTATTATATTCAGTAAACAATAAAGATTGTCCAGAATATTCATTCTCTGGAACAATTAGTAAATATTTTTTATTATTTTTAGGGGGAATATTATCTTCTTTTAAATTCCAAATATCATCTATTTCATATTTAAAAGAATCTGTTGTTATGTCAAAAGGATTTATGAAATATTTTTTATCTTTACAAATAACAATATCACCGTGGTTTAAGTGATATTCCATATTATCAATAATAACAATTTTTTCATCTTGAAAGAAAACATTTTCTTCTATTGTAAAATCATCTTCTAAATCAGATTTATTTACAATACTTTCAACATAAAATCTCATATTATTACTTAGTCACTTCTGGAGTTACAGTAACTATTCCTTCATAAGAACGAGTGACAATTCCAGTATTACTGGTTATTTCTAAATCATAAACATATCTACCAGATACAACATTACTAGTTTCGTTTGCTGTAAGAGAAATGGTTACAACCGATGATGTTGTGTTTATTGTAGTAGTAAAGGATGTAGATGTAGTAGAAGTGTAATGCTTTCTCATTTGAGAATTTGCTGAATAGTTTGTTAAATCCAACAAATCGCCAGCAGAATCCTTTATTACTAGATTAGCAGAAAATGTTGCACCTTGATCTATTACAAGATTTTGTTTAGTGCCCATTATGCTTCAACTCTTGTAAAGTTAATAGTGGTGTTTGTTGATGTTGGATTAAAATATAATCTAACATGAGATGTGTTTGAATTTGCAAAAAATGAACCAACATAGTTATTTGAAACTATTATTGCATATTCAGACAAATATGCATTATCTACATCGTGAGTAATTAATATTTTAGAAGACTGATAATTATTAGCGTTATTATCTTTTACAGCAAGCAAATATTCTGCTGATGCGAATGTATTTGTTAGATAGTTATTGATTTCTGTATTTGTTGTTCCAGAAGTTTCAATATTTCCCTTAATAAGGGCTTCGACTAAAGTAAATGAACCATTTGCATTTAGAAAAAACTTACCATTTGCATACTGAGATGTTGTAGGTATTGAAATAGTTAAGTTTGATGTAGAGTTTGATATAAAGATAGAAGAAGTATTAACAACAGTATTTTGTACAGTGTTTCCAAATGTGATAGAAGAAGTATTAACAACAGTATTTTGTACAGTATTTCCAAATGTGATGGAAGAAGTATTAACAACAGTATTTTGTACAGTGTTTCCAAATACAACAGAAGAAGTATTAACAACAGTATTTTGTACAGTGTTTCCAAATACAATAGAGGTAGAGTTTGAGGTTGAGTTTACTGTGGTGTTGCCTAAAAATAAAACATTTGCTGAAAATGTTCCAGTAATAGCAGCATTACCAGTAGCAGTATTAGAATCTACTGTTACTGTTTTATTTGTCATAGCATCTGCTAGTTCATTTGTTCTATTTCTCCAATAGTCAAATGTATTAGTGTTTGCTGTATTTGCTACTGTTATTGTCATTTAATCTTCTCTTTTTTAGGCACTAATAAAGAATTCCCTGTTGATACTCTGGTCTTTTATTTATACTCTTATCACAATCATCTGGAATCCAATATTTATCAGGGTCATAATTTAAATCAAAATCACTTTTTTTATTATTGTTGTTATTCTCATAATATTTATTAATATTATGAAAAATGTTTTCTCCGCTTATAATTTCACACATCAAAAACTAAAGAGATTCTATCTATATCTTCTCTACTATTTGCTGTAAAAGAGATTTGATCTCGGACATTTCAATTTTGAGAGCATCTATTTCCTTTATCTTTTGTTCATATTCACGATTCTTTTGTTTACGAGATTTGTAAGCAGACAATGCACTGTTATCCACATTGACTACTGCTCCTGGGTTATTTAGAGAACGAACAAACCCGTCTTTTGCTAAATTTGTAGACATATAGCCCTCACATCCTGTAGTCGTGGTACTCGTACTGCGTTACTTGATAGAAGCACAATCTTCAGTGCGACCTTCTTGTAACCAATGAATCGGCTATCATTTGAGTTCTTATATTCAACGATTCCGTCATTACCCGGTTTTGTAAAAATGTAGTACAGAGCTGCCGTATTGGCTGCCTGTAGACCATTGTTAACGGTCATCGAGGTCGAGTTAGAAATGTTGGTTACTGTTCTAATGGCCTCATAATCGCTTGAAACGATTCGTATTTCATCACCAACAGTCAGTTCAGTATCAAATGCCGTCGATGTACCATTTATCGTGAAACTATTATTAGAGATATTTATAGTTCCTGACAGAGTGGAATTTGTATCAACGTTTGTGTTAGCAAAAGCACCTTGTGCTACACTGTTGGATGAAGGAACAAAGAACTCATACTCTCGGAAATCATATTTATTAGTAGTTGATGAGAATACCGTATTACCATTGTTATCATATGATAACTCTGTCCAGATCTTGTCATCGAACACTTCAGGATCTTCATTGTTCCAAAACTTGGCATAGACCTTCACATCTGTGTCTGTAGGACGGTAAGCAGTCAAAAAGACACGAAGATCTTCTGCTTCTTGTCCATCTGCAAGTTCAACCACACGTGATATATACTTAGTCAGTGCATTACCATAACGTGTATGCTCATTATTAGCATCGTTATTGATTAGATTTTCAACAAAGAGTGCATTTTTCTCGGAGAGGTTGATCACTGGTGAGATGAACTTAGATGATGATGATAAATCTATCTTGAATGTAGACGATTTATTTGAAGAAAGATTAGTAATCTCATTTGACTTTGACATCAAGTGTTTAGCGAAATTACCATACTCATATTCTTGATGATTATCCATCGTGGTATACGAAGTTTCCAGCACATCAGATGTGGTCGTACCCTTATAACTGACTGTTATGTCGGATTGGGCTGGTTGAATAGAACCAAACTTAGGCACCGTGATATGATATGTCTTATTATCAACCGTTGCTATGTTTGAATACGCAATTAGATTATTAGCATTCAGGTATGACGTATTTGACGAGTCTGGAGAACGATACACAACGATAGTTGGATTGATCGTATTCGAGAATGATGTAGACCCATTAGCTGTTGAAGAATCTAGCCAAATTTCACCATTCGATTCATCGATATATTGAATACGGCCCGTGACCGCATCAGATAGAGTATTCGATACTAGAGATGTGGTATCAGCAACGTTAGCTGAACTATTGACTGTATAGACAAGATCGCCCACTTCAATACCCAAAGATGTATTCACACGATTGAAACCATCAACCGATAGGAACTCATCATCATCATTATTGAATACTGCTGTTCCAGACAACGGAGAGAAGTTGGCTCTATAGATGTTGAACTTCATATCCTCTTTCTGGAATGAAGACCAGGTCTTTCTGTTCGCTGATACAAAGAGTAACCCAACATATGGATTTGCGTAAACTTGTTCGTTTGTTGTTACATCAAAATCACCAGTTTCAGCAATCCAAATATTATATTCAGGACTATTACCAACCGGTTCAACCATAAATGCGTATTGATTCTGAGCCAATAAGAAAGCTGGATATTCAAAGGTAAATACAGTTTCTGCACTTGCATCATCTGAAACGTTGATACTAGAAGAAGGAAGGAATGCTTGATTGATGATCTTATACTGATCAGGAAATCCATTCGTCATCTCACACAGATATACTTTACATCCTAAAGAATTATCTTTACTCTGGAAGTAAATACCAACCTGTGGTACAAATACCCCAGTCAAACCAATAGGTAACTCAATATTCGAGCTATCAGTATAACTTACGATTTCGAATGATTGTGCCAATGGATCAGGATGGTGAATACGTTGAAAGTTTCTGAACGTAGTGCTTCGTCGTTCAATCGTTTCCGTAGTTTGTATCTGTGGTTGGCGCACATTGATCGTAGTCGAAGATCTAGTGACCGCAAGACTATCGCCCGTAAAGATAGTGTGTGCTTGTGTAATTTGAGCATCAGCACCAGTAGTAAGATCAGATACATTAGATAGTCTGAATACACGATCGCCTGTACGGAATGTCTGTTCTGGAATTCTAAAGATACCACAAACAAAACCTGTATCATCTGAAGTCAGAGTAGCACCGAATGCACCATTCTGATCAACAATCCTATCTTCGTCTCCTGCTTCAGGATCAGTAATACCTGACAATACTCCAGGTGCTGTATGTGCATCAACATTAATGTCATCAAAGAAAGCATGAAGAGTAGTATTTGGTTTCATGTTGTACGAAACAAATGATATTAGACGAGATCTCATATATGGTTGTAGTGAAACGTCTTTGACATATTCACCTAAGTTGTAACTCTGCTGAGATACGTTAATACCAATATCTTGCGTGACTCGTTGTTGTTCAACTGTACCAACAGTTGTTCTACCAAACAGACCCGGCCAACGTACCCATCCAGTATGGGCACCAGTAACGCGACGTGTTCCAGCAATATCTTGCCATTCACCATCACCATTTTCACGACGCCAATCACCAAACATTTGAGCAAATGGGCCTGATAAAAATTGTTCCCAAGGTGATGCAAAATCAATATTCACACTAACATTTGGTTCATAAGATTCGTCTCGGAAAAAGTCATAGGATGGATACAAATCAATTATACCATTCCATTGCCAGACACTCTCAACTGCATTACGAAACTTAGTGGCAAATCGTTGTTCAATGAAGAGTTCATTCGTATACGGAAGAGTAATCACTGGACCAGTTTTCTGAACATTAGTACTATTTGAACTATTATAGTTTAGATCGATACCATGTCGTTTGATAGCAGGACGTGCAACAGTTTCGCGTTCATCGATCGCGATCATGTATTCAAAGTCATCGATTCGACCAAACGTGTGTGCACTAAATGGATCAACGAAGATACCATTCTTGAAGCGATTAAGTCCAGAAGAATCTGGAACCGTGAGATTAGCAGCAGATTGCTCAAGCGTATTTAGAACGGAATAATATTCAACTCGTTTGATACGATGTTCTAGAACACCAATATCACGCATCGTGTAACGACGATTCGTTACGAGTGATGTCTTGATAAAGTTGTCAGCAGTATCACTGTAGATATCATATTCACGCTTAGTCGCAGATGGAAACGGAGGAATATAGACTTCTGCAATAGCGCTCTGATCATTCTCAACCACCGGCAGTCTTGGTGTTTCGTTTGGTTTACCTCGTTGTGCAATAAACTCACCTTCTGGATTCAGAGTAACGAGATCGCGACGTGGTAGATAGTACTCGTAATCAGCAGTAAAGTTTGAGTCTGCTTGAATGTGATACTGACCACCTGAGGGCGTATCATACGAAGAGTTACTTATCGCCGGGTTGATTGTGGCCGTACCTTCAGTCGTAGCATCAGTTGCTGTGTTGTACTTGTAAGGACGGAAGTCAATCGCATTTCGTAATTGAAGACCGTTGAATCGTGGAATCTCAATAGTCTGAATACCAGACGTATTCGCAGTATCATTATCATCAATCGGATATGATTCAACTGAGAAGAAACCGACCGATGCAGCAGTGTTAGAAGTGAAATAGTCTAACTCAATTAATAACTTAGACGAAGTTGATATTTTACTAGCGTGTTCAGGTTTTATCTGCAATTGTCCATGATCATAGAAGTCATCACGTTGACCATTATCAAGAATGAACCAAGTAGATCTTTCAATGTTGGTATTAGCATAGGTTGTACCAACATATATGTTACGAATCTTGTGAGTATCAACAAATCCGAGATTCCATGGTCCTGTGGAATTATTTATGTTATTGGAGCAATCAATTTTGACAAAACGATTCTTTTTAATTAGTTTAGGAATCGCTGTTGCTTGGTTTCTCATGACGGGATATTGAGCGTAAACAGTTTGATTACCTGAGTCTAGAGTCAGGTTGGTGTTAGCAGTGAAGGATGTATTCGTTGTGATATTAATATCAGCAAGATCAAGGGGTGTACCTCCAACAAAGTACTGTTGGAAGTTAGCTGTAGCATTTGTTGCAGTAATACCAGCGTCTATCGTAAGATGAGTAGCATTAGCAACCGAAACAACTCGACGAATATGAGTTGTTGAATTATTACTGTAGACTCTAATGTTATTGTTGACTGCCAACTCAGTATCGAATGCTGTACCAATACCAGTTATTACGACATCACCAGAAGTAATTGACATTGTACCCGTTAGGTTAGCGGTGTAAGCATTCGAGGACAGATAGATGTTATAGTTGTCAATACTAGATCCGTTATATATACCAGGAGATAATGTCAACTTCTCTTCGGAAGTACCAGGACCAGCAGTATCAAGAGTGATGGATACAGTACCACCTGTGGCGATCATAGTACCGGACTTGATCTGAGTATAGTTATAGAATGTGTCACCAATGCCAGTGTTATTAGTCAGCGATTTGACAGCAAAGATTCCTGCATCAAATACACCACGTCCCGTTGTACTCTGCTTCAGAATTGCTTTACCATTCTCTAACACAACATCAGTTTTGAAGTTACCATGTGCACCACCCGTAGAATATAGACTCTTGACATCTGAGAATGTTTTGCCCGAATTCATCTGAATATTGAAGAGATATATATAATATTTAGTGGAAGGCTGTCCTTTCGTTCCTGAGTTATATACCACAGCACGAACATCAGCAGTACCAATTGCAGATCCTGAAGGTGCTGAACTATTACCTTCGTATTCAGAGATCGAGTTCTGTGCAGTATCATAGAGGCTGATATTGTATACGTTCTCAATATCCGGAATACCAACGTATTCGTCACAGATCACGTACTTACCATAATTAGCAGTGAAGATTTGGTTCTGTGCATACTCAGTTGTAGTAGCTCTAGGAACTTCTACTCGACTGGTTCCAATTAGTTCAACACGATGACCACGAACGTATCCAATACCAGACGACATTTCATAGACAAAATTCTGTGAATTAGATGTATTAGCAACAGCTTCAATCTCAAATGGCTTGACTACGTAATCACCTGACTCTTCGTATGTACGACGTGATAATTGACGACTCAGCTCATTATAAACTGGATCATCTCGCTGTTGAACTGGTTCTTCATTATCAAACTCAACAACAGCAAAGAAGTTGGTGTTATTAGCACTATCATCACGGAGTTTTGCAATAAGAGTTGGGGTCAACTTTAAACGATGTGCGCCTGGAGCATTTTCGTTCTCATATCCCAGAGCATTATCATTCAATGAGGTGTCAGTAGTCTCATTGATAATAGTTTCAACGATATCAAATCCAACAACGTGTTTGTCAACAATCGTACCTGTGGCATTGACGGCGATCGTGTGAGGATCAACCTTAATAAAGAATCCTTTTTGAAACACGATGCCAGTTGTAGTAGCAATACAATATGAGTTACCTGATGCAGTGAATGAGTCGTTTGATATAAGGGTCGTAATCGTATCAATCAGATTGTTACCGTCCAGTGTTCCAAGTTTAGATTGATTACTGTTATAGATGTAGAGAGTATCACCTTCAGCAAAGCGATCAATATCAGTATCCCCAGACTTACCAGTACGAATGTAATCAAGATAAAACCGGTTAGTATCAGGTGCTGCAGCTACAATACCATTATTAGCAATCTTGATTACAGCACGAACAGCAGTGTTAGAGTCTTCTCCGTTTGTTACCAGATATGATGAGTCAAGGTCTGTGGGAAACAGATTAGTATTGGTTGTGAATTCATTTTCTAAACTTACATAATGGACTGACGGAAAGTAGGTAATACCAATACCATCTACAACCGAGCCATCCTTAAAGGTATGATTACCAAATCGTTCAATCTGATTCTGAAGAACTGATTGTGCTTGTGTTAATTCTCTTGCTTGGACTGCCACAGCTGGTCTAAAAAGAATTCTATGAAAATTTTTATCTTCATCATAATCATCAAAATATGGTGAAACATTAAAGTTAGTTGAAAGAGTTGTCATTATTATTTTCCTATTATAACTTAATAATCAGCTTATATGCTTCATTTTGATTGTTTGAACGATTTACATTATTTATACTTTGTGTATAAAAAGGAACTAAATCTTTATAATAAATATCGCCAGTTTCATTTATTGTCTGAATTGTTGTAGTATTGCTTCCTGCTGCATTTGTAACAGATTCTCCTTCTTGAAAATCTTTATCACCAGCAACATAAACTTGAGTAGAGTTAGAAAATACTACATAACCAACTGCTTTACTGTTAGCACCTTTAATTTTTTCACCTGTAACAAAAGTATGTGCTGGAGTTACATTTGCTTTTAATACTTGGTCAAAAGTACTAGTAGTGTATACATTTCCTTTTGAAAAATCAGAGTTCAAATAATAAACATCTTTTACAATACCTATCTTATTGTAAAGTGTATTTGATGTT
>Ga0181574_10005804_pt1 | contig 10489 bp, 10 predicted proteins | sample 101ome_24_FD_145600 | JGI IMG/M metagenome (GOLD analysis project Ga0181574, IMG submission 145600) | Coastal salt marsh microbial communities from the Groves Creek Marsh, Skidaway Island, Georgia - 101410AT metaG (spades assembly) | ecosystem: Environmental > Aquatic > Marine > Intertidal zone... | reverse complement strand
GAATACGAAGTTGAATTATTGAGTAAGCTATTAATTCGGGTAATAACCAATTTTACCTACCAACCGGATTGCGAACAGGATATTCCTGACTTAGAGGTGGATTTGCCAGATTCAGTGGTGGTGTACGACACCCCAATAATAACGGATAGTATGGATTTGCGCGATTCATTGAATACGCCATTCCCAGATCGAGAGGTCCAAGTTTCTTGGAGATATTGGCCCAATCCTACCAACGGAATTGTAAACATTGAAGTAGATAGGGATGTCAAAGAATTATTGATTACCGACATGAATGGTAAGTTGCTAATACGATTGGAAGATTTGAAAAAAGACAGAACCGTTCAAGTCGAGTTGTCGGCCTATTCGACAGGGATTTATTTGATTCGTTATCCAGTTGGAAAGCAATGGATCAGCGGAAAGATTATCCTGGTCAAGAATTGATAGGGAACAAAAAAACAAGTTTCTAGGAGGCATGCGTTCGCATTATTGAAAGATGGGTGAGCGCATGCCTCGTTTTATTTCAGTGAGCAATGAATTCTGTCGTGCTATTTTGATTGAACTCGGATTTATCTTATTAATTTTGTCAAAAAATAAAATGGGCATGCACAGACCACGCAACGAAGAGATTCCAGACATTATTTTCGGTGTTCGAGCAGTAATAGAAGCTGTTCGATCGAATCGAGAGATCAATAAAATCATGATCCAAAAAGGAATGGACAAGGAGTTGTTCTATGAGTTGAAGGATGTGCTCGCCGACAAGAAATATACGTTGCAATTTGTGCCGGTGGAAAAGTTGAATCGGTTAACCAACAAAAATCATCAAGGAGTTATCGCTTTCACCTCTCCAGTGGAATATTTCAACTTGGAAGATATTTTGAATCAAATTCAAGAAGTGGGCGATGAACCGAATATTCTTATCCTCGATCGGATTACCGATGTTCGGAACTTTGGGGGAATTGCGCGAACTGCTGAATGCTCCGGAGTGCATGCGATTGTTATTCCTTCGAAAGAGTCTGCAATGATTACGAGCGATGCGATTAAAACGTCCGCTGGTGCATTGAATAAAGAATTCTGGTCTTCGAATTGTAGCGTGTACTGAAAAGACAGATGCGTTTGTTTTTGATGCGACGTTAACAGGTCCGACGGCGGTGATCATGGGTTCAGAAGAGGACGGCATATCTGATTCATTGTTGAAGTTAGCGCATCAAAAAGCGAAAATTCCTTTGTTGGGAACGTTGGGTTCGTACAATGTCGGAGTGGCAGCTTCCATCGTATTGTACGAGAAAATGCGCCAGATGATTTTGGAATCTTAATACAATCGATTTATAAACGATGCGTTACTTGGAACAAGAACGATCGAAAAGTGTTACGCTACTAATCGGTTATCTACGAAACGACCTATCTATATTGTGAGAACCATGAAATTTGGACGATTTCTTTTTGTACTGTTATTCTTCAGCTGCGCGCAGTTGGCAGGAGCGCAGCAAAAGTTTACGCTGAGTGGCTATATTTCAGACAAAGCGACAGGTGAGGAGTTAATTGACGCAAAGATTGTTGTTCCTGCATTGAACAGTGGCGCATATACCAATGAATTTGGGTATTACTCCATTTCGCTTCCTGCTGGTACTTATACCATCGACTTTCGATACAGTGGATACAATAGCCAATCGAAAGAAGTGGTGCTGGATCAAAATATCAAATTAAATATCGCTTTAGCGCTCAACGAAAAGGTTCAAGAAATTGGCGAGGTAGAGGTAGTGGGAGAGGGTCGTGATGTCAATATTAAAGACAATCAAATTAGTACGGTAAAGCTGGACATCGAACAACTCAAAACGCTACCAGCTTTCTTGGGAGAGGTAGACGTGATTAAAACGCTTCAATTGATGCCGGGAATTTCTTCTGCCGCCGAAGGTACCCAAGGATTTTACGTAAGGGGAGGTGGCCCTGATCAAAACTTGGTATTGCTAGACGGTGTTCATGTTTACAATGCGTCTCACTTGTTCGGTTTCTTCTCCGTATTTAATGTAGACGCCATTAAAAGTGTGGAACTGACGAAAGGTGGTATTCCTGCGGAATATGGCGGTCGATTGTCCTCTGTGTTAGACATCTCAATGAACGACGGTAATAGCAAAGAATATGGTGTGAAAGGTGGAATAGGACTGATTTCCTCACGCCTTACGCTGGAAGGCCCTATCGTGAAGGATAAAGCGTCGTTTATTGTTTCAGGAAGAAGAACGTACATCGACGTCATAACGAAACCATTCATCCCCGAAGATGGCGTCTTTAGTGGCTCCGGTTATTTTTTCTACGACCTAAATGCCAAGGTGAATTATAAGATTTCGGAAAAAGATCGTCTCTATATCAGTGGGTACTATGGAAAAGACGCTTTTACGTTCGCGACACCAGCGGATGATTTCAATGTACGTATGCCCTGGGGAAATGGAATCGCCTCCATGCGTTGGAATCACTTGTTTAATGACAAGTTGTTTATGAATGCCCGCGTTTCATTAACTGATTATCAATTTCAGTTCATCTCCCAACAAGATGAGTTCGAATTTGGATTAAATAGCGGAATTCGTGATTACGGTGCTTCGGTTGATTTTTCGTACTTCATGAATCCAAGAGTGAAGTTGATGTTTGGGGCGGATTACATCTACCATATTTTTACGCCGTTTTCGGTGAGTGCTACCCAAGAGGACGTTGCGTTCGACGTGGGCGAGGCACAGCGTTTATTCAGCCATGAATCGGCTCTATATGCATCGAGTGAACTAGAAATCACTGAGAATTGGTCAATGAATGCTGGGATTCGCTACAGCATGTACCACCATGTAGGTTCTTTTAAACGATTTATTCCGTCTACATTAGGAAATCAAGACAGTGTGGTGGAATACGCTCCGGGAGAAATGATTCAGTTTTATGGCAACTGGGAACCTCGTTTTTCTACGCGTTACCTAATTAATAAGGTAAGTTCCTTTAAGGCAGGATGGAATTACAACGCCCAATACATTCACCTCGCCAATTTAAGTGCGGTGTCTTTACCTACAGATATTTGGTTTCCATCAACAGAATTGGCGAAGCCCCAACTTGGATGGCAAGCAACAGCTGGCTATTTCCGTAATTTCTTGGACAATATGCTGGAGAGTTCAGTAGAAGTGTATTACAAGACCATGAATAATTTGATAGAATTTAAAGAGGGAGCGCTTCCCCAAGACAATGTACAAGACAATACGGATAACTTGTTAACTTTTGGAAGAGGCTATAGCTATGGAGCTGAGTTTTTCTTGAAGAAAGCGCTTGGCGACTTCACCGGGTGGATCGGCTATACATGGTCGAAGACGGAGCGCCAATTCGATGAAATATTTGATGGCGCCTGGTTTCCAGCAAAATATGATCGTCGCCACGATTTGACGCTGGTTGGAAATTACAAATTTAATGATAGTTGGACATTTGGCGCTTCTTTTGTTTATGCCACGGGGAATACCATGACGCTACCCACCAGTTGGTTCTTAAATAATGGAGACGTTCAATTTCAATATGGACCTCGGAATGCATCGCGCATGGCGCCGTTTCATCGATTAGACCTCTCGGTTACTTGGTACGATCAACCGACCAAAACAGTTGTTGATCCTTTATCTGAAGCAGGGGAGACGAAAGTAGTGAATAAGCGTTTTAGAAATAATGTCAATTTCTCCATTTACAATGTGTACAGTCGCCAAAATCCATTTTTTCTGTATGTGGACAATGAAGGGAGTTTAGCTACCAATGATTTTAGTATAAGCTTACAACAGGTTTCTCTGTTTCCTATTTTACCGAGTATAACCTGGAATTTTGAATTCTAATGAAAAGACGAACTACATATCTATTGAAATCGTTGATGGTGCTCTTATTGGCGCTATTCGCCTGCCAAAAGGAAGTCGAAATTGATATTCCTGGATACGAGGAAAAGGTGGTGTTTGATGGACGCATTGAAACAGGATTCCCGCCATTTTTATTGATTTCCAAAACCAATGACATTTATGCGTCCACAGATTTATCGTCCATTTTATCTTCGTTTCAATCGGGTGCTCAGGTGCAGATGATTGTTGGAGCGGACACCGTTATGCTGGATGAAATTTGCTCGGATAATTTGCCTCCTGGTACAGAAGAGCCATTTGCCGCATTTTTTGGTGTAGATGTCGCTGACTTAGCGTTTCTAAATATCTGTTTGTATACCACATTGAACCCGAGTTTTACAGGACAAGTTGGGAAGACATATGTGTTGAATATCACGTTTGAAGGAAAAACTTATTCTGCGACTACTTCGATTGTTCCTCCGGTGGAACTGGATTCGGTTTATTGGAAGGAAGACCCAAATACTGTCAACAATGGCTTTTGTTGGGCACGATTAACTGATCCTGCAGGTGTATACAACGCCTATTTTTGGGAATCACGGAGAATTCATTTGAATGCGGAAGGAGAACCTACCGATCCTCAATTTGTGCCCACATTTAGCCCTGCAACCGACGATACTTTTTTTGACGGATTGTCCTTCGAGTTTGGTTACGAAAACCCACACAACTTCAACGAAGAAACACCTGCGGAAGAACGCGGTTTTTATCAGTTAGGGGATACCGCTGTGATTAAATTCTCGAGTTTGGATCAACAAGCCTACGATTTCCTTGAAAAGAAATACATTCAATTGCAAAGCGGTGGAAGTCCTTTTGCGAGCCCGATCAATATCCCTTCACAATTTAGTAATGGTGGACTGGGCTCATGGATTGGTTATTCTAGTACTTTGGATACCTTGTATTGCAATTTTTGATGAAAGGTATCGATAAAAAAAGACCGAACAAGCGTCCGGTCTCTTTGCAATTAGTTTATCTTTTTTATTTCGTGAACGTCGCTGTACAAGTACCGCTATTTCCTGTTATAGGAGTAGTATTCTGATACGTAAACGTGATCGTAAATGTCTGACCGTCCTCATTCATCGTTCCGAATCCGGAGTAAATGATATCACCTAAACCACCTGGAGCTGCATCTTGCGCTTGTGGAACCGTAATGTCATCTCCATTCAGGTAACATATGGCCGTACCGTAGGTACTGGTTATTCCATTGAAGAAATCTGTAATTAGTATTTCATCGGGCGTTCCACCAGCAGCAATCGTTGGGTCATTGTTTAATGCCATCCCTGCCTGTCCATCACAGTTACCAGTTGTTGTCCATGGTCCTAGATAGGACTCTTGGTTTACGACAACACGTACAATTCTTTTTGCAGTAGAGGTACCGTTGTTGTTTGATGCAGTATATGTTACTTCATATACTCCTACAAGGTTGGTATTCACATTGCTGGAGGATTGAACACCTACTAAAGCACCATCAAAATTGGCTGCAGTAGCTCCTGGGTCTGTGTAAATAGAGGCGACACTAATTGTAGTGTCAGCAGCTCCGATAATAGAAATTACAGGTGTATAGAGACAAGTACCATCATCTTTTTTTGCTTTTTCGTTGTAATTAGTCGCCAATTCATCAGTACATCCTTTTTTCTTACACGATACAGCGGTCCCAACAAGAAGGGGTGCAATCATAAAAATCAATAGTTTCTTTTTCATAGTTTATTCATTAAAGTAGGCTGAAAAGTACAAAAAAAATAGATTGACTGTACTTTTTTATGAAAAAAGTAATTAGTTGGAAATGACATATAGCATTCCGTCTTCAGGTATTGAAACATGTGGGAATAGTTCCTCCGCTTCTTCTTGAAACAGGCGTAAACTTTTGTAGCGTGACGAAAAGTGTCCTAGGATTAATCGTTTAACTTGAGCTTTGAGCGCGATGGCAGCGGCCTGCTTAGCCGTAGAATGATACGTTTCTGCGGCTCGTTCAGCTTCTTTGTCCAAAAAGGTAGATTCATGATATAACAGGTTTGCACCTTGGATGTAGGGAATAATGGCTTCCGAATAAGCAGTATCTGAACAAAACGCATAAGCGCGAGTGGGAGGTGCAGGAAGTGTTACAGAGTCAGCCGTTACATGAACTCCCAAATTATCCGTTATATCTTCTCCTTGAAGTAGCTTCTTAATGTAAGCCACGCTTACGCCAGTTTTATCGAATTCTTCTCGAACTAATTTACGCAACGCCGGTTTTTCTTGAATGCGATAACCGTGGGTTGGAATGCGATGTTTTAAGGGGAAATGATGAATTTCAATGCACTTGTCTTCAAAGATTAAACCGGCGCCATCATTTTCAAGCTCTACAATATCAATCTTAAAAAGAAAATACCCACCACCGGCATCTAAGTTGGCGCGCAGGAGCTTTTTAATGCCAATAGGACCATAGACCTTAAGACCTTGTGTTCTTCCCATCAATTGCATGGTGCTAATCAATCCGGGTAAGCCGAATACATGGTCTCCGTGCAAATGAGAAATTAAAATAATGTTAATGCGTTGATACTTAATGTGGAATTTTCGGAGTTGCATCTGAGTGCCTTCTCCGCAATCGATTAAAATATGCCGTTGCTTACATTGAACGTATTGTGACGTTGTTCCGCGCGAAAGAGTAGGGATGGCAGCGTTCGACCCGAGAATGGTAACTTCGAAATCCATTGGGGGCAACGACTACAGCAATTCCTTAACGGCCATTGATAAGTCTTCTTGAATATTCAACACACGATCCAACTGCGCAATCTGTATCATCTTTGCCACATTCGGCTGCAATCCACAAAGCACAAATTGACCATTCGAGTTCTTGCACAAACGATTGGCAGTAAGAACGGCACTCAATCCGGAAGAATCACAATAATTGGTTTCGGATAAATCAATGATGATATTGCTAACGGCGTTTTTGTTCAGGGTAATAACGGCCGACTTCAAATCAGGAGCGTTGGCAGCATTCAGTTTGTCTACATGAGAAGAAACTACGCTGTAGTTGGTGTTGTTTTCTATTTCGAAGTTCATGTGTTCTATCGCTTTGTCCAAAGTTAACAAAAAATTAGTGTCGGTCAATTTTTGAAGCCAATAAGTAAATAACCGCCATGCGAATAGCCACTCCATTCTCTACTTGGTTCAAGATAATCGACTGCTTGCTATCCGCCACGTCACTTGTAATTTCCACCCCACGGTTAATTGGACCAGGGTGCATGACTACAATTTCTTTATCCAGGTTATCCAAGATCTCCTTGTTCAACCCATACAACATACTGTATTCGCGTAAAGAAGGGAAATACTGAATGTCCTGTCGTTCCAATTGAATGCGCAGCATGTTTGCCACATCACACCAATTCAACGCTTTCAGCAGATTGTGTTCAACGTGAACGCCTAATTCGTGAATGTATTTAGGAATGAGCGTTGTTGGTCCACACACCATCACTTCAGCACCGAGCTTTTGAAGCGCGTAAATGTTGGACAACGCCACGCGGGAGTGTAAAATATCGCCTACAATAACGACTTTCTTTCCTTCCACGCTTCCGAGTTTTTCACGGATGGAATAACAATCCAACAGCGCTTGTGTAGGATGTTCGTGCGTTCCATCGCCGGCGTTGATGACCGCAGCATCAATGCGCTCGGAAAGAAATTTTGCAGCTCCAGGGTTGGGGTGACGCATCACCACCATGTCCACTTTCATGGACAAAATATTGTTTACCGTATCCACCAACGTTTCTCCCTTTTTAACAGAGCTACTGGCGGCAGAGAAATTGACCACATCCGCGGACAAGCGCTTTTCCGCCAATTCAAACGAAAGGCGTGTACGGGTAGAGTTTTCGAAAAATAAATTAGCAATTGTAATGTCGCGCAGTGAGGGCACTTTTTTAATCGGGCGATTAATCACCTGCTTAAAGCTATCGGCAGTTTTGAAAATGATTTCAATGTCCTCTCGGGTGAGGTGCTTAATTCCCGTCAAGTGATCTACACTAATATTATCCATTTTCTTTGGGGGTAAATAAGATGACTTTATCTTCTCCTTCTAGTTCTTTCCATTCTACCGCTACGCGTTCTGAAACCAACGTGTCTACTGCCTTTCCGATGTAATCACCTTGAATGGGCAGGTCTCTTTTAAAGCGGCGATCTACCACAGCCAAAAGCTCTACTTTTTGCGGGCGACCAAACGCCAATAGCGCATCAAGTCCCGAGCGAATCGTTCTTCCGGTAAACAATACATCATCGATGAGCACGACATTCTTTCCTTCTATGATGAAGTCGATGTTGGTCACGCTTGGAATCAGCGGGCGTTCACGACGTCTAAAATCGTCGCGGTAAAACGTGATGTCCAGGTTCCCGCATTGCACGGTGCTGCCCAATTTCTGTTCAATCATGGTTTTTAACCGATTGAGCACATGTACCCCGCGAGGCTGTAGACCAATGAGTACGGTGTTCGAGAAATTATCGTGATTTTCTATTAATTGATGACAAAGCCGTTGGAGCGTAAGCTCGAACTGTTTTTCATTGAGAATAACTTGCTTTTCCATCAGGACAAAGATAAAATTTTGAATGAATATGCAGAGTTTTTTTTTAAAATCTAAAAAGAATTCCCCCCATCCCGCTGCGCAAGTGAATGATTAGTTATTCGGACAGTTGAGCTCCTTCGATAGTGATTTAATTTTTTATGCGTATGTTTATTGAATAATGCGTCAAAAAGGTGCGCTTATCCAACTAACGGTGGATGGATATATGCAGTTTTGTGGCGGTTATATATAAACCGTTGGTAGTAATATAAATGAACCTCTTGGTAAAAACAATAACATATCTTTTAACATTTTTCTGTTCTCTCAACTTCGCGTTTTTACAAGTGGATCAGAGTACGCACCCTTTGGACAAGAAGTATGAACAATGTTGTAATAATCATCAAGGTGATTACGGTGCTTTGAACTGCGCAATAGATATGGGTAATGAATGGGATAAAGAAATGAACAAGTATTACTTGGGCTTAATGAATGTCTTAGATAGTACTGCCCAAAATGATCTCAAGATAGCACAAAACCAGTGGATAAACTATCGAGACTTAGAATACAAGTTTTCCAATAGTGTACACGATATGCAAGGCACTATATATTTGAGGATGAGAGCATTTCGAAATATGAGAATTGTGAGAACACGTGCATTGGAGTTAAAATCTTACTATTGGGTTAGAACAGAGGAAGATGAACCGAAAGCCAAAGTTCAAGATTCAATTGTGACTCAAGCTGTTCTTAAAACAGGAAATACAAACTTATCATTACCTACACCAGACTCATTGTTTTTTTCTAGATTAGAAATTTCAAAAAGAAATAACGCCCAATACGTAATTGAAAAATATATTGATACGTATTTAGTCGTTTCCAAATCACGTGAGGTTATTGGTAAAGCTCCTATGTATAATGCAGAAATTCCTGGGGAAAATTGCTTGTACAGAACTGAATACGGTAACATAGCATTTATTGAAGATTATGGGTGTGATAGTTATTTTCAAACGACAACTTTAGAATTTAGTAATTACAACTTTGATGAGGTAATAGAATTAATTAAAATTCTTTTACCAAAAGTGCAGAAGGTAAATGATGATGGCAATTATCCTGCATATCGAAACGGTTGGAACGAAAGCGAGCATTATTATGAATATAATTCCAATTGCACCTTAGACATTCATAAAGAGGAGAATAAAATATTGATTTCTTATGGTTGTAGCTGTTAAAAAAATACTACCAACAAAACGTAAACTGAATCGAAACGCAGTTTAGACAAACCGTTATATGCAAGTTTAGATTTCATAACGGAACGACAAAACGCACCGACCGACTAACATACTTCATAGATTTTAAAAATTAAAAACAAAAAAAATAAAATAGGAGAACCAAATTATTTAATTTTATTTTCAACCTGTTGACTTCTCTAATTTATTTTATGTTGAGTAATTTAACCTCGCAGACAAAAACGGACATCGAAAAACTGGACGATGCAGTTGATCTTGTGATCATTTATGACTACCATAGGGAATTTTGTTGAACATGTTTGTGGCTTTATAGTAGATATAGGAACAGTTGTAACAAATTACCATGTTGTTAAAGGTGCGTATTCATTAAAAGTGCGAGTTGACAATCATGGAGTAAAAACTTACTACAATTAAGCGATAAGCGTTATGGCATGGTCTAATTACATATTCAGTAAGGCTGATTAATTATGTGAACAAATATTAAATGCTATCAATAATTTCTATCACTTTATAAATAAAATCAATTATATCAATATAAATAGTTGCATTAAATTTAATCTATTCATTTTTAAAATAAAATCGATTAATATGAAGCGTACTTTATTTTATGCATTGACAGCTGGTCTCGTGTTTTCCGCTTGTCAAGAAAAAGGAGAAGCAGTAGTCGAAGCAGACGGGTATTCCGGAGCAACGATGAAAAGTAAATCCAACAAAGCGGCTACCACCAACAGCGATTGGTGGCCGAATCAGTTAAACCTAAACATCCTACGCCACAATTCAGCGAAGTCGAACCCAATGGGGGATGAATTCAATTACATCGAGGAATCTTAAG
>Ga0181574_10005801_pt1 | contig 10492 bp, 10 predicted proteins | sample 101ome_24_FD_145600 | JGI IMG/M metagenome (GOLD analysis project Ga0181574, IMG submission 145600) | Coastal salt marsh microbial communities from the Groves Creek Marsh, Skidaway Island, Georgia - 101410AT metaG (spades assembly) | ecosystem: Environmental > Aquatic > Marine > Intertidal zone... | reverse complement strand
GCTACCAAGGCAGAAAACTCTCCTAAGGAGTGTCCAGCCGTCATATTAGGCTTGAAAGAGTCCCCTAGACACGCTGCTAATATTGTTGAGTGAAGGAAGATGGCAGGTTGAGTTACTTTCGTTTGTTTCAATTCCTCATCTGTTCCTTCAAACATGATCTTCATGATATCAAAGCCAAGGATGCTATTTGCCTTTTCGTACATTTTTTTCGCTACATCTGAGCTATCGTAAAGGTCTTTACCCATTCCTGAGAACTGAGCACCTTGCCCTGGAAATACATATGCTTTCATAAACTTAATTTTCGACAAAAATAATCAAACACTTAAAACAAAAAAGGGGACAGTTTCCTGTCCCCTTCAAAATGATCCATTGATCAATTATTTTCTAACAACTAGTTTCTCAGTAGAAACAACTCCGTTAGCTTCGACGTTCACCATGTAAACACCGCTCGCTATTGAAGCTGTGTTAATTTCAACATTCTGAGCACCAGCAACGCTTCCTAGATTGTTTGTGTAAACAACTTGTCCAGCAAGGTCAGTTACACTTACGTTAACTGCAGCCTCTCCATTCAATTCGAAAGATACAGTAGCGTTGTTAACCGCTGGATTAGGGAATACGTTCATTCCGATGTTATTCTCTAACTCATTAACATTTAATGGTCCAAAGTACATTCTAACCTCTTTTGTGGTTGTTGAATAGTACCAAGTCAAGTCTGTCGCATCGTAGTAGAACGTTGTCTGAGGAGCAGAAGATCCTGATGTTCCAACAACGAAATCATTCGATAAACCTCCGTCACCGTCAGAACCAGCAACAATTAAATATGTTTCGTCTGCAGCAAGTGTGTATCCTCCAGAAAGTAACGGAAGTAATACAGGAGCACCTCCAATATCTGCAGCAGTAATTGTATAATAATCCGTCTGATCTTCAAGAATGAAGTCTCCTGTTGTTGGATCTATTGAGTATAATTTTCCGAACATTGAAGCCCCCTCAACTGCAGCAGGGTGAACACCCACTTCAATTCCTGTTAGCGTTGCAGAAGTGAACATGTCGAATACGTTTCCGGTCTCGTAACCGTTACCTGAATTGAAAGTTCCTCCTTGCGTACCTGCTGCGACATTGTCACGTGCATAGGAATAATCTGTAATACCAAGAGTTGCTCCTTCGTAGTCGTTATTTGCCAGATTGGCATCTGTATTGGAAGGAGTTTGAATATCGAAAGTAGCGTTTACTGAACCTACAGCTGCAGCAGGAGTGTATTGCGTTGAAGTACAAACCGTATCTACTCCTCCTAATCCATTAAGCGACATAACTCCGCTTCCTGTCCACGCTCCAACAGTAGCTGTGAAAGTAGCATCTGTCACGTTATTCAAGCCAGTGTTTGTAGCCGAACCACAAAAAGTGATTGGTTGGATTTGCTCAATTGGTGTGTTGTAGTAAGGTAAAGTTACTCCCCATGTACCATCAACTCCCCAGAAAAGCTCATCTGCTCTTAGATCATAAGGCTCAGTTGTTTTGATAACGATATCATCAACAGCCCAGTCCCAGCCCCAAGCACCGATGTAGTGAAAACGGAGTGCTACGTTTGCTGAACCGGCAAGACTAGTAATATCAGCAGAATATGTGTAATTGAAGTTATCACTGGCTTCAGAACCATCGGTTACAACCAATGTCGTCCAAGTTGCACCACCATCGCCAGATACATCTACTTCTCTTGTGTCAAGATATGTTCGATAGGCTGTTTCAAACTCAAGTGTTAGATTAGTTTGACCAGAACAATCGATAGCCCCACCATTCCATGTAACGTATGCATCCTGCACTCCTGCCTGACCTTGGCTGTCTGAATCGATTAGCCAGTAACCGTTAGTTGCTGTAGTCATGGTTGCAGGACCTGCACCAGATGGCATAGCAGCTGGGTCTGTAGTCCAGAACCAGTCAGTCGCCGGGGTAGAGGTGTTTGATACTGTCCAGTCTGCCGCATTTGAACAATCGTTTGTCCAGATTATAGCCTTAGGAGCAGTTGTAGATGCTGGCGTAGTTTTAGCCGAGCTGAAAGAGGTATTCTTCGGTGCTCGAGCAAAATCAGTAGCCAATTGTTGAGCGCTCGCAACAGAAACAGCTGCAATCGCTACTAAGCTTAAGTAAATTTTTTTCATAGTTGTGTAAATTTTGAAGTGTAAATTTAATAATAACTTTATTAAAAAGTCAAATATTCATTAACAATAACACTAACGTGTGCAGAGGATAAAAGGTTGAAAATTCGTTTGATGTCTGATTCACTATCAAAAATCAACTATTTCATGAAAGAATAATTTTAGTTTACTCAAGAAGGCGCATCGTTATAAGCGTCAATAGTCATATTCAAATCAACTTAAAAGCTCTCAGTTTTCAGAGGGTTTTTTGTATTATAGAGGAATGGAAATACTACCCTTTAAGCCTGAGCTTAAAAGTGATTGTTTAACGGTATTCAAATCTAACATACCCAAGTATTTTGCTGAGCATGAATTAGAAGAATTTACTACTTGGTTGGAAACCGGTCAAGTTGACACGTACTATGTTATAAAATTGGAAGAAAAGATAGTGGGTTGCGGAGGGATTTATTTAGACCCTGACAGAAATAAAGCAGGTTTTGCCTGGGGAATAATTCATCAAGACTATCACAAGCAAGGTTTTGGGAAGGCATTCTCGGAATTTCGAATCAAGAAGATCAAGGAAATGTCTGACCTTCCTATATATCTAGTTACCTCTCAATACACCTATGAATTTTATCGTAAATTAGGGTTCGAGGTGATTGCCTTTGAAAAAGATGGATTCTTTGAGGGCAATGATAAATACGATATGAAATATACGCTATGAGTGGACGGCTTCTTACCTTTTGCTTTTTCATCCTTTTGCTTTCGTCCTTCGCACCTACTGAAGATGAGATCATCGGTTATTGGGAAGTGTTTAAGGTTAAACCAAATTCTGGCCCCTCGAAACGAAAAACGAGAAGGGTAGCAAACGGATTTCTTCATCAGTTTAAAGACGATGGTGTTGTAACAACAGGTCGGAGAGTAGATAAAAAGAAAGAGACTAAATCCGGCACCTATACATTAAACCTGATAATATGACACTCCAAATACGAGAGGTTGGCCCTAATGAGGAAGAACCCTTGAGAGTCTTAAAATTGACCTCGAAAAAATTAATAATTCAAGACAGAAGGAGCACTGTTCACCTTCGCAAGATTGAGGAATAAGCATTTGAAAGATCAGGTTATACAACCCATTAAGCGCCATAAACTAAGGCGTAAACTTGGTAGAGTATTTTACCGAACGAAACGAAAACTCTCGTATCTAAAAAGCAAAAAGAACTGGGCAAAGGCGATACCTCTTCCAGAGGACCGAAATACGACTATGGAGCATAGATCAATGATCTTGCGACCACTCAAAGATGTGGACATGTATCTGCAGGAGAATAAGCGTACCAACCTAGCACTGGCAATCAAACATATAAACGATGTACATATAAAACCCGGAGAAGTATTTTCATTCTGGAAACTAGTTGGTAATCCTTCCAAGAAAAAGGGATATTTGGAGGGATTAGTTCTTAATCAAGGGAAGATCGAGAAGGATACGGGTGGTGGACTTTGTCAACTTGGGAACCTTATCTTTTGGATGGTTATTCACTCCCCGCTCGATATTGTCGAAAGACACAGACATGGGTTTGATGTTTTTCCAGATGTTAATCGAAAGGTTCCTTTTGGAGCGGATGCCACGCTTTCGTACAATTACATAGACCTACAGATTCATAATAACACTGAAGATAACTTCTACCTTGAGTTTTGGTTGGATGAAACACATTTGAATGGACGTATATCATGCAGTCGGGAATTGGATAGAAAGTATCAGATTGAAGAAAGAAATCACATTTTTCAGCAGCAAACTTGGGGAGGCTATACAAGACACAATCAGATCTTTCAATTGGAATTTGATCTGGACGACAACCTTCTCTCAGAACGTTTGATCGCAGAGAATCATGCCATCATGATGTATCCACCTTTCCTAAACGAAAAAAACCGCTGCTAAGAGCGGTTTAGTACAATAATAACAATCGCTTGTTTATTTATTCAGTAAGGCTTTTACCGCATCAGCGATTACCTTACCATCGGCCTTGCCAGCCAATTTTTTTGATAACATTCCCATTACTTTACCCATGTCTTGTGGTCCTGAAGCACCCATTGAAGCAATCGCTTCTTCAGCAGCAGTCTTTATTGCATCCTCAGACATCATTTCCGGAAGATAATATGCAATGACATCAGCCTGAAATTTTTCATCAGCCGCCAAATCTTCTCTTCCTTCCTTCATGTAAAGATTATGAGTTTCTATTCTCTGCTTGTGTAATTTCATCACGATCTTCATCGCTGTATCGTCCGAAACTTCTCCAGCACCCGATGTCGCCTCTAACAGTAATTTAGACTTGACATCGCGCAAAGCTGCAAGCTTTTCTTTTTCCCGAGCTAACATCGCTGATTTGATATCAGCATTGATCTGTTCTATAAAACTCATATTTAATCTACGTTATCGTGTAGAAAAGAATTGTTGCCATTCAATGAAGAATTTTCCCCATCATTTTCAATACTGAATTTACTAGTATCGTTCTCTTTGCTCGGCACTGACTCATCCAGGTCAATATTTCTTCTTTTGAATGCAGGCTCGTTTTCAAACTCCGCAATACCATCAACTTTCTTCAGACGCTGTGTATACTCCTGAATTCGTGAGAGGCGTTCCTGGGTCTTTTGCTGCTGCTCCTCAGGTGATAGTGCCTTTTTTGTAACGGTCGCCTCAAGATCAAACGTTTCATCTGTGTTATCATCCAAAACATAACGTTTCACCTCTGTTTCTTCTGACTTTTGAGAATTAGAAGAGTTGGTCTCGTTCGAACGATCCGTTGATACTGAAATTTCATCAGCTAAAGAAACATTCCCATTCCAATCCAGCCCTATTTCACTCTGTAATTCTTCATTTGCCTCGATCGTTTCCTCTGAAGACGTTTTTAAGTAAGGTTCATCATCTGTCTTTTTTAACTCTTTAGCTCCTGCCCAAATATCAGATTTGTCTGTCGGTGAATTCATTGGTTTTGTTACCTCGGTTTTCTTTGGCTCTTCCAATATAACAACGTTCTTTTTTGGAGCCTGCTCATAACCAGTGAGTGGAGAACTTTCGAATCCAGTTGCAATAACCGTTACGCTGATCTTTTCACCAAGTGTTTCATCTTTCCCATGTCCAAAAATTACATCAGCCGTAGATCCCGCTGCATCCTGAATAAAATCAGTGATCTCAGAAATCTCATCCATTGTTACCTCAACCTCACCATATGTAATGTTCAGTAAAACGTACTCAGCACCACTAATATCATTATCATTCAAAAGTGGAGATTCAAGAGCTTTTTCGACAGCATTAACTGCTCTGTTCTCTCCTTCAGCGGATGCACTTCCCATAATTGCGACACCACTGTCTTTCATTACTGTACTTACATCATTAAAGTCAACATTGATAGCACCTGTTAATTCGATCACCTCAGCTATACCTCGAGCAGCTGTTGCTAAGATTTCATCCGCCTTCGAAAATGCTTCCCCAATAGATAGATTTCCTGTAATCTCCCGTAATCTCTCATTACTGATTACAAGTAATGTATCCACAGCATTTCTCATTGCTTCCAAACCTTCCGAAGCCTGAACCCTTCTTTTCCTTCCTTCAAAATTAAATGGTACCGTTACGATTCCTACTGTAAGAATACCGAGCTCTTTGGCTACTCCTGCGATAACTGGTGCCGCACCAGTTCCGGTTCCACCACCCATTCCAGCAGTTATAAATACCATCTTCGCATCTTTACTTAAGTATTCTCTTATTTCTTCGATATTTTCAATAGCGGCATTCTTTCCAATTTCTGGTAAAGAGCCCGCTCCTCTACCTTCTGTCAAAGAGGGACCTAATTGAATTCTGTAAGGCACTGGAGAAACCTCCAAAGCTTGCACGTCTGTATTGCAGACTACAAAATCTACTCCCTTAATACCTTGGTTAAACATGTGGTTTACAGCATTACTACCACCTCCTCCAACACCAATCACCTTAATGATCGATTTGTTTTCTTTTGGTAATTCAAAATCCATAGTCTTTTGTGTTAATTATCTCTATTATTTTTTTGATTCACTCTCTTCATCTTCCTCTACGAAAAACCCTCCCATTTTTTTCATAAGTTCCTCGAAGAATTTACCCTTAGGTGGTTTAGAATGACCTTTTACCCCACCTTCGTCTGAATCATTGTTTTCTCCTAGATCTGTTCTTTTAAGTGATCTTTCGTAGTCTTCAAACCCTTGCATAACTAGACCGATTCCTGTGGCATACATAGGACTTTTCATTGCTTCCGTGTTGTTATTTGCAAGATGCTCAGTTGGATAACCAATTCGAGTATCCATGGCAGTAACATATTCAAATAACTGCGTAATATGTCTTAATTGGGATCCTCCACCTGTAACAACAATTCCACCAATTAGTTTCTTCTCGTATCCAGAGTTCTTGATCTCAAAATGGACGAGTTCAATGATCTCCTCCATTCTAGCCTGAATAATGCTCGCAAGGTTACGAAGAGTAATTTCTTTTGGAGCTCTTCCTCGTAAACCAGGAATTGCCACGACCTCATTTTCTTGACTTTCACTTGCTAAGGCAGAACCGAATTTCTGCTTTAGCTTTTCCGCTTGTCGCTTCATGATAGTACATCCCTCTTTAATATCTTCTGTAATCACATTCCCTCCGAAAGGTATAACCGCTGTATGTCGGATAATACCCTCGTGGAAAATAGCGATATCAGTAGTTCCTCCTCCAATGTCAACCAACACAACCCCCGCTTCTTTCTCTTCTTCAGTGAGAACAGAGTGAGCTGAGGCAATAGGTTCCAAGACAATATCTTGCACTTTCAATCCAGCACGTTGAACACACTTGTTAATATTGAGTGATGCACCAATATTTCCAGTGATGATATGAAAGTTTGCTTCCAATCTGACACCGGACATTCCAATCGGATCCTTTATGCCTTGTTCATTGTCAACAATATACTCCTGTGGAAGTACCGTAATAATCTCCTCTCCTGGAGGCATTGCCAATCGGTACATATCATCCATAAGAGCATCAATATCCATCTGAGATATCTCATTTTCCAAGGACGTCCTTGTATGAATTCCCCTATGTTGAATACTCTTAATATGCTGACCTGCAATTCCGACATTCACTACCTTGATGGAGAGATCTCCTTCGATTCTCGATTCAGCCTCATCTACAGCCTCGCGAATCGAGTTAATCGTCTTCTCAATGTTGGAAACCATCCCACGGGTCACCCCAAGAGACTCAGATTTACCCATTGACAGGATTTCCATTTTCCCATGTTCGTTCTTACGTCCTACGAAACATGCGATCTTTGTGGTTCCAATATCTAATCCTACAATAATCTTACTCATATAGTTCTCTTTTTCTTGCAAACTATTTGTCCCTCATATTTCAAACTAATCTCCTCATACTTTCTCCAGCCTTCATAGGGTATAGCCTCCTTATAAAACACCTTCAGTTTCTCAAATTTCTTCCCGACCTCTGATTTGGAATTGGCAGAACCAAAATTGATTACATGGTCTCCAACCAGTGGAATCAACAATAGGTCTCCATTCTTCTCAACTTGAATTTGTCCAATCAAAGACTGGAATAAGGGATCATTACAAACATAATTGGAAATCCAATAAATGTCATCGAGTTTTAGAATACTTATTAAAGTATCATTGTTGATAATTTGAGGCACTCTTATCCCATTGGAACGTTCCACGATAAATCCAGTTGCAACGGGTATTCTCGCGGTGTGCGTAGTTGTTCTATCCATGTACTCTCCATCTTCATCTAGATAATATGTTTCTCCAAATTTATTGAAGACTCTCACAATAGGTTCACGAAGCTCAAGATCGATGTTCCAAGAACCATTTAACCCCATATATATGTCAACCGTTTTGACGTGTGAAATAGATTCTAAATACTCTTCCATGGCTTGTAGGTTGAGATCTTCTACCTTCATATTTGGACGAAAAAGTCCTTTTCGGCTTAGCTTCATCTTTATCTCATCTTCATTCAAAAACCCATGTTCACTTTTCACATGGATTGAAACATCTGGCTCCTGCAAGGAAATTTGTTGCCTGTCCTGCTCAACCTTTACAAGAAGATAAATTATCCCACCTGCAAATAAGGTCCACAATACTATTTTAATCAACAACTTCACCCAGTAATTTTAATTTTAAAGGTTCAACAATCCTGTCAATATCTCCAGCCCCGATAGTAATTAGCACCTCATTAGGAGAGCAAGTGACTTGGTTGATTATTTCGTCAGCATTCAATAATCTCTTATCCCCAAGTGTTATTTTTTCTAACAAAATATCACTTGTAACTCCCTCCAAAGGCTTTTCTCTTGCGGGATAAATCGGCATCAAAATAAGCTCATCAAACTTTGATAATTCCCTAACGAAACCATCAAAAAAATCTTTGGTTCTTGAAAAAAGGTGTGGTTGAAAAATGCCCTTAATCCTTTTACTTGGATAAAGCTTTTTTACCGCATCGATAAGCGCATTTATTTCGGTTGGATGATGTGCATAGTCATCAATAAATATAATGTTGTTCGTATTGATCTGATACTCAAAACGACGCTTCACACCTCTGAATGATTCCAGCCCCTTTCTGATCTCTGTGAGTTCGAGTTTCAATTCATTCAAAATCGCTATTACTGCCAAAGCATTTGAAGCATTGTGCTCTCCTGGTAAACCTAGTATTATATTTTCCCAAATGACACCTCGTATAGATATATCCATCATGAATACACCATTTTCAGACCTGACCTCTATTAATTGATAGTCATTTGCTTCGCCCCAACCATAAGTAATGAGATTTTTATGCGCCAGCTCAACGCTTTCATTAACAACTAGGATGCCTTGCTCGGAGACATTCCTTGCATATAATTTGAATCCTTCATCAAACTCTTTTGAGTCACCGTAGATATCTAAATGATCCACATCTGTTGTTGTGACGATAGATGCAAATGGAGAGAGATTCAAAAATGATCGATCAAATTCATCCGCCTCTACTACTGCATAATTAGCATTTATATTACCCGTATAGTTGGAGTTAAAATTGGTGCTGATACCGCCAAGAAAAGCATTGCATTTAATAGCAGATGCGTCCAAAACATGTGCTAACATGCAACTAGTCGTTGTTTTACCATGTGTGCCGGCAACAGCAAGTGTTTGCTGCTCCTTTGTTATCTCACCGAGCAATTGTGCCCTTTTCAATACACGGTATCCATTCGAATTGAAATAAACCAACTCACCCATTTCGGCTGGTATTGCAGGTGTATATACCACGAGAACATTCGCATTATTGCTGAATATCTCAGCAACAGCATCACCCATGTCTTCAAAATGAATGGATGCACCTTCCTTTGAAAGCTGATCTGTGAGTGCAGAGGGTGTTTTGTCGTAACCGCTCACGTCATGCCCCTCTTGTAAAAAGAAACGTGCAAGAGCAGACATTCCGATTCCACCGATTCCAATAAAGTAGATATGTGAATACTTTCTCAATTCAGATTATAGATTCTATAGTATTAACAATTTCACTAGTTGCATTAGGCATTGCCATGGATTTGATGTTTGCACATAATTCGTTGCACTTCTCAGTATCACTCAACAATGAAACTGCTTCAGTAATAAGTACATCTCTCGCTTCCTTATCTTTGACCAAAATGGCTGCATTTTTATTTACTAATGCCATTGCATTTTTAGTCTGATGATCTTCGGCAACATTAGGCGATGGAACCAAAATTACAGGCTTACCGATTAAACACAATTCAGATACTGATATTGCACCTGCTCTAGAGATTACGACATCAGCCGCAGCGTATGCTAAATCCATTCTATCAATGAACTGCACCATTTTGATGCTACCAGGCAATTCTCTCTCTAAATTCTCAAGAGCTGGGTAGTAAAGTTTACCACACTGCCAAATCAATTGTATCCCTGAATCGTTAACCTCTTTTAGCTTACCGATAACACTTTCATTTAATGTTTTCGCACCAAGGCTACCTCCGATAATAAGAACTGTTTTCCTATGAGGGTCCAAGCCATAATGTTTTATCCCTTGATCCTTCTTACCATCAATCATGACCATTTCGCTTCTAACAGGATTACCTGTCATTACAATTTTCTCCTTTGGAAAGAACTTATCGAGCCCCTCATATGCAACGCAAATTTTTTGAACACTCTTCGCAAGAATTTTATTTGTTTTACCCGGGAATGAATTCTGTTCCTGTAGCACTCCAGGAATCCTCATCATTGTAGCTGCCTTTAATGCGGGACCACTCGCATAACCACCAACCCCGACAATGACTTGTGGTTTAAACTCTTTCACTATCGAACGTGCCTTCATCAAACTCCCCACAA
>Ga0181574_10005797_pt1 | contig 10500 bp, 10 predicted proteins | sample 101ome_24_FD_145600 | JGI IMG/M metagenome (GOLD analysis project Ga0181574, IMG submission 145600) | Coastal salt marsh microbial communities from the Groves Creek Marsh, Skidaway Island, Georgia - 101410AT metaG (spades assembly) | ecosystem: Environmental > Aquatic > Marine > Intertidal zone... | reverse complement strand
CGAACGATAAACGAACACAGCAGCCGTCCATTTCCAGACCTGCAATGCGCTCAACTTGACGGTTGAGTTCGTGGTTTCGGCTCCACATGCCAATAAGACTCCAATCACGGGCGATGGGCACGCGCGTCGCAATCTGGCTCAACATCACACGCTCGGCACGGGTGCCGGCCCAACTGCCATACGCCCTGGCTCTGTTGACGTGCTGCAGGGTAAAGCGCCCGCGCTCACCCCACAGGAGCGATAGATCGAAGTATTGATTTATTGGGCTGGACGCCCCGGCGCGCCATTCCACTTGTGCACCAGCCTGCCATCTCGTTCGAGGTTGCCACTCGACCGACAGATAAAGCGGTGACGACTCGCGCGAATTGGACTCGTCGGAGAATGCGTCAACATTGAAATAACGTTGACCTACCTCCATCGACAGCCACGCTCGGCCATCGTGTGCGTAGTGAGCAGACTTAAGACCCAAACTCCCCCGGAATCCTGATTCGATAGGGTCGAGTCCCGAAAAACCGGACATGTCGAACAGGTTATTGATATCCGGTTCCAGGGGCGCCGAGTCAAGTGAGAATTGACGGCCTTCACTCTTTCCACTGTAGGCAAGCAGGACTCGAGGCATCAGCGTTGATCGAGACTCAACGGCGCCGCCTCGATCAAAGAACAGACCGCTTTCCAAAACCAGGTGCGGGATACTGTCACTGACCGCCTGCTGACGCGCGCTCAGGGTGTCTTTCTTGTAGCGGAGGTGGGTCACACCCAATCGAGTTTTGGTGTAACCGAAATGGGGTGCCCAATTTCGCGCTAGTTCGAAACGGAGTAACTGTCGACCAATGGTCTCCTCCGTTCGATCAGTGGCAGTTCGCTTAAATTCGGTCCACTGTAGATCTGAAGCGAGCTGCCAACCTGCGCCCTTCGTGGAATGACTTAGAAACAGACTCGGTTGTCGTTCAAAGGTTTCAAGCACCTGCGAGAGCAGCCCCTGATACCGTTGAACTTCAAGCCCACCTCTGAATCCCTGGTTAAAGAACGTAATGCCAGCATATTGTGGTAACGCCGATAAGAGGCGGGTATCGATTGGGTTTGTTTGGCGCGTCAGCCCTAAATGTTCCCCGCCTAATTTGAGCGGACTCATGAAATCTCTGAGATGCTCTCTGCTGGATGCCTTGGTGTAGTCGATTTGTGTTTGGATTGACGACCAAGTGCCTAGGTGATGGACACCCGTGAACCACCGTTTGTCATCCAACCCTGCGCGTTCATAAATCTGATCATGACCGATGTACTCTCCATAGAAGGACTCTTGATGATGCGCACTCAAATTGCGCATTTCACCGAGCCACAAGGTCCCTCGATCGGTCATGGTCCTGAGGCCCAATGTGGCATCCCTTTGAGGATGAAGGTTCAGGTAATACTGTAATTCTGCCGTGATGCCGTCTCGGCTGTCGTTGGTGATATCTGCCGGTAATAGGCCAGATTGACGCTTGTCGCCAACCGGGACCTTCACGTACGGGATATACAGCGCCGGAAGGCCTTTGATTCGAAGGGTGGTCTGTCGGGCCGTCAGCGTTGTTTGATCGGGTGAAGTTTCGAGGGACTGGATCTCAAGCGACCAAGGTGGTTTGGGCGACGGACAAAAGGTAATGGTGCCCGATGAGAGCGACAAAGCGCCGTCGCGATACAGCTGAAGTCCTTCGACATCACCCCGTAAACCAGAACTTTGCAGGAACTTGGCGGACTCAATAAGCCCTTCGCCGCTCAGCAATCGACCCTCTGCCCGTCGGCCTTCGATGCAGAGATCTGAGTCTTGAATCAGCACACCCTCTTCAAGATACAGCGTGTCGGTCTCATAGTCGATTCGCGCGCTGCGCGCCTTAAACGAGCGGTCGTTCTGACGAATCACGACGTCGCCATTGAATTCAGCCCCGCGACCAGGCGCGATCATTGCGTCGATCGCTGTGATGCTGGCGTTGGCGTTTGGGTCCTCCAAGGGAGGTAAAACCGGTCCACAATCCAATGATTGCGCGAAAACCCAGGGCATAAAGAGCGAGATCGTAAATGTGAGCCCGAACCGACCCAATCTGAGCGCGTCTGCAGGGCCTTTCTCAAGGCGTGATAATTGGGGAGCCCGAGTCGAATTCATCGTTGGTCGATCTGTATCCAAGCAATGGCCAAGTGGTTGTTCAAGTCGCAGGTGACGTTCGGGGCGCAGGGCGCTGGAATAGGGCTTGTCAGTATTATCGGGGTTTAACATCAAGAATGCGAACCACGCTCAGAGAATCGAGCTATGATCTGCTGGCGCTGGAATTGTGCAACCCTCACGAACGAGAGATTGATGAATAGGTCCGATCAGGCAAACGACAGTCGTCTTGGTGCACTCAAATACTGGATTCAGGTCGAATCCGTTCGCAAGCATTTGGTCTCGAACGAGATCTCGATCGAAAAAGTCTCCGATGACGCCAGCTTTCGCCGTTATTTTAGAAGCTGGTTGGGTGAGATGCCTGTTGTTTTGATGGATGCGCCGCCGGATAAAGAAACCATCGCTGAATTCTTGATGGTGGACGAACGACTCCGTGCTGCGGGTATTCACGCTCCAACCATTTATGATTTTGATCAACGTCAAGGTTTCATTGCAATGGAGGATCTTGGCGCCCATCAGTTTGCGCACGCCATCCGCGGCACGACGGCTGAGCGCGATCGAGCGCTCCACCTTGCATTGGACGTGCTCGGTCGTTTCCGTTTGGTCGATACCGACGGGCTGCCGCGGTATACCAGAGACAAATTAAGGGATGAAATGCAGCTCTTTCCCGACTGGTTCCTGTCGAAACATCTTGGACTGTCGTTGGGATCAGAATTTTGGGAGATTTGGCAGCCCTTAACTGACCAGCTCATCGATTCTGCGCTTGGACAACCTCAGGGCTTTGTTCATCGTGACTTTCATTCCAGGAACTTAATGGTGCTCGATGATGCAGAACTGGGCGTCTTGGATTTTCAGGATGCCGTGGTTGGTCCAGCGACCTACGATGCGGTTTCGCTGCTCCGTGACTGTTACATCACCTACGATGATGAGGCCGTCGACCGGTGGTTCAACCAGTTTGTCGATCGATTTCAATCTGAAACCCAAGCTCGGTACGAGTTGTCCGAGTGGTGGCAATGGCTTGATTGGATGGGATTCCAGCGCCATCTGAAGTGTGCTGGCATTTTCTCAAGGCTGGCCATTCGTGACCATAAGCTCGGTTACCTCAAGGATATCCCTCGTGTGCTTGATCATATAATGGCGGTCGCTTGTCGCTATGAGCCGTTTTCCTCGTTTACGCAATGGTTTGAAGCGGATGTCAGACCATTGGTTCCGCGGTCCCCGTAATGAAGGCGATGCTGCTGGCCGCGGGGCTAGGGCAACGTATGGTTGGGCTTACCTCGGACCGACCCAAACCACTGATTGAGGTGGGCGGTCGAAGTTTAATTGAGCGTCACTTGAGCGCTCTCGCTTCAGCAGGATTTAGCGACGTGGTGATTAACCTCTGGTACTTGGCCGATCAAATCAAAGATCGACTTGGCGATGGCGAGCGCTATGGTCTTAGGATTCAGTATTCAGAGGAACAAGAGCGACTGGAGACGGGTGGGGGTATAAAACACGCGCTGCCGCTACTCGGCGATGAGCCCTTTTTAGTGATCAGCAGTGATGTACTGACGAATATCGACTACTCGTGTCTTAAGCGTGATCCTCTAGGCCCGTTTGATGCGCACCTTATCCTTATCGATAATCCGCCCCACCATCCAGATGGGGACTTTTCTTTGCATCAGGGTCAATTGGGCCGGAACGCGCCAAAACTGACTTACAGCGGAATTGGCATCTTGAGACCGCACCTGTTTCAAGCGGCGCATCGTGAGATTTTCCCTTTGCGTGACGTGTTGTTCCCTTTGGTGGATTCAGGCAAAGCCTCTGGGGAACGGTGGTCTGGTTACTGGTCTGACGTGGGGACGCCCGAGCGATTGCACCAGGCAGAAGAAGATATTCGAGCGGGAAGGTGTCCCTAGGTCGCTTGATTCGCTAAAATCGGCCGCCACACCGAGCCCACCTGAGTGGCGCGTCCTCTGTGAGGATCTGCCTTTGAGATGTCTATGAACGACTTTTGGATTGCACCCTCGATTCTTGCTGCTGATTTCGCAAGGTTGGGTGAGGAAGTAACTGACGTGCTGGATGCGGGCGCGGATCTGATTCACTTCGATGTCATGGACAATCACTATGTGCCGAATTTGTCGGTTGGCCCTGCCGTGCTGTCCTCGCTTCGAGCCCACGGTGTCACGGCGAAGATGGATGTTCATCTGATGGTGAAGCCGGTGGATCGGATCATTGGCGACTTTATTAACGCGGGTGCCGATATGATCACGTTTCATCCAGAGGCGTCTGATCACGTTGACCGCTCCCTGTCACTCATTCGGGATGCGGGTTTGCAATGTGGTTTGGTGCTCAACCCAGCCACGCCGCTCAGTGTTCTTGATTACACGCTTGAAGGCCTTGATATGGTCCTGGTCATGTCGATCAATCCAGGATTTGGTGGGCAACAATTTCTCCCAAGCACCCTCGGGAAGATCGAGGCGATTCGCCGTCGGATCGACGCGGTCAAACCCGGTACTCGACTTGAAGTTGATGGTGGGGTCAAGACGGACAACATTCGTCGGATCAAAGACGCGGGTGCTGACACGTTCGTTGCAGGGACTGCGATTTTTGGGACAACCGATTACCGGCAGGTGATTGATGAGATGCGGCGGGAACTCAGCGCGCCCTAACCGAAAGCGCCATCGTCATGAATCACGCACTTGCAGATCAAAAACAAAGGCTAGAAAAGCTCGCGGCTGAGGGTGTTCGTCATCTTCCCATCATCCGTGAAGTGGTGGCCGATTTCGAAACCCCTCTGAGTTGCTACGCAAAAGTTGCCAGCGGTCCTTATAGCTATCTTTTAGAGAGTGCCAATCAAGGTGGCGAGAAATGGGCCAGATACTCGATGATTGGCCTGCCTGCGAGGCGCGTCTACCAGATTCGAGGGCATTCGCTGCGCGCGATTGAAGACGGTGCTGTGGTGCAAGACACCGAGCTTGAGGATCCCTTTTCTTATGTGGCAGCGCTACAGGCGGAATACAGTTACCCAGAGATTGAAGGATTGCCCACCTTTACCGGGGGATTGGTGGGTTACTTTGGCTACGACACTGTTCGCTATGTTGAGCCACGGCTCAAGGCCTCAACTCCGCCCGATTCTCTGGGCACGCCGGACATTCTGCTCATGTTGTCTGACGAGGTTATTGTCTTCGACAACGTCAAAGGTAAAGTTCAGCTCGTTACCCATGTCAGCGATCTTTCAGATGATCAATTGATTCAAGCAGACCTTCGGTTGGATGCGATGCAGGGCGCAATGCTGGGCCCGTTGCCAGATTATCTCACGCATCCAAACGTGGCACCCGCCGTCTATGAGAGCGATTTTGAATCATCCTACGGTAAAGATCAGTTCCTTAAGGACGTCGCTGCGATCAAAGAGTACATTCTCGCCGGCGATACCATGCAGGTGATCTTATCCCAGCGACTTCGATGTCGTATTGAAGCGCACCCGCTGACTCTGTACCGAGCCCTCAGGGCACTTAATCCCTCGCCTTATATGTACTACATGGATTTAGACGAGTTCTCTATTGTTTCTTCGTCGCCGGAGATTCTTGCCCGACTGGAGGACGGAGAAGTGACGGTCCGCCCTCTGGCAGGGACGAGGCGTCGAGGCCGAAGTCGGGAAGAAGATCAAGCAATGGAGACCGAGCTTAAATCTGACCCCAAGGAGATCGCCGAGCATCTGATGTTGATTGACTTGGGCCGCAATGATGTAGGTAGGGTGTCGCAAGCGGGTTCGGTGAGGGTGACCGATATGATGACCATTGAGCGATATGCCCATGTGATGCACATCGCCTCCCATGTCACAGGCCATCTTTTGCCTGGACTGACACCGGTCGACGTCCTGAAAGCGACACTGCCGGTGGGTACGCTCAGTGGGGCTCCGAAAGTTCGAGCACTAGAGATCATTGATGAGTTCGAGCCAGAAAAACGCGGCATCTTTGGCGGTGCAGTGGGTTATCTTTCATGGCAGGGCAGTATGGATACAGCCATCGCCATCAGGACGGCCATCGTTAAAGATGGCTGGCTGAATGTGCAAGCTGGAGCAGGGATTGTGGCGGACTCAGTCGCGGAGCTTGAGTGGATGGAGACCTTGAACAAAGCGCGATCAATTATGCGCGCAGCGATGATTGCCGAACGTGGACTGCAGTTTGATGAAACGCCCGAGAACAGCCGTCCGTCGGCTGACCGAGACGTGCGGCCCATTACGGATAAGAACTCGGTATAGAGCCAATTTGTTATGTTGTTGATGATAGATAATTACGATTCGTTCACCTTCAACGTCGTGCAGTATTTGATGGAGCTCGGTGAACAGGTCGAAGTGTTTCGTAATGATGCGATTTCCGTTGCAGATATCCACGCGCTCGCACCGGAACGCATTGTGATTTCTCCGGGTCCCTGCACCCCTAATGAAGCGGGTATTTCACTTGAGGTGATTGAACATTTTGCCGGGGAGATACCGATCTTGGGTATTTGTCTGGGACATCAAAGTATTGGGCAAGCGTTTGGGGGTAAGGTCGTTCGAGCGTCGCAGGTCATGCATGGCAAGCTTTCGGCGATCCACCATCGTGGCGCAGGCGTGTTCAAAGCGCTACCGAGCCCCTACCAAGCGACCCGGTATCACTCGCTCGTGATCGACCCCGCATCGTTGCCCGATTGCCTTGAAGTCACCGCATGGACTGAAGACGCGAGCGGGAAAGTTGAGGCGATCATGGGAGTTCGGCATAAATCCCTGGCTGTTGAGGGCGTTCAGTTTCATCCGGAATCCGTTTTGAGTGAGCACGGGCACGCGTTGCTTCGTAATTTTTTAGAGGGGACACGTGATGTTGGACTTGACTGATTTATTGAACAAATTAGTCACAGGTGTGGATCTCTCGCATGACGAGATGATTGCTTTGATGCAATCGATCATGAGCGGGCAAGCGTCAGATGCGCAAATCGGTAGCGCGTTAACCGCGCTCAGAATCAAGGGCGAAACCGTCGAAGAGATTGCGGCGGCAGCCGAAGTGATGCGCTCACTGTCGTTGAAGGTGATGGTGGATAACGATCAATTGGTGGACACCTGTGGCACCGGTGGCAGCGGTATCAGTAAATTCAATGTGTCTACGGCAAGCGCCTTGGTGTTGGCAGCGGCGGGCGCAAAGGTTGCCAAGCACGGCAACCGTGCCGCATCAGGCGTGAGTGGCAGTGCAGATGTGTTAGAGGCGGCGGGCTTGCCTTTAGATCTGAATCCGGAGCAAGTCGCCCGCTCCATTGAGCAGGTAGGCGTTGGGTTCTTGTTTGCAGTGAATCACCACGGGGCGATGAAGCATGCCATTGGTCCGAGGCGTGAGCTCAGATTCAGAACGATCTTCAATTTATTGGGCCCCTTGACCAACCCAGCGGGTGCCAAGCGGCAAGTGCTGGGCGTATTCGATCGGAAGTGGATTCAGCCAATGGCGGAGGTGCTCATCAAACTGGGCGTCGACCGAGCGCTGGTGGTCCACGCCCGGGATGGCCTCGATGAGCTCAGCGTCGCCGCCATGAGTGATGTGGTGGAGGTGAGACAGGGTGAATGTGTTGCTTACTCGATCGATCCCGTTGCGTTTGGTTGTGGCCCCCACTCACTTGATGACCTGGCAGTCAATAACGCTAAGGAAAGTCTCGCCATGATTGAAGCGGCATTTTCGGGTCAGCATGTCGCTGCCGAGAATATGATCGCGCTTAATGCTGGGGCGGCGCTCTTTGTCTCTGATAGAGTGAACTCGATGGAAGACGGTGTGGCGCTTGCTCGCGACATGATGCGCTCGGGCCAGGCGTCGGCTAAATTGGGTGAGTTGATCTCGTTTTGTCAGAGCATGGTGACGCAATGAGTATCCCGAGTGTTTTGGAAAAGATCGTTGCAACCAAGCACGAAGAGGTCAGGAAGCGTCGGGCAGCGGTTCCCATGGAGGCGTTGCCAGAGCGTGAGGATTCGACCAGAGGTTTCCGATCCGCGTTAGCAGCCAAATTAGCGGAGGGCCACCCGGCGGTAATCGCTGAAATTAAGAAGGCCTCGCCATCGAAAGGCGTGATTAGGGCGGACTTTGATCCAGTTGCGATTGCAAGCTCCTACGAACGAGGTGGCGCCGCGTGCTTATCTTGCTTGACGGATGAACACTATTTCCAAGGACACGACGAATATTTAAAAGCCGCGAGACAAGCGACCCAGTTGCCCGTCTTGCGAAAAGACTTTGTCATCGATGCCTATCAAGTCGCAGAAGCCTACGCACTGGGAGCGGACTGCATCCTTTTAATTGCCGCGATTTTGGATTCATCGGCATTGGCTGATTTGTATGTTCAGGCCCTGGAGATGGGGCTGGACGTACTCATTGAAGTGCATGACGAAAAAGAGTGCGAGCGAGCACTTTCCTTGGCACCGCCCCTACTGGGGATTAATAATCGCAATCTACATGATTTTTCAGTTTCGCTTCAGACCACGCTGGATCTGCTGCCATCGATCCCCCCTGGGACGCTGCTGGTAACAGAGAGTGGCGTCCAAACAACAAAAGATGTTCAAACACTGCAATCAGCAGGAGTCAATGCATTTTTGGTCGGTGAAGCCTTTATGCGAGAACCCTCGCCCGGGCGCGCGTTGGAAGCGCTGTTTTACGACGGCTTAAAGGGTTGAGTGGGCCACCTGATCTTGTCGATCTCGACCGGATCTTCGAGTGATTCTTTCGGGTTGTGAAGAGAGAATAGTCTGTATTGTTAAGATACTGTAGGAACTTGGGATCCTGTGGCGCGCTATGCGGATTTGGAATAAAAACATCTGGTACAGGCCCTTCGTCCGCCTTCTAATGAATAGACGAGCGGGTGCGTGGAAGAGGAATGTTGAATGGGTAATGTGATGCATGGCGTGGTCCGTTGGCAACAGGATGTGCGATTCCAGGGTGAATCATCGCGAGGCCACACGGTTTTGATGGATGGCCCGGAGGATGCGGGAGGCAAAGACGCGGGATTTCGCCCTATGGAGCTTCTGCTGATGGGCGTTGGCGGGTGCACCAGCTTTGACGTTGTCCAGATCCTTAAAAAATCGAAGCAGGATATTCACGCATGCTGGGTTGAGATCGAGGCCGAGCGCCGTGATGAAGTCCCTCAGGTGTTTACTCGGATCCATCTAAAATTTGTGCTCGAGGGAAGAAACTTGTCCGAGGCTCGAGTCGAGCGAGCGATTGCCCTGTCAGCAGAAAAATATTGTTCAGCTTCTATGATGCTAGAGGCGGGTGGGGTCGCGGTATCCCACAGCCATGAACTGAGAGAGATTCAATAATGCAGAGACCTGGCCCAACCAGCGGCATGCGCCATGTTGCGATTTTCGTAAAAGATCTTGAGGCGTCGGAGCAGTTCTTTGTGGATTTGATGGGCATGCAAGTCGAATGGCGTCCTGATCCAGACAATGTTTATTTAACGAGTGGCAATGACAACCTCGCGCTTCACCGGGCGCCCATTGAACGTCAGGTGGATCGACTTGATCACATCGGCTTTTTTATTCAAACACCAGAATTAGTGGATGTTTGGTCGAACTTTCTGAGCGCGCATCAGGTTGAATTGCTCACCCAGCCCAGAACCCATCGAGATGGAGCGAGAAGCTTTTATTGTCTTGACCCTTCGGGAATCAAAGTACAGATCATTTATCACCCGCCCATCGCAATCAATGATGGACTAGGGTTAGAGGACTCGAGTCGATAAGGTCATGGCTTTGGAACTTAATGCCATGAGGGATTTAACCCAAGTCGGGAAGATCCTCCCGCCTTGATCCAAGGCGTCCGATTGGTGACGAAGTTCGTCGGCACGCATGGCGCTCAGTATTTCTCTCGATCTCAGATCTTGCTCGGGTACTTCTTGGAGGTGCCGGTCGATGTGTTTACACACCTCCTCTTCGGTCGCCGCGACAAATCCGAGGTTAATCGGGTTGCCGAGTAGACCTGTCACGGCCCCAATCGAGAATGAGCTCGCATACCATAAAGGGTTCAAATGACTCGCATGGTCATTGAGTTCATCCAGCCGGCTCTGACACCAACCCAGGTGTTGGGCTTCCTCTTCGGCAGCGCGGAGCAAGTGGGCTCGGGTTTTTTCGTCCCTCGCGGTCAACGCTTGGCCATGATAGAGGGCTTGTGCACAAACCTCACCGCAATGATTCACTCTCATGAGAGAGGCCGACTTGGCACGCTGTTGTTCTGATAATTCAGTGTCCGGTCTTTGATAGCTGAAACCTGGTCGGCGGCTGGGTTGCCCTGCAAGCATTTTAAGGGCGTCATCCAGGCGGCCTATCATGGCATCTCCAGCAGATAACCGTCGCATGGGCTTATTCTTCTGGCACGTTGAGGACG
>Ga0181574_10005780_pt1 | contig 10517 bp, 7 predicted proteins | sample 101ome_24_FD_145600 | JGI IMG/M metagenome (GOLD analysis project Ga0181574, IMG submission 145600) | Coastal salt marsh microbial communities from the Groves Creek Marsh, Skidaway Island, Georgia - 101410AT metaG (spades assembly) | ecosystem: Environmental > Aquatic > Marine > Intertidal zone... | reverse complement strand
AGCAAGAAGGCATGTTGCCACCTTTAAAAGAAGGACAGGAACTACGCAATGCCTGCATTACGGCCACAGAGCGCTTTTCACGTGCTCCGTATCGATACACTGAGGCTTCTTTGGTCAAACAACTCGAAGAATTGGGCATCGGACGCCCCTCGACTTATGCGCCGACCATTTCGACCATCATTCAAAGAAAATACGTTGAAAAAGGCACGGTCGAAGGTAAGCCAAGACCTTATCAGTACTTGAAATTAGAGCAGGGAACCATTACCCATGAAAAGCTTTCTGAGCAAGTCGGTAGCGATAAAGGAAAATTAGTTCCTACAGACATTGGTATTATTGTAACGGATTTTTTGGTCGATCATTTTTCAGACATTGTTGATTTGAATTTTACGGCCAAGGTAGAAGCTGATTTTGATGAGATCGCTGAGGGTAAGGAACAATGGAGAGAGATGCTTAAAGGCTTTTACGGCAAATTCCATCCGAATGTCGAACAGGTCAATGAGCACGCCGAACGCGAGAGCGGTGAACGAATTTTAGGGACGGATCCGAAAACTGGAAAAACCGTTTTGGTTCGACTGGGTAAATTTGGTCCAATTGCTCAATTGGGCGCTGCGGATGATCCGGAAAAAAAATTCGCCAGCTTGAGACCTGATCAACAATTGCACATGATTGATTATGATCAGGCCATTGACCTATTTAAATTGCCAAAGGCACTAGGGAAGGTTGAAGGTCAAGATGTTGAGGTAGCCAATGGGCGTTTCGGCCCATATGTGCGTTGGGGTAAGCAATTTATTTCTCTACCTCAAGGCATGGATCCATTGTCTGTGGACTTGTCCATAGCCCAAGAATTAATTGAGGCAAAAAAACAAGCCGATGCACCGATTTATGTCTATGAGGATCTGCCCGTTCAAAAAGGAAAAGGTCGTTTTGGTCCGTTTATCAAGTGGAACGGAATGTTCATTAACGTCAATAAAAAATATGATTTTGACAATTTGAGTGACCAAGACATCATCGCACTTATCGAAGACAAAAAACAAAAAGAAAAGGACAAACTTATCGTTTCATGGCCAGATGCGGGCATAAGAATTGAAAAAGCGCGATGGGGTCGATTTAACCTGATTAAAGGCAAAGTCAAAATTGAATTACCCAAGACCACCAAAGCGGACAAAATCACTTTGGAACAGGCCAAAGAAATGATTGATGCCAAGAGCACTAAGAAGTCAAAAGGCAGAAGCACTGCCAAGTCTAAAAAGAAATGAAGCAATACCTAAGACCTGTTTCTAAGGCCGTCTGTGCCCATAGGGAAATCCTTCCCGATGGCGTGCTCGGCAAGCAGGTCTGTTTGTATCAACAGGAGCAAGAATTTCCAGACTTTACAACATTTAAATTTGCCTTAATTGGCGTTCCAGAACACCGTAGGGATCTCGATTTCATGGGGGAATCGATCGATTTTGATGCCGTTAGAATGGCTTTTTATAACCTTTATCCCGGCAATTGGAATTGGTCTCTGGTCGATCTGGGCGATTTGATTCCCGGAAGTGAAGTGTCAGATACAGATTTTGCACTTACTGAGGTGCTAAGTAACCTACTACAAGAAGGGGTGATTCCCATTGTAATGGGAGGAAGCCAAGATTTGATGTATGCCCATTATCGGGCTTTTGATCAGCTTTATTCTATGATCAATGTCGTTAATGTCGATCATCGATTTGATTTAGGGGATCACCAAAAACCCATGACCAACAAAGCCTATGTAGGCAAAATGGTGGCCAACAAGCCTTACAATCTTATGAATTACAGTGTGTTGGGTTATCAGTCGTACTTAAATCCTCCAGATGAAATTGCCCTGATGGATAAATTGCATTTTGAGGCGTACCGATTGGGCCAACTCATCGAAGACATAAGTGTGGTAGAACCCATCATGCGACAAGCCCATGTTGTGGCCATTGACGTTGCGAGCATAAAAAGCGGCGCGCTGAGTTTGAGATACCACAAAAGCCCCAATGGATTTGACAGTCGTGAGATTTGCGCTTTGTCCCGATATGCTGGCATCAGCAATGGGGTTAAATCATTTGGCCTGTATGAGCTTAAGGCCTTTGAAAAGCACGAGAGCGCTCCCAATTTAATTGCGCAAATTATGTGGTATTTTGTGGAGGGAGTCTGCTTTAGGATAGATGACGGAGACTTTAAAAGTCCTTCCGATTTTGTCACCTATTCAGTCCCCATTAAGGATCTGATTTTAGTGTTCAAAAAGAGCAAGAAATCTGGGCGATGGTGGATTGAAGTACCAAATAATGAAGAATCAGATAATAAAACAACAACTGCTGCGTTATTACCCTGCACGTATGAAGATTATCTGGGTGCTACCCAGCAAAATATCCCGGAGCGTTGGTTAAAATCGCGCCTCAGGGGCTAAGTTTAATGGACAAAAAATGTGTTTTTGATACAGGGGTTTTTTGAAGAAAATTGTTGCTTATTTGAAAATTTATGGATAGGTTTACGTCCTTGAATCTGAGTAATTTCTTAACCGAATCATTTATGAAAAAGTTAATTGCAATTTTTGCGATTACCGCACTTGTTGCGAGCTGTAGCTCGAACATGGATCGCGGTGAACTTGTTGGCGCAAAAGGCAAAAAGTGGTACCCAGAAAAACCCTACGGAATGACTTTAGTTCCAGGAGGGTCTTTTTTGATGGGTAAATCTGACGACGATTTTGTCGCTGTTAATGACGCACCGACACGAACAGTCACTGTTCGATCGTTTTACATGGATGAGACAGAAATTACGAACGCAGAATACCGCCAGTTTGTCAATTGGGTTAAGGATTCGACGGTGCGATTGCGATTGGCCATACTCGCTGATGAGGTCGGTGCACTTCCTGGAGACGGTGGTATTGGAGAATTCGCTTTTGTGGATCAAGAAAATCAAGAGATGACGCCATGGGAGCAATACAACTATGATAACTACTACGGCATGGGCGACGATTTTTATGCCGGACGTAAGATCAATAACGACGTTGATTTAATTTGGGAGCCAGCTGAGTACCCCGACGAGTATTACTCAGAGGTGATGGACACCATGTATATCCCTGCAGAGGAGGCCTACAACGGGCAGCGTACAATTGATGTCAGTAAATTGAATTTCCAGTACACCTACATGGACATTCAAGCTGCCGCACGTGCTAAGGGACAGCGTCGCAAGGATTTCATCATTCAAGAAGACATTAACATTTATCCTGACACCACAGTTTGGATAAAGGATTTCAATTACTCTTATAACGAACCCATGCACAATGACTATTTCTGGCATGAGGCCTATGGAGATTATCCTGTAGTCGGCGTAAATTGGAAGCAGGCTAAGGCCTTTTGTGCTTGGCGTACGCTTTTCAAGAATGCCTATCAAAAATCTAAGGGCAAGCCTTATGTGAATACATTCCGATTGCCCAGCGAGGCCGAGTGGGAATACGCGGCTCGTGGTGGTTTGGAATCTGCAACCTACCCTTGGGGAGGTCCATATGCTAAGAACGATCGCGGATGTTTCATGGCGAATTTCAAACCGCTCAGAGGAGATTATGCAGCAGATCAGGCCCTGTATACCGTTGAGGCCGATGCTTACGAACCCAATGATTACAATTTATACAACATGGCAGGAAACGTGAGCGAATGGATTGATTCCTCATATGATCCAGGTTCGTATGAATACTCATCGACAATGAACCCCAGCGTGAATGACCCTCAAAATAAGCGTAAGGTAGTACGCGGGGGCTCATGGAAAGACGTGGCTTACTTTCTACAGGTAAGCACACGTGATTACGAATATGCTGATTCCGCCCGTAGTTATATTGGTTTTAGAACTGTTCAAGACTACATGGGTACTAATATCATCCTAAACAATAATTTTGGTGATGCACGATAAACCCCGTGTAATGGCCTAAAGACAAAATAACTCTGTTCTCACTTAACGAAACTTTAATTTATCATGACAGCAAAGTCTAAATCCAACAAAAAATCTTTATTGACTCCCCAAAACTTGAATATGGCCTATGGTCTTGGAGCATCTATTGTAATCCTTGGTGCCTTGTTTAAAATTCTTCACTGGGAATTGGGTCCACTCAACGGTAGTGTTCTATTGGCTGTTGGTCTTATTACCGAGGCCATTATTTTTGCCATTTCTGCCTTTGAAAAAGTGGATGATGGCCCAGACTGGTCCTTAGTTTATCCTGAATTGTCTGGAGGCGAATCGAAGAATCAAGATCCAGAAGGACTACTTTCCAAAAAATTGGACAATATCTTGCGTGAAGCAAAATTAGATTCTGAACTCATGAGTAACCTTGGAGACAGTATTCGCTCTTTTGGTGCGGCTGCTCAAAGCATGACACCAACAGCAGATGCGCTTGAATCCACTAAAAAATACGGAGAGCAAATCGCTAATGCAGCGGCTCAGATGGAAGCCTTAAATGGCATGTACCAGATTCAGATGGAGGCGGTAAATCGTCAGTCTTCGCTCAATGAAAAGGTGGCTGCAAATTCCGAGCAATTAAAAGCCCAAATGGAAGAAATGGCTAATAGCCTTGCCTCATTAAACAGCGTTTATGGCGGTATGTTGTCTGCAATGAATAAGAAATAATTTGTTTTTCAACTGTAATCATAAACTCACTTAAAAAGAATTAGTATGGCAGGAGGAAAACAATCCGCACGGCAAAAGATGATCAACCTGATGTATTTGGTGTTCATCGCGATGCTTGCGCTGAATATGTCAAAAGAGGTCTTAACCGCATTTGGGGTGATGGATGAGCGGCTAACCGATGCGAATGCCGCATCCACGGCGCGCAATACCGCATTTATGGAAAACTTGGCTACAAAAGCAGCTGAGCAGCCTGAGCAATATTCGGCGGTCAAAGAAAAAGCAGACCAGATCAATGCTTTGGCCACTGACTTAACGACCTTCATTGAGGATCTTAAAGCTCAAATGATGGCAACGGTTAAGCCAGATGAACAAGACAATTACGAAGTTCAGGACAAACCAGATTTTTTAGATCAGACCTTGTTTAATGGAGATAATATTTCTCCTGTTGGACGAGAGTTTTTGGCCAAAATGGACGCGTATCGCGATGGTGTTCTGGAATTGATCGGTTCAGATTATCCGAGCATTGCTACGGATATAGAGAAAAAATTCTCTACCGCAGATGTGCGCCAGAGAAGTGATAACGTAAAGAAGCCTTGGCTAAACTATCAATTTGAAGGTTTTCCAATGATTGCTTCGAAAACAAAGTTGAGCCAAATCCAGGCCGATGTTAAGACCACCCAAAGTGAGATTCTCTCTAAAATGTTGGGAAGTCAGCAAGAAGCGGCCTTGTCATTTACTCAATACAATACCCTTTTGGAACAGTCAAAATCTGCATTTTATGCAGGCGAGGCCTTCGATGGAGGGATTGTCTTAGGACGTAAAGATCCTAACACAAAACCAAACCGAGTAGAGTTAACCCTGGATGGGCGTCCGTTGAGCGAATCTCAGTACACCATCGAGAGCGGTAAAGTAAAGCTTAACATTAATGCTGGTGCTGCTGGGGACCATAAGGTGGAAGGAAATTTGATTTTCTTGCAGGATGGTAAGGAAGTTGAAATTCCTGTAGATGTATCCTTTGCGACCATCACCAAGCCAAATTCTGCCGTGATTGCCGCTGACAAGATGAACGTGGTATACCGCGGTGTTGAAAATCCGATGACGGTTTCTATTCCAGGTATCCCTGATAACAAGGTGACTGCTACGGCATCGAGCGGAAAATGGAAAAAGCTTTCTGGGACAAACTATTTGATTGAACCAGGTTCTGGAACTAAAGTGGTGATTAACGCTTCAGGAGTTTTACCTGATGGCCAAAGAGTTAACACGCCGGCCGAATTCCGCATTAAAGACATTCCGAGACCTGTGGGTTCTATTCGTGGTGAAACAGGCGACGGTGCCTGTGTGCGGATGCAGCGCCAGGGATTGCAAATCGCAAGTGTTGGGGCAGCCCTAGAAGACTTCGATTTTGATCTGGGTTTAAAAGTGACAGGATTTAGCTTTAAAGTGTCCGGTCAACCAACGGTTATCGTTCAAGGAAATAAATTAAATGGTCAAGCCAAGAGTGCCTTAAATCGTGCGCGTCGCGGTGAGACTGTCCAAATATTTGACATCAACGCCAACATAGTTGGTAACTCATCCTACAAATTGAAGAAAATTTCTCCGGTTTGTATTGAGCTAACAAATTAATAGATCGCTATGCGTTTAACACAAATATTTATTGGAATTGCACTGATGTTACTGAGTCCGAACTTGAAGGCTCAGCTCAACATCCTAAACGCAAAGACTCCAGATGAGATTGGTCTTAAGACCGAGGCACAAATCGCTTATGACAACGATAATCCTTTGCCTTATGGATATGTCGATGACCGAGATATCCTTTGGTCAAAAGCAACTTGGGAGATCATCGACTTAGATGAGCGTGTTAACTTTCCCTTGTATTATCCGATTGATACGAATAATATCGGCTCAGAACGTCGCTCACTGTATGACGTACTGGTAAAAAATATTAAGAATGGAAGCATTACTGAGGTTTATGCCGATTCGTATTTTTCAGAACCGCGTACCTTGCGTGATATTGAAGGCTCATTGGTTTACAGCGATACCACGGATTTAGGTATTGAGCAGTACAATGCATTGGGTAGTGTTGATCCTGAGTACGTAAGACGATTCACCTTAGATGCTGGAGATGTAGAAGAATGGCGGATTCGTGGAGTTTGGTATCTGGATAAAAGACAGGGCGAGTTACGCTACCGTTTATTAGGGATCTGTCCAGTCGCAAACGAAGCACGATCTAAAGCCTTCCCCGATGATGGTCTTGACGCGAAGGTAGAGCTCTTTTGGGTTTGGTATCCAGGAGCTCGTGAAATTTTGCACAGGGCTAAGGCGTTCAATCGAAAGAATACCTCACAGCCGATTTCTTTTGATCACTTATTGAACTCAAGAAGGTTCAATGCATTAATTTATAAAGACGATAATGTTCAAGGGGATCGCGGTGTAGCGGATTACATCAACGATAATGCGCTGATGCAACTGCTGGAATCTGATCGTATTAAAGAACAAATTCGCAATATTGAAATTGATCTTTGGAACTACTAAGAAAAAAATAAAAATTCATGGCCCTCCTGAGATTCAGGGGGGTTTTTTATATGAGGTCATTTGATTGTGTCATCATAGGATTCGGGATCTCAGGTCTTGCCATGGCCCGTGAGCTCGATATGCGTAATCAGCATTGCTTGGTGGTAGATGCCGGGAATCAGGCAGCCACACGTGTGGCAGGCGGCACCCTACACGCTGCTGTTCTGGGGCAATACCGCAAAGTTTGGCGGGGCGCTGTTTTTTGGGATTACGCCCAGAGGTGGTATTCGGCGCTGGGTCGCGACTTGAATACCTCTTTGATTCAAACCAGAGGATTGATTAAACGATTTCATTCAGCACAAGATCGTGAAGCTTGGACCGCCATGCGCGATAAAAAGGATGAATTCTGGTCTGAGTATTTGAACCCTGTGAACCATCAATTTAAAGAGAACTTAAACCTTAATTTACCTTTCGGCTATGGGACTTCTGATCAGTTTTGGCGCTATGACCCCTGCCTGCTTTTGGATGCCTTTCTCGATCGATTGAAAGCCAAGGGACAGTATTTAAGTTTGAGTCTTGAGGTCAATTCCCAGGATGAGCTCTTTACCGCCATCAAAGATTTAGACATCGGGGCCAAAACAATCGTATTGGCTCAGGGTCATCAACAGCGAATATGGCCGAGTTTTCCCTCAGGGAATCCCGTTCAGCCCAAGCAGGGAGAGTATGTCATCATTGAGTGTCCAGATTTAGAATTAAATCGCGTACTTAAGTCGAAGTTTTTTATCATTCCATTGGGTGGAGGTCGTTATCAGGTGGGGGCGACCTATTGGCAAAAACGGCATAAAAGCACTCCTGAAGAGACCAGAGAAAAATTACTCAGTGATATTGAGTCAGTGATCAACCTACCCTACCAAGTGATTGAGTATCGGTCGGGCATTCGACCAGGTACTAAAGACCGTAAACCAATTCTGGGTGCCATAAATGCGGAGCGCGGTCTCTACACCATTAACGGATTGAATTCTCGGGGTCTACTCATGGCCCCTTTATTAGCCTCTTGGTTAGCCGATCATCTCCTGGATCAAAAGGCCTTGCCGAGCGAAGTTTCTATCGATCGCTTTTTTTGACTTTATCTGGGTCGAAACTGAAGAAAAAATTAATCCAAATATTTCTGGATAACCTCAGTATGATGGGTAAGGTCATGACCAAAATACCAGAAATGGTAAAAAAGGTCTGAAGCCGGTCAAGCGATAGCCAAAAATAGCTGATGATAAAGGTGGCCATGGCAAAAGCCACACCCACAGCATAGCTCACGTACATGGCCCCGTAAAAAAATGAAGGTTCAATTTTGAATTTGACGCCACAATTCAAACAATGTTCGTGCATGTGGAGTGTTTTGGATGGGTGATAAGCCTTATGACTTTGATACATGGGGCCGCTGTGACAAACTGGGCAGCTGCCTGTGAAAATGCTGTAGAGTTTAGTGCCGGTGAACAGTTTCATTGCTTTTCTTTTACGCCTGATCAAAATTAAGCATCTTTGCACGGCTCAAGTGTTACTTTTGTTACTTAAATGCTCAACATTCACAATGTATCGGTTTCATTTCAGGGATCTGCCTTGTTTGACGGTGTTACCCTTCAATTAAAGGGAGGTGATAGAGCTGGTTTAATCGGAAAAAACGGGGCCGGAAAATCAACCTTACTTAAAATAATTGCCGGCCAACAGGAGTACGACACCGGACAGATCGCCACGGATAAAGAAATCTCTGTGGGGTATTTGCGTCAAGACATTGATTTTGAGCATGGCCGTACCGTATTGCAAGAGGCTTATTTGGCCTTTGATACCCTGCAAAGATTTGAACAGCAATTGGCTCAGATCAATCAAGAGTTGGCCGAAAGGACTGATTATGAAAGTCACGCTTACAGTGCTCTTATCGAACAACTCAGTGACATCCAGCATCAATACGAAATACACGGTGGGTATCTCTATCAAGGCGAAACTGAACGAATCTTATTGGGTTTGGGGTTTGAGCGATCAGATTTTAATCAAATGACCGATACCTTTTCAGGCGGCTGGCGCATGCGGATTGAATTGGCGAAACTTTTATTGCAGCAACACGATATTTTATTGCTGGATGAGCCGACAAATCATTTGGACATCGAATCGATTTTGTGGCTGGAAGATTTCCTTAATGCCTACTCTGGAGCGGTCGTTCTTGTGAGTCATGACAAAATGTTTTTGGATCATGTAACCAACCGAACCATCGAATTGTCCATGGGACGCTTGTACGATATGAAAATGCCCTACTCGAAGTATTTGATTGCTCGAGAGGAACGACGAACTCAGCAAATGTCGATTCAAAAAAATCAGCAAAAACAGATTGAACAGACCGAACGTCTGATAGAAAAGTTTCGTGCTAAGGCTTCCAAGGCCTCAATGGCCCAATCCCTGATTAAAAAACTAGACAGAATGGACCTCATTGAAGTTGATGAAGACGACAATGCAGTCATGAGTCTGAATTTTCCCATTTCTCGAGATCCAGGCAAGGTGGTTTTTGTCCTGAATAACATCGCGAAGCATTACGGAGAAAAAAGAGTGATTTCTGGGGTTAATCTTCGGATTTCTCGGGGGGATAAAGTGGCTTTTGTAGGGCAAAATGGACAAGGTAAATCTACACTGGCCAAAATATTGGTCGGCGGTATTAAGCACCAAGGCGTTCTGGATTTGGGACATAATGTGGAGATCGGCTATTTTGCTCAAAATCAAGCGGAATATCTGGATGGCAATAAAACTGTGGAACAGACCATGATCGATGCCGCAGACCAAAACACACGGCCAAGGGTTCGGGATATTTTAGGGGCTTTTTTGTTTCGCGGAGAAGAAGTGGACAAATACGTCAGGGTACTTTCTGGTGGCGAGCGGAATCGTTTGGCCCTGGCCAAACTTCTGTTACAGCCATTGAATGTTTTGGTCATGGATGAACCCACCAATCACCTTGACATTAAATCAAAGAATGTCTTAAAAGAGGCGCTCATGCGTTTTCAAGGGACCTTAATTCTAGTGTCTCACGACCGGGATTTTTTACAAGGACTTACCCAGGTGATTTACGAGTTTAAAGATGGACAGTTAAAGGAATATTTGGGGGATATCGATTTTTTCTTGGCGCAAAGAAACATCAGCAATTTAAGAGAAGCCGAAAAAAGAACTGTGAGTTCTATTGACAAAGAAACGGATAAGAATGAAGCCAAACTGAGCTTTGAGCAGCAAAAAAGAAAAAAGGCATTGAGCAATAAATTGAGCCATACTGAACGTAAAATTCAAGATTTAGAATCAGAAATTCAGCAATTGAATGGACAACTCGAACACCATGGATCTAATCTGAATGATCA
>Ga0181574_10005760_pt1 | contig 10539 bp, 8 predicted proteins | sample 101ome_24_FD_145600 | JGI IMG/M metagenome (GOLD analysis project Ga0181574, IMG submission 145600) | Coastal salt marsh microbial communities from the Groves Creek Marsh, Skidaway Island, Georgia - 101410AT metaG (spades assembly) | ecosystem: Environmental > Aquatic > Marine > Intertidal zone... | reverse complement strand
GCGTAGCTTTCAAGCCATCCGGCTTCATGTGAACGGGGAGCTCGATGCACTACGTGAGGTGCTCGACGCCATCTTGACTGCACTGGCCCCGGGTGGGCGAATGGTTGTTATCAGCTTTCACTCTCTGGAAGACCGGATAGTGAAGCGCTTTATCCGCGATCAGGCCCGCGGCAAGCAGTTGCCGCCGGGTGTGCCGGTTCGACATGAGGCGAATCAGGCGGCGTTACGACCTGTCGGAAAAGCCGTCTTCCCGGCAGAGGCTGAAATCGCTCGCAACCCGCGATCTCGCTCCGCCATTCTTCGAATCGCGGAGCGCGTCTGATGAGGGGCGCGTCTGTGCGATCGATTGCGACCATGGTACTCATCGTTTGTGGCTTGATGCTGTCGAGTTTGGCCTTGATCGCAAGCACTCACAGCGTTCGCGAAGATTACGCCCGTTTACAGATGCTTGAGCTTGAGCGTTGGCAGTTGCAGGAGGACTACACGCGGCTGTTGCTGGAAATGAACACATGGGCGGCGCCTCATCGGATTGAGCAACTTGCGGGTGAGCAACTCTCAATGCGCCCACCCGATTTAAGCCTCTCAAAGGTGGTTTCCCCGTGACTGGCTCGCCGTCAAGCACATTATCTCCCTGGCGTTTCGGCCTGGTATGCGCGTTGCTCGCTGCATTGTCCGTGTTGCTGGTCGCACGGCTGCTGACGCTGCAGGTTCTTGAAGGTGGCCGGGGGACTGCTTTTTTAAGGGAGCAAGGGGCCATGCGGGCCGTGCGAACCGCAGAGATCCCTGTCTACCGCGGATTGATTGAGGACCGTAATGGCACCCCGATTGCAGTGAGTTCTCCGGTGGTTTCTCTCTGGGCAAATCCGCAGCTGCTGCGCGACAGTCCGAGGCTGGAGGAGCTCGCATCAATGCTGGCGCTTGATGTCAGTGTATTGAGAGAGAAGCTGGCCTTTTACGGCGACAAGCAGTTTATGTATCTGGCCAGACACCAGACTCCAGATGCGGCACGGCAGATACTGCGGGAGAACTTTCCCGGTGTCAGGGGAGAGCGGGAATATCGCCGCTTTTACCCCGCCGGTGAGGTGACAGCCCAGTTACTGGGTCTGACAAACGTTGATGGCAGAGGTATTGCTGGCATCGAATTATCCTATGAGGAATGGCTTCGAGGCTCGCCTGGCAAGAAACGCTTTATCAAGGATCTGCATGGCGAGGCAGTGCGCGACATAGGCGTCATTAAAGAACCCCATCCGGGCCGTAAGCTCACCCTCAGTGTGGATCTGCGATTGCAGTATGCGCAGCATCGAGAATTACAGCGAGCGATGAAGGAGACCGGTGCCATTGCGGGTTCTGCTGTCACGATAGACGCGTGGACAGGAGAGGTATTGGCAATCAGCAACTATCCGGTGTTTAACCCAAATAGTCGCGGAGCACTGGATTTTGCTGGCGCGCGCAACCGGGCTGCCACGGATGTTTACGAGCCCGGCTCTACGATCAAAACACTCACGCTTGTGGCGGCTCTGGAAAGTGGCCAATTCCAGATAGACAGTCTGATCGATACGTCGCCGGGCCGGATACGAGTTGGGTCCAAGGTATTACATGATCCCCGCAACTATGGAGAGATGACAGTCTCCGAGGTCATCGAAAAATCGAGTCAGGTAGGCGTTACTAAAATGGCTCAGTCGGTGGGACACGAGGCGATATTAGACGTTCTGCAGCGGTTTGGTTTGGGCGAGACGACAGGCACCGGTTTTCCGGGCGAGCGCGCTGGCTTGCTACCGAGTATGTCGCGATGGAGCGACATCGAGAAAGTGACGCTGGCCTTTGGCTATGGTTTGAACACCACTCCGCTGCAGTTGGCGCGTGCATACGCGATATTCGCTAATGACGGTATTCGACGTCCCTTAACGTTGTTGAAGCAGGACCCAGAAAACCTGACCGAAGGAGAGCGGGTCATCGATGCTTCGGTTGCGCAACACGTTATCGAAGTATTACATCGAGTCACAGGCCCTGGCGGCACAGCGACGTTGGCGCAAGTTCCCGGGTTTTCGGTAGGCGGTAAAACCGGCACCGTGCACAAAGTTGGAGATGCCGGTTACCTAGACGACCAGTACGTTGCGCTGTTTGTCGGGATTGCGCCGATAGACGCGCCCCGATATGTCACTGCTATCTTGGTGGATCAACCTCTGGGCGATCACTACGGCGGTGGGCTAGCCGCGGCCCCGGTTTATTCGCGTATCACCGAGGAAGTGCTTCGCATCCGAAATGCTCGACCTGAACTGGCCGAGTCGCCGTCATTACTCGCTTCGGTGGTTAACGAGTGATGATGGGTCTTCGCGAACTGCTCGCAGATAACGGCGCGCCTGATATCGCGGTGGCGGGCATGACGCTTGACAGCCGCTTGATTCGGCCGGGTGATGCCTTTGTTGCAGTCCCCGGGACAAAGGCCGATGGAAGGGAGTTCATACAGGAGGCCCTCGAGCGGGGTGCCTGCGCGGTACTTGCTGACTCTAGGGGGCACTCAGAGGTGGCGGATCACCGGGTCATCCTCATCGAGGGGCTCAAGGATCGACTGGGAGCGTTAGCTGATCGGTTTTATCGCTCGCCATCGAAAGATCTGAAGCTACTGTCGGTAACCGGCACTAACGGTAAGACCTCTGTGGTTGAACTGACGGCGCAGCTGCTTCGAACAACCGGGCGAAAGGCGGGTGTAGTGGGTACGCTGGGCATGAGGTTGGATGAAGCGCCGGCAGAGACGGTCAATACGACTCCTCATTGCATCGCTTTGCATCAACAATTAAGAGTCTGGCTGGATCAATCTGTCCGCTGGGTGGCCATGGAGGCGTCAAGTCATGCGCTCGATCAGGGTCGATTGGACGGTCTGGCAATTGATGCTGCCGTATTTACCAATCTGTCTCGGGATCACCTTGATTACCACGTGACGCTAGACGCCTACTTCGCCGCGAAGGTGAAGCTCTTCCAAGACTTTGCGCCAGGCGTCCAACTTTTTAATGCGGACGATGAGTTTTTGTCTCGCCATAGTGCAGTGTGGGGTGAAAACGCGCTGGGTATATCCTGCGAGGGGTTGAGTACAGCTGTTCAGGTAAGCGTGACAGCTGTGTCGCCGCTTGCATTTGATCTCCGCACGCCATGGGGCGTAGCGCAAATTGAGTGCCCCCTCTCCGGGCGATTCAATGCGTTTAATCTGACCGCTGCGATTTGCCTCTTGGCCGCATCAGGTATTTCATTTTCGGAAGTGATCGGTGCGGCCGAGCAGGTCAAGCCGGTGGTCGGGCGCATGCAAAAATTGCAGCATGCCGCTGACGTATCTGTCGTCATTGATTACGCGCATACGCCTGACGCTCTGGAACGGGCTCTTTCCACGCTGTCAGAGGGCGGTGTGACGGGTCAGATATGGGTGCTGTTCGGCTGCGGCGGAGATCGCGATCGGGGTAAACGAGCGGAAATGGGGTCCGTCGCTGCCCGTCTCGCTGATTGCCTCGTGGTGACCAGTGATAACCCCCGTACCGAATCTCCGGACGCCATTATTGAAGACATTATCGCCGGCTGTGAGCATGCGCCATTACTTGTGGAACCTGACCGCGCCGCCGCAATCGGCCTTGCCATTTCCCGCGCCGCCGCCGGCGATATTGTGCTGATTGCAGGGAAAGGTCACGAAGCCTATCAAGAGATCGATGGAAAGCGGCACCCATTTTCTGACGAAGCGCACGCGCTGAAACAGCTGGACCTGAGGTTGGCAGCATAATGATTTCGGTACCTCTGGAGACATTGGCGCAGCGGACCGGGGGTCATCTGATCGGACCTTCGCTTCTTCTCAACGGTCTGGCTACGGACAGCCGCGAGGTCAGGGCGGGTGATCTGTTTGCGGCAATAAAAGGCGCGCATGTCGACGGGCATGATTATGCAGTGGCCGCGATGGAGGCGGGAGCGGCAGCGCTTGTCACCGAGCGACAGCTCGATGGCCTCTCGCCGCAGTTGGTGGTGGCAGACGTGCTGGACGCATCGGGCAGGTTCGCACAATTAAAGAGGCAGTCTTTTAAAGGGACGGTGGTCGCTGTCACGGGGAGCGCGGGCAAAACTACCACCAAAGATCTGATCGCTGCAGCCTTATCCTCCGCCGGCGCTGTGCACGCGACCGTGGGTAACAAGAATAATGAGCTAGGTGTGCCGCTGACGCTCGCAAGGCTTGATGCAGGCCATCAGTTTGCCGTGATCGAGATGGGTGCGGGTCGGCTAGGCGATATCCGTTATCTCTGCGAACTGGCCTCGCCCGACGTTGCGGTGTGCCTCAATGCATCTGCTGCGCACCTTGCCAACTACGAAAATATTGATGCCATCGCCAGCACCAAAGGTGAGATCTTTGAAGGTCTGGGTAATGACGGGCTTGCGGTGATCAACGCTGATCAGCCCTGGCTGGGGCAGTGGCGAGCGCAGGCAGGTAGCGCCAGAGCAGTCACATTTGGCATCGAATCGGCAGCTGACTATCGAGCGGTTGATATCGAATATCGCGGCCTGTCGGAGATGACGTTTCACCTAGTGACTCCGCTTCTCTCACTGCCGGTTAGGATGAAGTTGTCGGGTTCACAGCACGTCATGAATGGACTCGCCGCGCTGGCGGTGGCGATCGAATTAGGCGTTGAACCCGAGACAGCGGCGGAAGCGGTGGCGCAGATTCAGGCGAGCAGCGGACGGGGTCGGGTTTTGCCGAGTCGCTTCGGCGGACGCGTTGTGGACGACACCTACAATGCCAATCCCGCTGCCGTTCGCGCAGCGATTGACGCGTTGGTAAGAGAATCGGGGCATCGCGTCTTGATTCTTGGCGCCATGTTGGAACTGGGTGAGACCAGCGCAAACCTGCATCGTGACATTGGCTGTTATGCGAAGGCGGCGGGTGTCGAGCAACTGATTGTGGTCGGCGATGAGGCGTTACCTGCGGCGGACGGGTTTGGAACCGAAGCATTCTGGTTCGCGGATCAGGGGGCGCTGGCAAAAGATTTTCCGCACTTACCTTCCCCTCACACCGTCTGGGTGAAGGCATCCCGTGGCGCCGCGTTGGAGCGCACGGTCGATTGGTTAGTGTCTTGGGAGGCGGCTGAATCATGCTGATGTGGTTGAGTGAGCAGTTACTTTTTATCGATCCGGGCTTCTCAGTCTTTCAGTATCTGACGCTCAGGGGGATTCTGGCTGCTTGTACAGCAATGGCTATCTCGATGCTGGTAGGACCCGTGGTCATCGAGCGTCTGAACGTGCTGCAGATAGGGCAGACCATACGAGAAGAGGGACCCTCATCTCACCTTCAAAAAGCGGGTACCCCCACAATGGGTGGTGTATTGATTCTGGTAGCCGTGCTGGGTTCCACCTTGCTGTGGGCGGATTTGGACAGCCGCTACGTTTGGGTGGCATTGCTGACAACCCTTGGCTTTGGCGCCATAGGTTGGGTCGACGATTATCGTAAAGTGGTTCGCAGGGACACCCGAGGACTGCCGGCGCGCTGGAAGTACCTATGGCAGTCTCTCTGCGCCTTTGGCCTGGCGTTATATCTTTTCGACACAGCCGTCCTGCCCGAAGAAACCACGCTGTACGTCCCGTTTTTCAAGGACGTTGCGCTGGCGATGGGCGGGCTATTCGTTCCCCTCTCTTACTTTGTCATTGTTGGTGCCAGTAATGCAGTGAACCTGACAGACGGGCTCGATGGCTTGGCGATCTTGCCTACGGTGATGGTGGCAACGGGACTGGGAGTGATCGCCTATCTGGCTGGGCACATTCAGTTTGCGGACTACCTCAATATCGCTTACCTGCCGGGTTCGGGCGAGCTGATGGTTTTCTGTGGCGCCATTGCGGGGGCAGGGCTGGGCTTCCTCTGGTTTAACACCTATCCGGCCATGATATTCATGGGTGATGTGGGCGCGCTGGCGCTTGGCGCCGCTCTGGGCATCGTGGCGGTGATGGTTCGACACGAAATAGTGCTTTTCATCATGGGCGGGATCTTTGTGTTGGAAACCGTGTCAGTGATGATTCAGGTCGCGTCCTTCAAGCTAACTGGGAAGCGCGTCTTCAGAATGGCGCCAATCCATCATCACTTTGAACTCAAAGGGTGGCCCGAGCCGCGTGTCATTGTCCGTTTTTGGATTATTACGGTCATGCTCGTGTTGTTCGGTCTCGCCACGCTTAAGTTGCGTTGAGGTGACGTTGACGATGTCTTCCACCATAGCCAGCACCGAGAAGCGAATGATTTTTGGACTCGGCGCCACGGGGCGCAGTGTTGCTCGGTGGTGGAAGAGGCAGGGAGTGGCCTTTGTTGCAATCGACACGCGCGACGAGCTGGCAGCCGAAGCCGCGGGATGGCCCGAAGTCGACGGCAATGTCCTTGCTTGCGGTGACGTGGATCCTGCTCTTGGTGATGATATTACCGAGATGATTGTGAGCCCGGGCATTGCTCTGGAGCACCCTTTTGTCGCCCGTGCGAGACAACGTGGCTGCCGTATTAGGGGTGACATCGATCTTTTCATGGAAGCGGTCAGTGCCCCTGTCGTAGGCATCACGGGATCCAATGGCAAATCCACGGTGACAGGGTTGCTGGGTGACATGGTGTCCGCCTGCGGCCTGAGGGTGGCAATTGGCGGTAACTTTGGTATCCCGGCCCTCGATTTGCTTGAGCGGGACGCGGACGTGTATGTGTTGGAGCTCTCCAGTTTTCAGCTCGAGCGCGCTGAACCGCTTGGCCTTGAATCAGCCGTTGTATTGAATATTTCGGCAGATCATTTGGATCGTTACCCTTCGCTCGTTGCTTATCACCAGGCCAAACACCGTATTTTCGGACGTTCGAAACATGTCATTGCGAATCGAGACGATCCACTCACCATTCCACTGATGTCTGAGGGTGCCAACGCCGTTTGGTGGCGGGTTGGCGAGCCGGACCTGAATGAGTTTGGATTGCGGAGCATTGATGGTGCGATATGGATCTGTCGCGGTAACCAAAGCCTGCTTGCCACAACAGAACTGAAGCTGGTAGGTCGGCACAATTACCACAACGTACTGGCTGCATTAGCGCTTGGAAGCTCGCTTAAGTTGCCCGTTGATGGCTTGCTGAGGGGCGCAGTTGGCTACCGCGGTCTCCCGCACCGCTGCCAGTTTGTTGCCTCCATAGATGACGTGGCGTTTATTGACGATAGCAAAGCCACCAACATCGGAGCGACGCTGGCCGCGCTTGAGGGTTTAGCTGGCAATAATGACGTATGGCTCATTCTTGGTGGGCAGGGCAAGGGTCAGGACTTCAGTCTGCTGAGCGCTGCTGTGGCCGAAAAGTGTGCAGGCGTTCTGTTAATTGGCGAGGCCGCCACCGAGATCGCTCAACATCTCAGTGGCGTGGCAATTGTTCTTAACTCGCCGTCTCTTGAGGTTGCCGTGTCTGAATCCGCGAGCGTGGCCCGACCGGGGCAGACGGTGTTGTTGTCGCCCGCTTGCGCGAGTTTCGACATGTTCCGTGACTATGTTGAGCGAGGTGAGCGCTTTCAAACCGCAGTGAGCAGCTTGGAGGTGGCGGCATGAAGCATGATGCACCTCCCTCGCTCGTATCTGGCGACGCGTTGCTGTTCGCACTGGGCGCTTCACTCATTTGTATTGGATTGGTCGCCATTGCGTCCGCATCGATTGAGTATGGCGACTTTCATTTTGGTAATCCGTGGTATCACACCGAGCGTCACGCGCTGTATCTCTCGATTGGCCTCGCCTTGGGCGCGCTCGCTTATATGGTGCCGACAGAGTTCCTCCAGCGCTGGTCACCCTGGTGTTTGTTCGCGGCCTTTGCGCTTCTGATTCTGGTGCTGTTACCCGGCATTGGTCATGAGGTGAATGGCGCGCAGCGTTGGCTACCCATCGGCCCGGTTTCGTTGCAACCGTCGGAGTTTGCAAAGTTTGCGTTGGTGCTCTACACGGCTGGATTTTTGGTGAGGCAGGAGGAAGCGGTTCGCTACCACTGGCAGGGGCTTGCCAAGCTAATCGCTGTTCTCGCGATTGTCGCCTCACTGCTGCTTTTTGAGCCTGACTTTGGTGCCACCGTGATTGCGGTCGGTACCGTTGTCGGGATGATGTTCCTGGCAGGCGCCCGTCTCACCTACATTCTGCTCATGGTGGCGGTTGTCTTAATGACCTTCGCTGGGCTCATCGCCGCTGCGCCGTATCGACTACAGCGCCTCACGGCATTTCAAGATCCTTGGGCGGACCCCTATGGAGCGGGATTTCAGTTGATCCAGTCTCTGATCGCGTTCGGACAAGGTGAGTGGCTGGGTGCGGGGCTCGGCAATAGCGTACAGAAGCTGTTCTATCTGCCAATGGCACACACCGATTTTGTTTTCTCAATCTGGGCTGAGGAGACAGGTTTTGTTGGCGCGTTCGTCCTGATTGCGCTCTTTACTGCACTTGTCGCGCGAATTTTGCAAACCGGTTGGAAAGCGTCGCAACTGGATTGGCCTTTTGCCGCCTATGTCTGTTTCGGTGCGGCGTTGATTTTCTCGGGTCAGGCGTTCGTCAACATGGGTGCCAGCACGGGTTTGCTACCTACGAAGGGGCTGACTCTCCCGTTTGTTAGCTACGGCGGATCAAGTCTGGTGATGAATTGCGTGTTACTCGGCATTGTTCTTCGGGTGGCGAGGCAGGTCAGTGCCAGCGAATCAGGCGATGGTGTAACGACCAGAGGATGGGTGCGCGCATGACCGCATCGCAAGCACATCCGGTTAGAGGCAGAGCATTGATCGCCGCGGGGGGTACGGGCGGGCACGTCTATCCTGCTCTCGCTGTGGCACTGGAGCTCGTATCCCAAGGGTGGTCGGTGGATTGGCTGGGCACAGAGCGAGGCATCGAGCATCGAGTGGTGCCCGCAGCGGGTTTGCCCTTGCACTATTTGACTGTATCAGGGTTCCGAGGCAAAACACTCATAGCTCGTCTCACGGCACTTTCTCTGTTGGGCATCTCGTTGTGGCAGTCGCTGCGGATTCTGCGTCGCATTCAGCCCGATGTGGTGTTGGGCATGGGTGGGTACACGGCCGGTCCCGCGGGCATCGCCGCATGGCTGAGCCGTCGTCCCTTGGTGGTGCATGAGCAGAACGCGGTCGCGGGTACGACAAACCGGTTGTTGGCGCCGCTGGCCAAGCGGATTCTGGCGGGCTTACCGGGTGGGTTCCGTAGCGAGCGCAAAGTCGAGACGGTGGGGAATCCTGTCCGTGCCGGGCTGGCAGTCATTGACCGGGTTCATCTGGACAACATGCCCCAGTTCACACCTGAGCGGCCGCTTCGCATATTGGTGCTCGGAGGAAGCCTTGGTGCCGCGCCGCTCAATCGGCTCATCCCCTTGGTGGCGAGTGAGATGGGGATCAGAGGAAGTCTGGACAAAATCGCCATTTGGCAACAGTGCGGCGAGCGAAACCGTCTTGAAGCTAAGCAAGCCTGGCAGGACGGTCAGTCTGCAAGCGTTCGGTTGGACGATTTTATTGAGGACATGACGAGCGCATATGCTTGGGCCGACTTGGTAATCGCCCGCGCAGGTGCACTTACCGTATCTGAGCTAGCCGTCACAGGAACGGCTTCAATCTTGATTCCGCTGCCGCAGGCCATCGATGACCACCAAACAAGAAATGCGGAAGTACTGGCAGCGTCTGGTGCGGCGGTCTTACTCGCGCAACAAGAGGCGACGCCAGAGCGCGTCGCGGATCTGCTGGAGGCATGGATTGCGTCACCGCTTTCCGTCGCCACCATGAGTCGCGCGGCACTGGGGTTGTCCCGGGCAGACGCGACTGATCGCGTTGTTACCGTCATGAAAGAGATTGCTCATGCAAGCATTTGAGCCGAAAACCGTCGTCGCTGGCATGGGCCGAACCCGCCAAATTTTCATGGTGGGCATTGGCGGGGCGGGTATGAGCGGCATAGCCGAGGTTTTAGTGGGCCTCGGCTATACAGTGAGCGGGTCGGACCAATCGGAGAGTCCGGCGCTTGACCGACTGAGAGCTTTGGGCGTGACAGTCTTTATCGGACACCATGCTGAACACCTCAGCGATGCTGATGTCTTGGTCGTGTCGTCTGCTATTCCAACTGACAACCCCGAGTGCTGCGCTGCGCGCGAGCGCCGCATCCCCGTTGTGCCGCGCGCAGAAATGTTGGCGGAGCTCATGCGATATCGCTTTGGAATCGCAGTCGCCGGAACTCACGGGAAAACGACTACTACGAGCTTAATTGCCTCGATTCTGGGTGAGGCGGGTGAGGATCCCACTTTTGTGATCGGTGGACTGCTGAATCAGGCTGGTACGCACGCGCAATTGGGCGGCGGGCATTACCTCGTCGTTGAGGCTGACGAGAGCGACGCGTCTTTTTTGCAGTTGCAACCGATGATGGCCGTCGTCACCAATATCGAGGCCGATCACATGGAGCACTATGAGGGTGATCTGGCGCGGTATGTACAAGCCTTCGATGGCTTCCTGCACAATTTGCCATTTTATGGCTCCGCCATCATGTGCCTCGACGATCGTGGCG
>Ga0181574_10005755_pt1 | contig 10543 bp, 9 predicted proteins | sample 101ome_24_FD_145600 | JGI IMG/M metagenome (GOLD analysis project Ga0181574, IMG submission 145600) | Coastal salt marsh microbial communities from the Groves Creek Marsh, Skidaway Island, Georgia - 101410AT metaG (spades assembly) | ecosystem: Environmental > Aquatic > Marine > Intertidal zone... | reverse complement strand
AATTTCATAGGAAAACTGAGTCAAAGTGGAGTAAGGAAGGGATTGGTACCCCCCTGAGTCGTCGTGGGGAGGAAGAAGGTTGATCACAGGCAAAGATTGATTTCCCTCGGTCGACAGCAAGGTCTGCCCCAGAATAATTTCCCCCTCGGTCACGGATTCTGCTAATTCCTCGTTGTTTGTTGCATTGGTTTCATCACCTGGAAACACGGTGCTTGTATTTGAGTCATCCGCTTGATCGGCCAGGTCCGGTAAATGGTTCAGGATTGGTTCACCTACTTCGGAAAATTCAATGATTGCTGGCGATTTCTCTTCGTTCTTGGTGCACCCAAAGAAAGTCAGGCTATTCACTGCCAGTAAGACGAAGAGGAGAAGAAGGTTAGCAGGTAGGGTTTTGTGTGGGATCATTTAACCTGAGGGCTGTAAGGTTTCCTGAAGACTGGTCTTGTAGAGTTGGCGGGTCGGCAGCCAAGCACTCAACAATCCAAGAAGAAGGATTCCGAGAAAGGTGTAAAGAGCGGCTAAGTCGAAAAGAGGCAAATCCATCCCAACCCCAATTTGTAAATGAATGATCGATGAAACCGTCAAGGAAAGTAATAAGTAAAATACTAGGGACCCAAGGGCTCCGAACAAGGACAGGATGATCGATTGCCAAAGAATGGAACCCGTTACCACCGACTGGCTGGCTCCCATGCAACGAAGCACAGCGAACTCCCGTCTTCTCTCATGCATAGTCGACCTTAGGGAGGCAAGAATGATCAACCCACCCACCAGGGCCATGAGAAGAGCGAGCGCGGCGACCGATCGCTCCAGCCAAGAAAAGCGATTGAAAAAAGAGGAAAGGATTGCCGGAACCGGCCAGGCGAGTGTCGCCTGATCTCCCTGCTTGTTGTACTTCACATCCAAAGCCAGTCCTGAAGATCCTTTCAAGTTCAGCAACACCCCACTTATGGAATTGGCTTCCTCCGGATCATGACCTTCCATCCTTTGCACGCCCATCAATGGAATCCAGATGACCTGATCCGATGGGGTGCCGGTCGCCTGCAAAATCCCCACCACCAGATAGATGTCTTCATGCTTGCGGTCCGGGCTGTATTCCAAGCCATGATAGGGGTGAAAGCGGTCACCTAACTTAAGTCCTAAACGCTCGGCCACCCGGGCACCCACAAGTGCCTCTTTGGCATTTTCTGAAAAGATCCTCCCCGGTGGCAAAACTTGATAATTTTCACCCTCTTTCCATTGGTGTTCGATAAACATCTCGGGCATGGTGCCCACCAGCCGGTAGCCAAGGTAATTGTCCCCCAGAGCAAACGGATAGGCCTCGGAAACTACTGGATGATCCCGAATCATTTCATAGTGTGACCAGTCCAGGTTTCCCGGAGAGTTTTCCAAATGAAAAAGAGCATTTAACACAAGTTGCAACTGCGACCCCCTCGCCCCGAGGACCGCATCAAATCCACAGGCGGACTGGGCAAAGGCCAGTCTCACTGATTGATTGGTTTTCCATGCCCCCAAAAAAAGACCGCCGGCCAAGGCTACGGTAAAAACGGTGATCCAACTGGTAAGTAAGTTTTGTCTTATTGCCCGCCAGGCAAGTTTAAGCGAAACCCCAAGGCCCATCATGCTAAGTCCTCCTGAATCTGGGAAAATTCCTCATCCCTCTTGATTTGGTTGAGCTCTTCCCACCTTATATTTTGCTCAAACTGGCGGATCACCCGAGCATCATGACTTACTAAAATAAGTGAGCTCTCCCATTCCTCGCAGAGGGAGCGAAGCAAGCTCAGAGACCGATCGGTGTTGGCGGGATCAAGGTTGCCAGTCGGCTCGTCGGCCAGCACCAGTTTGGGCTTGTTTACCAATGCCCGGGCAATCGCCACCCGCTGTTGCTGGCCAATGGACAACTGGTGTGGGCGATGATTCCTACGATCTTGCAGACCCACTGCATGGAGAAGAGCATGGGCATGCTCAAGGTCCGACTGACCCGCCAGATTCATAGATAGAGTAAGATTTTCGAGGCAAGAAAATCCGCTCAACAGATTGAAGGATTGAAAGACATATCCTATCTCTTGTGCCCGCAGTTGATCGCGTGCCGCCTCCCTCAGTAAATGTAGGGAATGCCCGTCCATGGTTATTTTACCTGAGTCTGCGGGCAATACTCCGGCAAGGAAGGTGAGAAAGGTGGTTTTTCCGCTCCCACTCGCTCCCTCTAAGGCAACTTGTGCCCTACCTTCCAATGAGAATTTGGGGACATGTAAAATCATCTCCATCTTTCCAGCTGGAGAGAGGAATGATTTTTTTAGATCTTTAACTTCAAGCAAACCCATTAATATAAGCTACCTCTTAGCCAAACAAAGAAACCTGAGCAAGCGGGATAGATGAAGACCGCCAAGTTTACCCTTTTTAAATCTTTACAAAAAGGCACCTCTAAACAATGAATTTGTGGTCTTTGAGGTCGTGGTAGATTTTAAGAAAGTTAGATCAAACTCCAAGTGGGGAGTGATTCCTTTCCGGGTTCTCGAGTCCGGAGATTTTGAGGTGATGATTATTTCCACAAAGAGAAAACACTGGAGTCTGCCCAAAGGAAATCTCATTAAGAGCATCGGCCCCCAAAGAACCGCCTTACTGGAGGCGTACGAGGAGGGAGGAATCGATGGTCAAATCGTTTCATCGCCAGTTTTATGTTCCATCGGCCGAACCAATATTTTTTTATTTCCCATGTCGGTAACCAAGGTGTTTGAAGACTGGCCAGAATCGGGGTTTAGAAAACGCAAGTGGGTCTCCAAGCGGAAAGCAAGTCGCATCCTCCACCATCAGGCGATGCGATCCCTTATGGGTAAATTTCTCCCAAAAGCTTGTCTTGGCAAATGATAAGGCGGTACAGTTAGCTTCTGCTACTGACTCCGAAGAAAACCACCCATGAAAAAGTATCAGTTTGACCAGTCTCCCCAGCTCATCCGCCCACCTAAATATAGCGGTATTACCCTCTCCCTCCTCTCTCTATTTGTTCTCGTTTGCATGCTAGCGGTTTGGGAGAAAATGCCCAAGGAAGACTTTGATCAACCACTGGTCGTTTGGGCCCCTAAAAAAGCTGAAGGTGTCCTCCGGCATGCTATGAATGGGTTTGAGCGTGAAACTGGGGCAAGCCTGATCTTGAATTTTGATTCTCTTTCCTCAGTTAAAGGAAAGCTACCTTCAGGAGATAACCCTCCTGACCTTTTTATTTTTGAGAATGACCCCAACTCCGACTCTGCCTCACATGCAAAAGAGGGGATGAAAGAAAATATGGTTTGGCTTGCCTATCAATCGGTTACTTCTGGTAGTGAGGGTGCTTTGATTGCCTCGGTTCCAGAAACTTGTAAAAATTCGGTACTGGCGTTTCAATTTGCCCGCTACCTTTCTGCCCCTACTCGCGGACAGTTTGATTTTGCCAAAGCTGGATGGACGGGAGTTGACGGGGATCGCTGGTTGATTACACCTGAGATCAAAGTATGGTTTTCTAACGGACTTGAACAACCCACACTCCCCCTCTTGGCCACTTTTGAAAAGAGAGAAGGGGCAAAAGTTATTTCTGAAATGTTTTCCTTGGCATCCCTTTTGAAAGCCCTCGAGATTGCTGCCAAGAGTGAATCAAAAGATTTTCTACCCGATATCGTTTATGTTCAAGAAACAAACCTACATGAGAAATTTTCTGATCTCGCATACCGGCAGATCTACAAGAGCCCTTCTTCCGAATCTGCAAATTTTCAAATTTATCTAAATCTGTGGTCTAAGCTTCCCAACATAAGCGAGCGATTGGCTCATTTTTCTGTCAACGCATTAAAAGAGTACGAACTGTGAGTATCGTTACCTTCGTTTAATGATAAGCTATCCATTGAGAAATGAATGGTAAAGGATTTGTAGCCCTCTTCCTCGCCACTTGCTTATCTGCATGCACACTCTTGGCAACAGAAGGGTTGAAGCCCTGGGAAAAAGAATGCCCGGAAAATTATGAGGATTTGCTCGGAATCGAAGGACAAATTCAAAAGCATCTAAGCAAAACGAAAAGTGCGGTGGTCTCTCTTGAAACGGAGGATGGCGCTGGGAGTGGAGTTATCGTTTCTGCAGAGGGCTTAGTTTTGACCGCGGCCCATGTAATTGGAGATAGAGGAAAAAAGATCACCGCCATTCTATCCACCGGTAAGCGGGTCTCGGCCGTCAGCCTAGGAGGTTCAGTATTCTCAGATGCCGGCATGCTAAAGATTGAAAGCAAGGCAGTCCTTCCTTTTGTTGATTTGGCAAAGGTAAAGAATTCCTCGCTGGGCAATTGGTGCTATGCACTCGGTCATCCCAATGGCTTTGATACCACAAGGGGGCAAGTGCTCCGGCTAGGTAGAATCATCGGGAAACAGGATGAAACGATGCAAACGGACTGCAGATTGCTGGGCGGAGATTCAGGTGGCCCACTATTTAATCTGAATGGAGAAGTGATTGCCATCCATAGCCGTATTTCTCAACAAGCCGATGAAAACTTTCATATTCCAATTGAAACCTTTGTATCAAACTGGGATTTCTTTATGACCGATGAATTCTACAATGCCCAAAAATTGGAAGAGGGAGGTTTTTTGGGAGTGGCGAGTTCGCTGGCTCCAGAGGGCTTGACTATCCTTGGAATCGTTGAGGGAAGTGCCGCAGAAAAGTTCGGTTTACTCGAGGGAGACATCCTCAAAAGCCTAGATGGAGAGCCTCTTGATTCGAGAGAAAAGCTCGCGATTCTGGTTTCGAACAAGTCTCCGCAAGATCCCATCGTTCTCGAGCTTTCCCGCGCGGGAAGGTTGCTTACTTTTAGGGTTCCATTGGGCTCGAGACTGAATGAGGAATGAATCGCTCTCTTACATTTCTGCTTGTTCTCGCCCAAGCTTTTTCCGCTGAGGCAAAGACAGATGATTCTCTACTCGACCCCCGGCTAAGGCTGAACGGCATTCAGGTACAGCAGGCATTTGGAAAGACTCAAGGCATTGCTCAGGAATCGACCGTTAAGCTTCTCAGAAATGAAAGGGTCATCGCCCATGGCACTGTGATTGATTCGAGAGGATTTGTCTTATCGAAAGCAAGTGCCTGTATTGGAGCAAGATACTTACTCACAAATTCGGGCATTCGCCTCCCTGTGAAAGCAAGAAAGAGGGATGAAGCATGCGATCTTGTACTGCTTGAGGTGATTGGCGATGGCTATGAATGGCCAACCTTGCATTGGTCTGACAACAATAACAGCACTGATGCACGCTGGGCCATTTCGGCATCGCCCGAATTAGATGAAATCAGGCTGGGTCTATTTGGGGGCAAAACAAGGCCAATTGGCAGGGAAGGCGGGGTCATGGGCGTGGTTCTCTCTGATGATAACCAAAGCGAGAGAGGCATTCGTGTGTTGGAAGTTATTCCGCAATCAGCAGCAGACCGGGCAGGGCTCAAAATCAATGACCGCATTCTTAAAATTGATCACAGATCGGTAAGGTCGAAGCAACAGGTCAATCACGCGATGCAGAAAAAAGATCCGGGTGACCTTGTACTTTTGCACATTAACAGAGTGGATGAAGCCATAGAACTGCGAGTTACCTTGGGGCATCGTTCCGTCACTTTTGATTTATTTAACAGGAACCTTCTTATGAGCGGACCCACCTCCAAAAGAAAAGATAACTTTCCTCTCGTACTGCAACACGACATCCCGCTCTACCGAAATAATATGGGGGGACCTGTCTTTAATTTAGAAGGGCAATGCGTGGGCATTAACATTGCCCGGGTGGATCGCGTAACTAATTTTGCCCTACCCCATGCCGTACTCTACCCCATCCTGCGGGATTGGTTGAAGCCCTGATCACCGAAGGGGGAAGCCCAGCACATACCTAAACCCAATTTCGGATCCCATATACGAGGCTTCATAGGCAGCCCTACTGGCGGACCTGCTCTCTTGGGCGGTGCGGTAAAAACTGCCTCCCCGCACTATTTTCTTCGTCCCACGGATGGGACCAATGGGGTCGACCATTTTTTCTTCTTGCGGGTACATTCCGTAAAAATCGAAACACCATTCCATGACATTTCCATGCATGTCATGTAGACCCCAATGATTTCCTGGATACATCGGTGATTTGGGTCGAACTTCAGATACACCCCTCCGATTATAAGGGGTAAAGGCACGCTCCCCCGTTGAAAATCCCTCTCTAAAATCCAAAATATAAGATCTAGAAGAGCCATCGATATTAGCATTTTCTCCACTCAAGTAATTGCCCTCACCCAATCCGCAAAATTTTGTACTTCCACCGCGACAACCATATTCCCACTCCGCTTCGGTGGGTAACCGGTAGATCAAAGCGCTTGGGATTTCATTGGTTTTGTAAGCAGCTTGGGTTCTCTGCCAGCAATAATTAACCGCCTGGGAGTAAGAAATGCGAGTAACAGGAAATCCTTGGTTTAACCGCCCTAATTCACGGCCTCCCTGCCTTACCAGAAATAGGTGTAATTCTTCCAGACTTGAAAATTTCCCATCGCTTACCCGATAATTTCTGCGATTGGAAGGAGTCTTCCAATTTTCTTTCGAGCCCTGCACCTCGTCGATAGAAAAAAATGTGTTTTTGCCCTCTTCATATTGGTGTACAGAATAGGGACCATCGGCATATCCTCTTGATAAGCAAACCTGACTGAGTATTTTCCCGCTTAGCCAAAATACTTTTTCTCCCCTTTGGTGTTCTGGTTGTACGAACTGGTTCCATTCCGCGTTGGTCACCTCAAATTTCTTCATCCAAAATGGACGGGTTATTTGTACAAGATGAAGGGCTTCATCTGATTTTCTTCCCATCTCCTCGACAGGACTACCCATCAGAAATTCACCTGGCTGTATCTTACAAAGATCATCTCGATTATTCAGTTTATTCAGTTGCTTTGGATCAAGGCCGATAAACTTTTGATCTGCGAACGGCAGATAGTCAGCAACCAGTTTTGCATCTTCTTTTTCTTCGGAGCATCCACTCAGTGAAATTATCAGAGAAAATAGGCTGGTCTTCCATAAGTAGACCAAGCAGTTGAATTGCCCCTCTAATTTGCTCCAATTCCTCAGCAAAATGTTCAAGATATCATTGGCTGTCCGCATCGGATGCAGGTTGCGTCATCGGGAGTTTGATGTAAAAGGTTGTGCCCTGCCCCTGCTTGGAGTCGAACCATATTTGGCCACTGTGGGATTTAACAATTACATTGTGGGCGATGGCAAGCCCCTGTCCAGTACCCACCCCCACCTCTTTGGTGGTAAAAAATGGCTCAAAAATCCTCGTCTGCACATCGGGAGGTATTCCGCCTCCATTATCCGCAATCCCAATAATCACACAATCGTGATCAGGGTAGTGCCTGCTGGAAACTACTAAATTTCCTTTGGTTCCCTCAGGAAAACGATCGCGGATAGCATGGGCACCATTGACGATGAGATTAAGAACTACCTGGTTAATTTCCCCAATATTACATGGAACCATGGGTATATCTTCCTGAAGTTGTAGGTCTAGGTCGGCATGATACTTCCATTCGTTGGTCGCCACCACAGTAGTGGAACGTATTGCCTGATTTAAATCGTTGGGCCTTTTAGCAGATTGTGCATCCCGGTATGCGAAGTTTTTCATCGACTTCACAATGGTCGTGATCCGCGAAATTCCTTCGGCCGCTTGGTCCACGGCTTCAGGGGCATTTTCTATAAAAAATTCAATATCGCTGTCTGCGGGTGCATCAGGTGCCTGTTGAAGTTTTTTTATAAAGCCGTCTGTGGCATCTTTAAGAAACAGGATATTATCATTGGCGAATTGGGATGGAGAATTGATCTCGTGAGCAATACCAGAAGCTAATTGTCCAACGGCTTCCATTTTCTGGGCGTGAACCAATTGAGTTTCCAACTCCTTTCGCTGCCTGATTTCCTCAGTTAGTTTCTTATTGCTCTGCTGCAATGCCTTGGTTCTTTGGGTTACTTTTTCTTCCAGTCCTGTAACTAGTCCTCTCAATCTCTTGGTTACGGAACGAATTTCATAAGGACCGGATTCTTTGAGGATGAATGGCTTGTTATGATCGATAGAGTTCTTAGCCGCGACCTCCAGCTTGCGAATCGGGCTGGCGAAGCTCTTGTAGGTTATAAAGGCGAGAACGCAAACCAAGCCGAGATACAAAATACTCGCGATAGTGAACAAGATTGAATTTCCCCTCTCCTCATTTTCGAGACTCTCTAATTTCTTCGTCATCGATGCCTGGGCATTCCACATATTTTGTTCAGCCTGTACCTCCAGTTGGTCCAACCTTTGGGAAAAGCTTTTTTTTGCATCACTGTAAGCAACCTTTGCACTTCTAACCACCGATGACCCAGAACCCCTAGACTGCGATCCGCTACTCAGTTTTAGAATTGCATCCTCAATGAGAACTATGTCCCTTTCCATGGGTTTAAGAATCTCCTCTGAATAATTTTTAAAGTACTTCTGTGAGATGGAGCGAAGGCCCTCCTTGGACATAACAACTCTGTCTTTTGCTACTCCATAGACTCCGGCATAGCTTTCTGGATAAATTTCAAGGGCTTCAAAGATTCCCCTGGATGTGGATAAAAATGCCTGAATGTCCTGATACTCGCTGGAAGATGCACCCGAATTTCGACTTTCTTCCTCAAGCTCTTGGGTGGACTCATTAATGCTGGTAAGCATCCACCACCCGAACATTCCCACGAAAAGGGCTCCGCCGAGGCTTCCTGCTGAAAGTAACCCGATATATGTTTTTACTTTCATTGCAGTTAACTTACTTTGGGGGCCTACTATTCTTCTAGGGGAATTTTTACCTTAATTTTTTTCGGGAAAGGAAATTCTGTGTAACAAGAGATATAGTTTCTGACGACTTTTAATAATTGTCGATCAACATCTGCCCCTCCCGATGCAATCAGCATGCCCTCCTCCAAGAGCAAATCATCTATTAAGATCATTCCGGCATTTAAATCTCTCGGTGATATTTCTTCTAATTCATACTTCTCGAGACTAATGGAGAGGTAGGATTGCAAGGCATCCACAATCTTTGGATCGTAGTTCTGTGATCTTGACTTGAGAGTAGACACAATAAGAGATTCTTCATGGCCCTGTTCCTGGTAATAATCATAATCTAGGGCAACCCGAAGGATGGATGCACCAGTACGAACACCGGAACCGTCCTCTTCTTCAAATTGATGTTGGACATCAATTCTTTGGAGGATTTTTTTCACACCCTCCAGCCCTGGAATGAGGTCGATCATTTTCAAGTTCTCCTCAGGCATGTCGGCCAGCATAGTCTTTACTTCTGGAGTGACATCCCGCCGGTGGTAAACTGCTTCGCTAAGATGGGGAGGTATCGATGAGTATCCCATTTGGGAAAAAATGGCCGCAACCCCCACCTGCCATGAATCCGGCATTTTTACCAATTCGGCCAAGGCATTGGAAATTCTTCGCAATCTTTGTGCCCTACCAAAAAAAAGGGGTTGGGTCGTTGCCAGTGATTGAGCAAGTGCATCCACCGCTCCTCGAAGAGTTTGATCCAGTAAAATGCGCTTACTGCAAATCAGGTCATATTGATCAACCGCATCGTTAAGGACCTTTATCAACGTCTGAGGCGGACAAGGTTTAGAGAGCATTCGAAAGACATTTCCTTCATTGACAGCAGCCATTGCAGATTCGAAATCTGTGTATCCGGTCAATAAAACGGTAACTACCTCTGAGTTGATTTGCTTTATGCTTGAGAGCATCTCCGCTCCATTCATGCGGGGCATGCGCATATCCGATAGAACTACGGCAAAGTCTTCTTCTTTTTGAAAAAGCTCCAAGCCCTCCTGCCCATCCGAGGCGAGGTGGATATCAAATTTATTTCGGAGGTTAAGCTGAAACCCACGCAGGATTGACTCCTCATCATCCACACACAAAATCTTTTTATTCACCGCCTAAAAGATACTAGAAAGAGTACATACAAACAATAAATTAAGTGAGTAAATTACCGACGCTCCGAAGGGCACACTCGGCAACTGATAAGTTATCTCCGAAAGGTGGATATTTTTTTCTCCACCTTTGCCTGATTCTGCCAATTATCAGGTTTGGGGAAATCCTGATTTTTAAGCAAGTCTTCCATGGTGACTTTCCGGCTGGGAATACCTCCCTTAGGAATATCCACCTTCGCGATCCAGGCGATCGCATTGAGAACAAGCCTCCGTGCATCGAGGGATGCCCAGTTCTCGTGGAAATGAGCACCAGTGAATCCAAACCCGCGCCCATAATTATAATCTTCCCCGCGTTGGTAAGCCCATGCCACATGCTGGGCTTCTTTCCTCTTTAACACCGCCTCAGCAACATTAGGATTTCCATGGTGCGGGTGGCTCTCCACCCCTGGCTTTAAGCGTCTCATGGTCTGAGCAGGAGGAAGCGCCGATAAAATAGGTGTAATTCGACCCAATGCGGAGGTGGCCTCTCTAAACCTCATGTGATAGTACCATTCATCGAGCATGGCAAAGGGTTGCACCCCCTCAGTGATCGGATGCTGCGGAAGAAGC
>Ga0181574_10005753_pt1 | contig 10546 bp, 10 predicted proteins | sample 101ome_24_FD_145600 | JGI IMG/M metagenome (GOLD analysis project Ga0181574, IMG submission 145600) | Coastal salt marsh microbial communities from the Groves Creek Marsh, Skidaway Island, Georgia - 101410AT metaG (spades assembly) | ecosystem: Environmental > Aquatic > Marine > Intertidal zone... | reverse complement strand
GAAGCGCACGGGCCGGAGCGATAAACCTCGCGTCCGGCATAACGGCCAAAAACCGAAAGCCGATAAGTGCCGGTCATATAAATCTTCACCGATGTGCTGGGCGCATCGCGGCCACTCACCTGCATGCGCACCAACCCGCTTTGCGAAAAACTCGGCTGACTGACAATATTGCGCATTGCGACTGTGCCACAATCCATAAACGGACTGTCCGTCGCCGCAGGCAGCTTGCCCTCAATATAACCGGTGCTTTCATCAATCCGTTCAATCGCCAACTCATTGGCATCAAACCAACCAATGGCACGCGCCCAAACGCGGTCAAATGGCTTTTTCAGCTGTTTGTTTTCAGACAAGCGCAGGCTGTAATCAGGTGGCGTGACCTCAAGCTTTGTGCAGCCGGTCAGCGCCAGCCCAAGCAAAAAAGTAACAATAAAAGCCAGCACAATGGGAAACAGCCCCCTGCGCCATCGCCACACTTCCGTATTCTTATTCTTGTCCATGACGACCTCTTTTTCACCATTGTGCCACGCCACGCAACACGCGGGAAGAAGTCTAATTTCATTAAGTTAAATGGAAGTTTATAAGTTCAAACGCAGCATCACCATATCGCGGGCCAGCAAGCCGTTTTCGATAATCGGTTCGGGATAGCTCAAAAAATAATCGCGCAAAATGCCGTCTTGCTTGAAGCCAAGCTTTTCATACAGCCGTATCTGGTCATGGCTCGTCGTTGATGTGCCGATTTCAACACATTCCGCGCCGCGCTCACGCGCCAGTTCAACAACATGGTGAATAAGCGCACTGGCCATACCATGCCGCCGCATCATCACGCTGGTCGAAATGTTTTTAATCGCAAATCCGCCCTTAATCGGCACAATGACACAAATCGCGTAGGGAGTTTTGGCTTCACCAATAATGAAAACTTCAGCCTCACCATGTTGCGGCGGCGTATAGGCCAACACGGCGTCAAAATGCGGGTCAGCCTCCAGCAGCAAATCCCAATGCGCGCGCGTCAGTTCGCCGTGATATGCGGTCACATCCATAATCAGCAACTTATCTTGAATCGTTTGATGAACCGCCCTATTTTCAGCCTATGCAGCAATTTGCCATTACCGAAAGCGCAGCTGCGCAAATCAGCAAAATTCTCGCTCAAGAAGCGACGGGAAGCTGCTTGCGCGTAGCCGTGCAAGGCGGCGGCTGCTCCGGCTTTTCCTACGTGTTTTCAATCGATAGCGACAAAGCCGATGACGACCTCACCTTTGAACGCGACGGCGTGACCGTGCTGGTCGATGAAATGTCGATACAATATATGGAAGGCAGTGAGATTGACTGGGTCGATGATATGATTGGTGCCAGCTTTCAGATTAAAAACCCCAATGCCACTGCCTCATGCGGCTGCGGCACCAGTTTCGACATATAAATCATGAAACTTGCCAGTTGGAACGTGAACTCAATCAAAGCGCGCCTGCCCAATGTGCTGCGCTGGTTGGAAGAGGTGCAACCCGATGTGGTTGGTTTGCAAGAATTGAAATGTGTCGATGAGGCTTTCCCGCGCACCGAGATAGAGGCGCTTGGCTATAATATCGAGACGCATGGTCAGAAAACCTATAATGGCGTGGCGCTGCTGTCGAAACTGCCCTTGGAAGATGTTACGCGCGGCTTGCCCAGTTTTGAAGATGAGCAATCGCGCTATATCGAGGCCGTTGTTTCAACCGATAAGGGCGCGTTGCGAGTTACCTCGATTTATCTGCCCAATGGCAACCCGACCGGCGATGACGGACAGCACGAAAAATATGTCTATAAGCTGAACTGGATGGCGGCACTGGAAAAGCACGCGCAGACACTGCTCGGCTATGAAGAGGCTTTCGCCCTGTCAGGCGATTTTAATGTTATTCCGACACCGGAAGATTGCTACAGCCCGAAAGCGTGGGAAGGCGATGCGCTATATCGCCCCGAAACCCATGCCGCGTTTCGGCGCATCATCAATCTGGGCCTGACCGAGGCAGTGGCCTCATCGGCACAAACCGGCGACGACACTTATACGTTCTGGGATTACCAAGCCGGGGCTTGGCCGAAGAATAACGGCATTCGTATTGACCATCATCTGCTCTCGCCGCTCGCGGCGGACAGATTTAACGGCTTCGACATTCACCGCCACACACGCGATTGGGAAAAACCCTCTGATCATGTGCCGGTAGTGATTGAGCTGGATATTTAGCGAATTTGCTTCGGCACGGCGTTGCATTATATAAATGCGAAAGGAATTGGTGTTATGAGCAAAAAGAAAAATACCACAATGGGTTTTGAGGCTCCTGAGCAGAAAGAGATTTCGCGCTCAAAGTCATCAGAAAATCGTAAGCCGTTAAGTGACGAGCAAGTGATGAATATTGCTCGTAAAGTTATGCGTGAAGATATGGAAGTTTTGAAAAAGCTGGCTGAATAGAGCCATGCCTTACGAACCTTTCTGGCTCACCGCAGAGCAGGCTGAGCGGATTCATGACGAACAAATTTCGGAATGGGGTGGCGGCACCGGCATACGCGATATGGGATTGTTGCATTCTGCTATCGGACGCCGCCGCATATTTACGCATATAAGTCAGCGGTTGACCTTCTTGATTTAGCCGCCGCATATGGTTATGGACTGGCGCGCAATCATCCTTTTGTAGACGGCAGTAAATGCACTGCCTATGTGTGCATGAGGACGTTCCTCATTGTCAATGGCATGGACCTTTCCTCCGGTGACGATGAAAAATACGCGGCCATGATGAAGGTTGCTTCCGGCCAAATGGATGAAGCAGAGCTCGCCGATTGGCTGCGTGCCAACACACAGCAAATCGCCTAAACTCCCCACATGGAAACCATCCTTTTGTTTCTCGCCGGATTGGTCGGTGGCACGATGAACGCGTTGGCCGGTGGTGGTAGCGGCATCACCTTTGCCGCGCTGGTTTTTACCGGCATGCCGCCGATCATCGCCAATGCCACCAACACTTTTGCCGCCACCTTTGGCTATATCACCGGCGTTATCGGCTATCGCAAGCATATGCAGGGCTATTGGCGTGACCTCGCTTGGCAAATGCCGCTGGCCTTTATCGGCGGGTTGATTGGCGGCTGGGCATTGCTACAAACCGACCCGCAACTTTTCGCCGCCGCCGTGCCATGGCTGCTTTTACTGGCAACGCTATTGTTCATGGCCGGGCCGCAATTGGAACGCGCCGCCGCACAACTGGGTGGGGCGCGGATGAAAGCCATAGGCGCTTTCGCGATTTTCCTCACCTGCATTTATGGCGGCTATTTTCAGGGCGGCTTCGGCATTCTCACCCTCGCCGCTTTGTCGCTGGGCGGCTATACCGCCGTGCGCGCCATGAACGGCATGAAACTGCTTTTCGCCACTGTCTCCTCACTGGCGGCGATTTTCCTGTTTGCCGCTGAAGGCAAGATAGACTGGTTGGGCGGCCTCGCTGTGCTGGTCGGCATCGGCATTGGCAGCTATGGCGCGGCGCGGCTGACCGATTATGTCTCCGACGTCAGCGTCAAACGGGCCAGCCTATCTATCTGCTGGCTGGTCACGGTCTATGCGTTTTATTCGACTTATGGTTAGCCCAATCTTGCCAGCGCCGATTGCAGCTTGTCGCGGCGCGCTTCTTCTTCGGCAAGGCGCGCTTTGTTTTCTTCAATCACCGCTTCCGGTGCTTTATCCAAAAAGCCCTGATTGCTCAGCTTGCCGGAGATTTTCTTAATCTCGCCTTCGACTTTGCTGATGTCTTTGGCAAGACGCGCCTTCTCCGCATCGACATCAATCACATCGGCCAAGGGCAGCGCGAATGTCGCCTCACCCAGAACAGTTTGCACCGCGCCTACCGGCACGGCATCGGCCTCAGAAATATCGGCCAAACGCGCCAGACGCTTCAACACGGCGTCGGTTTCGCTCAAGCGTTTTTGCGTCGCAGCGTCAGCCCCGACAACAACAAGCGGCACTTGCGCACCGGCCGGCACATTCATTTCTGAACGCACAGAGCGGATTTCACCGATTGCCGCAATCAACCAGCTTACCTCGGCATCCGCCGCTTCATTGATAAGGCTTTCGGGCAAGTTCGGCCAAACATCGAGCATCAGATGATTGTCGCGCTGTGCGGTTTTGGCCCAAACTTCTTCGGTGACGAAAGGCATGAACGGATGCAGCAAGCGCAGTGCTTGGTCCATCGCCCATTTCGTGGCGGCTTGCACCTCGGCTTTCGCAGTAGCATCGTCACCTTGCAAGACAGGCTTGGCCAGTTCGACATACCAGTCGCAAAAGCTGTTCCAGATAAATTGATAAACGCCGTTAGACGCATCGTTAAAGCGATAGGCTTCCAAAGCGGCGGTGACGGCGTTTTGCGCACGCACCACTTCGCCGACCAGCCATTGCGTGAGCGGCAATGAGGCTTTGGCGGGGTCGAAATCACCCGCCTCAAAACAATCATTCATCTCGCAAAAGCGCGCCGCATTCCACAGCTTGGTGGCGAAATTGCGATAACCTTCAACACGGCTTTCGGCCAGCTTGATGTCGCGCCCCATCGCCGCCATGGCCGATAAGGTGAAGCGCAGCGCATCGGCACCGTATTTGTCCATAATCTCAAGCGGGTCAACCACATTGCCCTTGGACTTGGACATTTTCTGACCCTTTTCGTCACGCACCAGCGCATGCACATAGACGGTGTGGAACGGCACTTCATCTTTGAAATGCAGACCACTCATCATCATGCGGGCAACCCAGAAAAAGATGATGTCAAAGCCGGTAACCAGCACATCGGTTTTATAATGGCGCGCCAATTCAGGCGTCTCATCCGGCCAGCCAAGCGTTGAGAACGGCCACAGCGCAGAAGAAAACCAAGTATCGAGCACATCTTCATCGCGCGTCAGAGCCACGCCCTCGCCTGCTTGCGCTTGCGCCGCTTCTTCGCTTTCGGCGACAAACACATTGCCGTCTTCGTCATACCAAGCGGGGATTTGATGCCCCCACCAAAGCTGGCGCGAAATGCACCAGGGCTGGATATTGTTCATCCACTCAAAATAGGTTTTGTCCCAATTGGGCGGTACGAATTTGGTCGCGCCCGACTTCACCGCTTCAATGGCGGGTTTCGCCATGGTCTCGGCATCGACATACCATTGGTCGGTCAGCCACGGCTCAATCACCTGATTGGAGCGGTCGCCATAAGGCACCATATGCGTGTCCGGTTCGATTTTATCGACCAGCCCCAGCCCTTCCAGAGTCGTGACAATTTTCTTGCGCGCTTCATAGCGGTCAAGGCCATGCCAGTCATCTTTACCGTCCATCGTGTCAAAGGCTTCATCAGACAAATCGACAGCGGCGTGTTGGTCGAGCATATTTATCGCGGCCAGCCCGCAGCGCTTGCCGACTTCAAAGTCATTAAAGTCATGCGCCGGTGTAATTTTCACCGCACCCGAACCTTTTTCAGGGTCGGCATATTCATCGGCAACAATCGGGATAAGCCGCCCGACAATCGGCAGCACAACATTTTTGCCGATTAAATCCTTGTAGCGCTCATCGTCAGGATGCACGGCAACGCCGGTATCGCCCGGCATGGTTTCAGGCCGCGTGGTGGCGACGGTAATATGCCCACTGCCATCTTCCAGCGGATAATTGAAATGCCAGAGATGCGAATTGGTTTCACGCTGCTCAACTTCGAGTTCGGAGATTGCCGTCAACAGGCCCGGGTCCCAATTAACGAGGCGTTTGTCTTTGTAAATCAGTCCCTGCTCATACAGCGTCACGAATACTTTAAGTACGGCTTTGGACAGCCCCTCATCCATGGTGAAGCGCTCGCGGCTCCAATCACAGCTTGCACCAAGGCGGCGCAGCTGGCGGGTGATGGTCGAACCGCTTTCTTCTTTCCATTGCCAGACGCGCTCTAAAAACTTCTCGCGGCCCATTTCGCGGCGGCTTTCATTGCCCTGCTCGGCCAATTGCCGCTCGACCACCATTTGTGTCGCAATGCCGGCATGGTCGGTGCCCGGCTGCCAAAGCACATCGCGTCCGCGCATCCGTTCAAAGCGGCACAATATATCTTGCAGCGTATTGTTCAGCGCATGGCCCATATGCAAGCTGCCTGTCACATTGGGCGGCGGAATGACAATGGTGTAAGGCTCGGCTTCGGGCACGCGACCGGCTTTGAAACAACCTTCGCTTTCCCACGCCTCGTAAAGGCGGGTTTCGATTGCCGTCGGATCAAAAGTTTTATCGAGTTTGCTACTGTCAGCCATCATCAATCACGTGCACTACCTGCCCGTGAGTTACACCAAGCCGTTGCTTACATCAAGTCGCTGGCGCGGTTTCGGGGGTGGCTTCTTCCGTGCTTTCATTGCGCGCAACCGCCAGTTGCACCAGCCCTTGAATTTCTTCGCGCATCAGCCGCTCAACCAATGGCGGTAAATTACGATCCAACCAGTCCTGCAATAGCGGGTCGAGCCTTTCCAATATCAAGGCCTCCCACACTGTCGGCGGTTTTTCCTCGCCGCCGGTCAGCCGGTCAAGCGCGGCAAAAATGCGTTCGCGCGCTTCTTTAGAGAATGTGCCGGTTCCCGCTTCGCCGGTCAGCATTTCTTCATCAGCCGACATAATGCGCCGAATGGCACCAATAATTTCGTCCGTATTATCGCCCTCGGCGAGTGTTGCTTCGTCCATAACCGTCTCCGTTAATAAAACGCCAACAACCATCGGGCTAACAACCCAATTACTTTTCTTTAGAAATATCCGCCGCTTGGATACGCAAACGTTTTGCCGTGAGGCGTCCCGTTGTCGCTACCAAATTATACGCCGCCACATATTGATTGCGCTCAGCTTGCACCAGAGAGACCCGCGCATCAAGCAGACTTTGCTCGGCATTCAGCACATCAAGATTGGTGCGCGTGCCCAGCGTATTTTCTTGCCGCACACCTTCCAGTGCCAATTCCGACGCCCTGATTTGCTCTTGCGTCGCTTCTATGGCCGATTTGGTGGCTTGCATATTGTTCCACGCAACAATCACTTCGCGCTCCACCGTATTGGAAGCAATATGCACATTTTGCTTCAGCGCATTGCTGACATCTTGCGAAGCCGAAATCGCGGCAATCGACTTGCCGCCAAGAAAAATCGGCACCGTCAGGTTCATTTGCACTGATGTGACCTCGCTTTCCCTTCCCTTAAGTTGCAAAGAAGGGTCTTCCGTCTTGCTGTATCTGCCGGTTAAATTAAGTTGCGGCAACACACTGCCGACCGTGCTGTAGCTGGTATATTTGCCGCTTTTCGACATTTCCTGCGCATTTTTCAAATCGGGGTTTTCGCGCCGTGCCGTTTGAATGGCTTTTTCAAGCGAACTTGGCAAACGTGGCAGTTTGACCGGATTTTCCAAAGCGGCAGGTTCGATGCCCACCAACTCGCGATACACCGCTTCTGCCCCACGCAGGGCGGCTTGCGCGCCAAGCTTGGCCGATTTTGCACCGGCCACGGCAGCGCGTGACTGCGCAACATCGGTGCGCGTACCGACACCGACCGAAAAGCGGTCTTGCACCGCCTCCAATTGTTTTTCCAAAACATTGAGATTTTTATCGCGCAAGTCCAAAACCGAGCGCGCTTGAATGACATCCAGATGCGCGGCCACAGCACCAAGGAAAATCTGCTGTTCCGTGCTTTTCAACTTGGCTTGCTCGGCCTTTACTTCGGCGCGCTTGCTGCGAAACGCATTGAGGTTCTTGCCGCTGGTGAAAAGCTGCTGCGTCACTTGCAAGCCATAGCTGTCGCTATCCAACTCGCCGCCGAGGTCAGGCAAATCTGCGCCGGTTCGGTAATTTACCGTTTCCGTGTCACTCCGCGTTTCCGTCGCGAATGCCGTGACTTGCGGCAGCATGTCGGAAAGCGTAACGAATTGTTCCTTATACCGCGCATCATAGGTTGATGAGGCCGCCGCCAAAGCGGGGTTGCGCGCCAAAGTCTGCGATAAGGTTTCTTCCAATGAAACAGCGAAAGCGGCACCGGCTAAAGCAAAAGAAAGCGATAGGCTCGCTAATATTGTTTTTATTGTTTTCATAAACCCATCCCGCCTAGTTCTAAAAAACGTATCAAGCCGTGCCTAAAACTCGAACGTCGGCACGGGATCGAAAACCGCCAAATCCGGTGCTGCATTATCAAACGCAATATGCGTTGACAATCTGTCACCGATACGGCGGTAAATATGCGCTTTTTCCGTTCCGTCAACCTTTTGCACGCAAACAAGACGACCGTTTTCAGCCAATTGTTCCAGCAATATGGTCGGCGTGTCGGCCAAACAGCCATTGACGAAAATCACATTGAAAGGCCCCTGCTTAGCCTGCCCTTCAGGCAGCGGCCCGCAAACAGCGACCGCATTATCAATGCCCAACTCCTGCCAAATCGCTCCGGCTTTTTCGTTAAACGCCTCATTATCTTCCAGCGCGATAACGGTAGAGGCCAATCCGGCCAGCACCGCCGCCGAATAGCCCGTGCCACCGGCAATATCCAGCACCACATCTTCGGGCTGAACATCGGCCAATTCAATCAACAATGCCAAAGCGGTCGGGGTCAGCATAGTGCGGCTGGCCTCACCGGCGGCGCATTGCAATTGCAAATCAGCATAGGCCAAATCGCGAGATGTGCCGCCAATAAAGGCTTCGCGTGGAATGCTGTTCATATGTTTGGTGACGCGATAATCGCGAATGCCGCCGGGCTTGAGCTGGCATTCAACCATATTGAAACGGTTTTCAGCCATTGACACTTCATTCATTTGGGTAGCGGCCATGTTTTTTCCTATAGCGGCGATGAGCTTGCCTTTATATACGGCGCGCCGCCTTTTTTGACAATAAAAACAGGTTGCGCTGACAGTCAGGGCATTTATAAACGGGCGACCACAGCGATTGTTTCGGCAATCGGCGACGGCCACGTGGCGGAGTGGTGACGCAGCGGCCTGCAAAGCCGTGTACCCCGGTTCGATTCCGGGCGTGGCCTCCAAACTTTTAAAGTCTGGCGGTTTTTCATCTTGGCGCGCACGGCAAGCTCTGTTATATCGGCAGTCTCGAAAGAGTTATTCCTCGGTAGCTCAGTGGTAGAGCAGTTGGCTGTTAACCAATTGGTCGCTGGTTCGAATCCGGCCCGAGGAGCCACTCTTTTTCCTTCCGCACACTGGCAATACATCCAAAACGCCCTAATTCACGTATCAAGTTGTGAATATGGGAGTACGACGTGTCACAGCACATCATTGTGTGGTTTCGTCAGGATTTACGCTTGAACGACAATCCGGCGCTGCAGAGCGCCTTAAACGGCAAAAATGCCGTCATCCCTGTTTTTATCGACGATAATGACTGTGGCCGCCAGCCGGGCATCATGGGACGCTGGTGGCGTGACAAGTCTCTCGCACAGCTCAATGACGCGCTAAAATCGTGCGGCAGTCGGCTGATTTTCCGCAAAGGCAGAGCGCAAGACGTGTTGCCGACACTGGCCAAACAAGTCGGCGCAACAGCCGTTTATTGGAACCGCCAATATGAGGCTGATATTGTTGCCCGCGACACAGCCATTAAAAGCAAACTAAAAGATAGCGGCATTGAAGCTGAGAGCTTTAACGGCAGTTTGCTGTTTGAGCCGTGGGAAGTGACGTCGAAATCAACCGGCGGGCCGTTCAAAGTATTCACGCCGTTCTGGCGCGCTTGCTGTGCCTTAGGCTTGAAACGTGGCCTTTGGAATGTGCCTGACAAAATAACCGCACCGGCACAATGGCCGCAGAGCGATGCCCTGCCCGCGACAGCACCGCTTGACCATATGGACAGCCTCAATATCTGGCAGCCGGGCGAAGACGGCGCGCGCGATGCGCTGGCCTTATTCTTAAGCGAAAACATAAGCGGCTATGCCGAGCGCCGTAACTTACCCGCCGAACTCGCCACTTCGCGCCTTAGTCCGCATTTGCGCTGGGGCGAAATCAGTCCGGCGCGCATTGTTGCCGAAACCGAAGCCGCAAATATCAAAACCGATGACGGCACCAAATTTCTCTCTGAATTGGGATGGCGCGAATTTTCTTATCAATTGCTCTATCACAATCCGGAATTGGCGGAGACTTGTTTGCAAAGCAAATTCGAGGCCTTTCCGTGGCGCAATGATGCCGATGCTTTTGAAGCTTGGAAGCGCGGCGAAACCGGTTATCCGATTGTTGATGCCGGTATGCGTGAATTGCGCCGCACCGGCTATATGCACAATCGCGTGCGGATGATTGCCGCGTCTTTCCTTATCAAGCATTTGCTGATTGATTGGCGTGAAGGCGAAAAATGGTTTTGGGAATGTCTGGTGGATGCCGATCCGGCCAATAATAGCGCCAGCTGGCAATGGGTCGCCGGTTGCGGCGCGGACGCGGCGCCTTATTTTCGCATTTTCAACCCGATGTTGCAGGGCCCGAAATTCGATGCCGACGGCATTTACACCAAAACCTATGTGCCCGAACTCAACGCCCTGTCCGGCAAAACGCTTTACGCCCCGTGGACCGCCAAATCCGACATGCTCGATAGCGGTGCCATCAGC
>Ga0181574_10005742_pt1 | contig 10554 bp, 8 predicted proteins | sample 101ome_24_FD_145600 | JGI IMG/M metagenome (GOLD analysis project Ga0181574, IMG submission 145600) | Coastal salt marsh microbial communities from the Groves Creek Marsh, Skidaway Island, Georgia - 101410AT metaG (spades assembly) | ecosystem: Environmental > Aquatic > Marine > Intertidal zone... | reverse complement strand
ACGGGCAAGCGCGGTCGCGAAATTCGTCGGACGCGTTGAACATGTTTGCGACCGCCTGGGTGGCGGCGACCGTGACCAGCCAGCGGAACCCGACCGTGGAGATGCTGACCGGTGCGGGGTAGGCCGCATTCACGACGCTGCCTTCCGGGGCGACGACCTCGATGCAGCGTTTGAGCCCGTCGTTCCAGTCGATGTCGCCCTGGCAGAGAAAACTGTACAGCGGCACGGCGGACCCGGCGACGGTGGCGGGCAGGGTGCTGTTCACCGCGGCATCCACCTGGGCGGACGTGCCGGTGAAGTCGAAGCGCAGCGTGTCGCCTTTGCAGATCAGCTTCAGCGCGACGCGGCAGATGCGTTCGTCGCCGACGCGTACGCCGTCCATATAGGCTTCGCCCGTCCATTCCCCGTCGGGCAGGCGGTGGACGAAATCCCGAACCTGACGTTCCGCGAGGTCGATCGACCGGCTCATGACGTCGGCGACAAGATCCTCGCCGCGCTCGTCCAGCAAGTCGTCCAGCCGGTCGCGCGCGACATTGACGGCGCCGATCTGCGCCCGGAGATCCAGCGCCACCGCGTCGGGCAGGCGCGAATTGTTGACGAAGGCCTGCTCGTTCTCGACCACCATCTCGCCGCGATCGACGATTTTCATGAAAAACCGCGGCGGGTCGTCTTCCAGCGTGCGCGCGTTGATGCAGAAGCTGCCGGCATCGCAGCCGCCGACATCCGGATGATGCAGCACGTTGCCGATCCACATAAATATGTCGCCATTGCGGAACAGAGGACTGGCGACGACCACGTCGTTCTGGTGCAGCGCGCCCAGAAACGGGTCGTTGGTCATGAAGATATCGCCGTCCTCGATACTCTCCGCGCCGTCGATGATGGAGGAAAGCGCATCGCCCATCGTCGTAACGTGAACCAGACTGCCGATGCCCGCCGTGACCAGCTCGGCATCGCGCGTAAACAGCCCCACATTGTAGTCGTTGCCCTCGACCACGATCGGAGAGGCGGAGATCGTCTTAATTGCGATGCCCTGTTCGTCATTGATCTGCCATAACCGGTGCTTGACGATTTCGAAGGTGACGGGGTCGGTCATGGCGCAGCTCCCAGCCTGATCGAGATGTTGCCCAAATCGTCCATTTCGGCGCTGCAGCCCGGCGGAATCCAGACGGTCGTCGTGTCGCGTTCGACGATTGCGGGGCCGGCGAGCGCCGCGCCCGGCGCGATGGTGCGAAAATCGACGATCGCGCAGTCGACAAAGCCGGTTTCCCGCAGATAGACCTGCCTCGTCCGGGGCGCGTCGGGGGCGGAATAGGCGGAATCGACAGCGGCCAGGACGGGACGGGTCGTCGGGCGCGTCGCTTCCACCCGGAAACTTATCAGCTCCATCGGCGTGCCGGCGCGCGTCGTACCCGACCCGAACCGGCGTTCGTAATGGGTTTCGAAATCGCGCTGCAGTTTTTCGAGGTCTTCGGTCTCCAGATTGCCGCGCGGCCAGTCCAGCGTGACCTCGTTCATCTGGCCCTGGTAGCGCAGTTCTATCCGGTGGCGGTACTGGCACGATCCGGCATCGAAGCCAGCGTCCGTCATGTCGGCGCGCGCCAGTTCTCTCAGCTCGGCGAAATTGCGGTTGATGACCGGTACGGCGTCGCTTCCCAGCACGACCGGCTCGGAGCGCGAATGGCTGTAGCTGATATCCGCGATCGCGACGCCGAGGGCGGAAAACACCGGGCCGGCATAGGGCAGGATCAGCTGACCGATACCGAGCTGCCGGGCGAAATCGGCGCAATGCGCGCCGGTGGCGCCGCCATAGGCATACAGGGCGAATTCCGCCGGATCGTGGCCGCTTTCGATGGAAACCTTGCGTATGAGATTCGCCATCCGTGCGTTGACGATGTCGAGGATTCCCGCGGCCGCGTCGTGCAGCTTCATGTTGAGCGGTTTCGCGATCCGGTCGGTGATCGCGCGCGCCGCGAGGTCGGCATCCAGCCGGTAATCGCCACCGAAGAAGTTTTCAGGGTCGATGATGCCGCTGACGACAAGGGCGTCCGTTACGGTCGGTTCCCTGCCGCCGCGGTCATAGGCGGCGGGGCCGGGATCCGCGCCCGCGCTTTGCGGACCGACCTGGAGACGGTACCCGTCGGTCCAGGCGATGCTGCCGCCGCCGGCGCCGATGGTGACCAGCTTGACCGCCGGGAGGCTGACCGGCAGGCCCTGATCGAGAAACGGCTGAGGATCCTCTTCCAGCGTGTCGCCGTCGATCAGTCCGACATCGAAGCTGGTGCCCCCCATGTCCGCGGTGATGATTTTGTCGTGTCCCAGCTGATCGCCGAGAAAACGCGCGGCGACCAGCCCCGCGACCGGACCGGAATTGACCACCGACACGGCCCGGCGGTTCATATCCGCGGCACGCGCGGCGCCGCCGGTCGAGGTGACGACCTGCACCGGATGCGCCAGCCCGTCGGCGGACAGACCGGTATCGAGATCGCGGATGTATTTCTCGGTGACCGGCCCGATATAGGCGTTGACGACCGTCGTGACCGCGCGTTCGAATTCCCCCATGCGGGGCGCGATTTCGTGCGACAGGCTGACCGGCATCCGGGGCGCGATTTCCCCGATCAGAGCGGCTATCTGCCTTTCATGTTCCGGGTTCCGGAATGCCCATAGCAGGCACACGGCAAAGCTTTCGGCGCCAGCGTCGATCAGTTCTTCGATGCCTGCGCGCGCAGCAGTGCGGTTCAGCGGGATGACGATCTTTCCCGCCGCGTCGATCCGTTCCGGCACGCCCCGGACCATGTCGCGCGGGACCAGCGGCGCCGGCGGTTCGGTGTGGAGAAAATCCATCGCCTGGCTTTGCGGCAGGCCGCCGACGCGGCCGATGGGGCCGCGTCCGATGGTCAGCGTATCCTCGAAGCCCGATGTGAACAGCACGCCCACTTTGGCGCCGCGCCGCGTGATCAGCGCGTTCGTCGATACCGTCGTCCCGTGGGCGAATATGCCTGTGCGGGACAAAATATCCTGGACCGATGTGTTCAGCGCCGCCGCGGCCCGGCCGAGCACGTCGAAGATACCGCGTTCCGGCGCGTCGGGCGTCGAAAAGGACTTGTTTGTCCGGATCACGCCGTCGTCGCCGATCATGACGAGATCGGTGAACGTGCCACCGGTATCGACGCCGATATTGGAGAAGCGGCGCGGCGCAGGGGATGTCATGAAAGGTTCTCCCGTATCCGCGCGTCAGTGCATGAACTGGCCGCCGTCCACATTCAGGGTCTGGCCGGAAATGAAGCTGGCGCCCGGGGACAGGAAGAACATCACGGCGCCGCACAAATCTTCCGGATACTGGTGGCGCTGGATACAGCGGCCGGACGGCGGCGCGTTATTTTTCGCGTAATCGCCCGAGGACGACACCTGGGTATCGGACAGGGTGAAGCCCGGCGTGATCGCATTGACGGTAATGTTGTCGGGCCCGACCTCGCGCGCCAGCGACCGGGTCAGACCGATGACGCCGGCCTTCGACGTGGAGTAATGCAGCCGGTTGGGCGTGCCGTGCCAGAACCGGCCGGACGAAATATTGATGATGGCGCCGCCGCCCTGTTCCTTCATTTGCGGAAACACGGCTTTCGCGCACAGGAACGTGCCGCGCATGTTCACTTCCTGCACCCGGTCCCACTCGTCTACAGGGATTTCGGTCCAGTCGCGGCGTTCCAGAACGCTCATCAGCGACGCGTTGTTGACCAGCCCGTCGATGCGTCCGAACGCTTCGACGGTCTTTGCGGCCATTTCCTGCGTCGAGTCTTCATCGGCGACGTCGGTGGTCGCGGCGATGGCGTCGCCGCCCAGGTCGCGGATTTCCGCGACCGTTTCGGCATTGGCGTCGTCGTCGATATCGGCGGCCACCACCTTGCAGCCGGCCTTGGCCAGCTCGCGGCAATAAACCCGCCCGATCCCCTTGCCGCCGCCCGTGACGATGACGACCTTGCCGTCGATGCCCAGCATGTAATCCGACATTTTTCTATGCCTCCCCGGTCCTGAAATGCCCGGTTTTCCGGGCTATTTCGATATCTGTACGGTTTCTGACCAATAATTCGAAACCTACGCCGGATTGCAGCGGCGGTCAAAGGGAAGGACCGTCCCTGGTCGGTAAATCGAGATCAATGCCGCAGCCTGTCGGTTGCGCGATAAACTCTCAGGTAATTTTGGAGGAGCCAGGACCATGGAAAATTTCACGCCGCTCGCCGGGCTTGTCGGCGGGCTTTTGATCGGCGCTGCAGCGACCCTGTTCGTGTTGCTGAACGGTCGCGTTCTGGGTGTCGGCGGCCTGTTCGGCGGCACGGCCGGCGATCTGCCGGGACGTGTGGCGCTGATCGCGGGGATCGTGCTGGGGCCTCTGCTGTATGGCGCCGCCGGTGGCGTCGTTCCAGCCATTATCGTGTCGGATTCACTGCTCCTGCTGGCGATTGCCGGTTTATTGGTCGGCTTCGGAACACGGCTCGGCAGCGGCTGTACCAGCGGGCACGGCGTTTGCGGTCTCGCACGGCTGTCGGTCCGTTCCCTCACCGCAACGGGCGTGTTCTTCGCGACAGCCGGCGTCACCGTCTTCGTTGTTCGTCACGTGGCCGGAGGCTGAACCATGGCACGGACGCTTTTCGGTCTGATTGCCGCCTTCGCGGTCGGGCTGGTTTTCGGCATCGGACTTGCCGTTTCCGGCATGATGAACCCTGCCAAGGTTCTCGGCTTTCTCGATTTCGCCGGCAACTGGGATCCGACACTCGGCCTGGTAATGGCAGGTGCCCTGATAGCTGCCGCGCCCGGATTTGCCATCGCCCGCCACAGAAGGGTCCCGGTTATCGGCGGCGAATTCGAAATTCCGACCACCCGGACCGTCGACGCACCGCTGATTGTCGGCGCGCTGCTGTTCGGCATCGGCTGGGGGCTTGTCGGTTTCTGCCCGGGCCCCGCGATTGCCGCGGCAGGCACCGGCCTCCCCGAGGTCTACGTTTTCGTGGCGGCCATGACCGCCGGCATGGCTCTCTTCAGGCTCTATTCCGTTTCGCGCAGTCGCAATTAGGCTAGCGGATTAAAGCTACCTCACGCCGCCCGTTTGAATTCCTCGATGGTCTCGCGCTCGAAGGCCAGCAGTTTCTTGACGCTGTCGCGCGTCTGCATGCGCTCGTAATAGGCGGACACGTTGGGGAAACGGTCGAGGTCGAGCTTGAACTGGGTGAAGCGCCGGATCGCCCAGTAGAAATAGGCGTCGGGCGCCGTGTAATCACCCATCAGGTAATCGTTGCCGTCGAGCATGTCCTCGGCCAGGCCGAAGGTTTCGTACAGGTACTCCGCCGCGTGTTCGACCACGTTGTCGGCCGTGCCGTCGATATCGCAGACTTTCGGCGGGGCGTTGATGCGGCTGAGATAGGGGTGAATGCCGCCCGATACCCAGGACAGGAGAGAAATCGCCTGCGACTGTCCCCAGGCGTCTTCCGGCATCAGCTTCGCGTCGGGGAACGTGCGCGCCATCCACAGGTGAATGGCCGCCGTTTCGGTCAGCCGTTCGCCGTCGACCAGCAGCATCGGAACCTTGTGTTTAGGATTGATTTTCACGTATTCCGGCGAAAGGTGCTCGCCCGTCCGGAAGTTCAGCGCGTGCGTCTCGAAATCGGCCCCGGCTTCGGTGAGATTGATATAGGGGGCCATCGCGCAGGTGACGGGAGCGTAGAAAAGTTCGATCTTCATGGTCTGTGTTCCTGTGTGTCGGTCTGGGCTTGCGGTCGCGCACCAGCGCACCGGCGGGCCTTCGGGGAACAGAATATCCTGCCCGTTTCGTTTGCGCCATCGCGGCGGCGCATTTTCGTCAGATTGCGCCGCTGGAGTCGAGGACGACCAGCAAGACCAGTGCCGGCGCGACCAGCCGGACCGCCCAGATCCACAGTTCTGCGACGGGAGACGTGGCAAGTCCGGCGCTCTCGACCGCTTCGACCCGCCGCCAGAACCAGCCGATGTAAAGGCACACCAGAACACCGCCCACCGGCAGCAGATAGTTCGAGGCCAGTCTGTCGACGAAATCGAGGATTGCGATTTCCCCGATCCGGATGCCGTCGAGCAGCCCGTAACATAGCGCCGACGGGGTCCCCGCGACGAAAGCGCCGAGCCCCACCAGTATCACGGCGCCGAACCGCCGTTGCCGGCTGCGGTGAATGACGGCCGCTACCGGGACTTCGAGCAGCGAGACCATCGAGGTGACGGCGGCGGCGATCAGCAGGCCGAAGAAAAAGGCGCCGATGATCGTGCCGCCCGGCATTTTCAGAAAAATCTGCGGCAGCGTGATGAAGGCGAGTTGCGGGCCGGCCTCCGGGTCGCCGCCGAACGCGAACACGGCCGGAAAAATGGCGAGCCCGGCGATAACCGCGAAAAGGGTATCCCCGGCGACGATCGCGGTCGCGGCGCGGGGATTTTGATGTCGGAGGTCATGTAGCTGGCATAGGTGATGAAGACGGCCATGCCGATTCCGAGCGAAAAAAATGCCTGTCCGACGGCGGCGATATAGACTTGCGGCTCGCCGAAGGCCGCCCAGTCCGGCACGAAAAGGAATTTCCAGCCAGCGGCAGAACCGGACAGCGTCGAGGCGTAGACTGCGAGTACGATGACCACCAGCGCCAGCAACGGCATCAGTATTCGGTTCGCGGCCTCGATTCCGCGCCGGACTCCGCCCATGACCACCAGCATCGTCGCCGCGATCGCGGCAAACTGCCACGCGACCGGTTCCGCGCCATTGGCGATGAAATCACCGAAGAAGCCGCCATATCCGTCGGATGCGACCCGCCAGAGGTCGCCGGTCAGGGCGCCGATGAAATATTTCAGCGCCCAGCCGGCGATCACCGAATAGAATCCGAGAATCAGGAAACAGCCGATGACCGAGACCCATCCGGCATGGGCCCAGCGGGGCGTCCGTCCGTTGGCGGAGAACGCCGCGATGGCGTCTCCTCCGCCGCGCCGCCCCATCGCCATCTCTGCCATCACGATCGGCATGCCGACGATCAACACGCATGCCAGATAGATTATGAGAAAAGCGCCGCCGCCGTTTTCGCCGGCGACATAGGAAAACCGCCAGATGTTTCCAATGCCGACCGCCGAGCCGATGGTGGCCAGGATAAACCCCGTGCTGCTGGCCCATTGTTCGCGCGGGTTCGTCACTTTCGCGATTCGTAGGCAGCGGCGGCAGTTTCGGGTGTGACATACCCCTCGGCGATATCGCGTGCCAGCGCCGCCGGGTCGCGGTCCTTCGGATCGCCATAGCCGCCGCCGCCCGCCGTCTGCAGGCTGAAGCGGGTGCCGGGTCCGAAGGTTTCCCGGAACGACGACGGGTACTGTCTTTCCTGCGGCGTGTCCGGCGACAGCAGGAACCGGCTGTGCGCGCCGTCCCCGCCACCCGCAAGGCCGCTCGGTGCGATGCGGGCACGGTCGGCGCGGTAGACCACGCTGGCGCTGTCCAGCAATTCGTAGTCCCGACGAAAGGCAAGCCCGCCCCGGAACGCGCCCGCGCCGCCGCTGTCGGGCACCGGTTCGTAACGGGTCACGCGGCAGGGGAACTCGGATTCGATGATTTCCAGCGGCGTTGCGTAGAGATTGGCCAGATGTGTCGTCACGCCTGTGGCGCCGTCGTGATCCTTCCCCGCGCCGTAGGCGGATCCGAATATTTCGTACTGGTTGCCCCCGTGAGATCTTTTTTCCGGGCCGGCATTGTCCCAGGCCACCACGATGCTGCCGCCGCTGCCGCCGGCATTGGCGATGGCACGGCCCGGCACGAACGGGTCCAGCGCCTGCAGGATTACGTCGACCAGCTTGTGACAGGTCTTCATGTAGGAAGAGCACGGCGCCGGCGGTTCCGGATTGAGAACCGAGCGGTCGTCGAAATCGAACGACACGACGTCGCGGGCGGCGTCGGAATAGGGGATCGACGGATCGAGGAATCCGATCAGGCTATAAAATACGCAGGCCTCGACCATGGCGAGCCGCAGATTCGCGGGCCCACGGGTCTGCGGCGCCGAGCCGGTAAAGTCGCAGTGTACCCGACCGTCTTCTACCCGGATCCGGACACGCAGCTTCACCGGTTGCGGCACCACACCGTCTCCGTCCATCAGGCCTTCCGAAGCATGTTCGCCGTCGGGGAGCGCTTTTACGGCGGCCCGGAACCGCCGATCCGATGCGGCGATCACGGCGTCCATCGCCGAGACGAAGATGTCCGCGCCGAACCGGTCGCACAAACGTTTTACGCCGTCGCGGCCGATACCGGTGACGCCGATCTGGGCGTGCATGTCGCCCAGCACCAGTTCCGCTGCGCGCGAATTGCCGGCGATCAGCCGCTCGAGATCCGTGTTGGGCATGCCGGCTTTGACAATTTTTACCGGCGGCAGCAGCAGCCCTTCGTGAAACAGTTCCGTCGCCTGGCCCCAGGTGCTTCCGGGCACCGCCCCGCCCATATCCGCCTTGTGCGCAATGGAGGCGGTAAACGCGACCAGCGCGCCTTCATGAAACATCGGCGTGACCAGCGCCATGTCAGGCAGATGAGGCAGATTTCCTTCATACGGGTGATTGCAGACCAGCGTATCGCCGTCGGCCAGTCCGTCTTCTCCGTAGAGACCGAGGATGCGCTGGATCAGGTGAAAATAAACCGGACCGTGAAAAAACATCGGCGGCGCGACGGCCAGACGCCCCTGCCGGTCGGTGACGACGCAGCTGAAATCCCGCGATTCCCGGACAATCGTCGAATAGCCCGACCGGTAAAACCGGTAATCCATCTCCTCCATCAGGCTGGACACGCGATTGCGTACGATCTGGACGGTTACGGGATCGGGACGGGGCATGCCCGTATTCTAGGCGGCGAAGAACGGGCAAACCAGCACTGGAAAACCGGGGCAAGGGGCGTTAACAAGGGCCGCGAAATTCCAACTGCATCCTCAGGAGACCCCAGCGCCATGGCGTCCTACCAGTATGTCTACACCATGCGGAACCTTACCAAGAACTTCCCGGGCGGCCGCGAGGTCCTGAAGGATGTGACGCTCGCCTTTCTGCCGGGGGCCAAGATCGGCGTGCTGGGCGTCAACGGCGCCGGCAAGTCGACCCTGATGAAGATCATGGCGGGGGAAGACAAGGAGTTCAACGGGGATGCCTGGGCCGCCGAGGCGGCCGAGGTCGGCATCCTCAAACAGGAACCCGATCTCAATCCCGACAAGGACGTTTACGGCAACGTGCTCGAAGGAATGGCGGAAACGCATGCTCTGCTTCAGGAGTTCGAGGAGATCAGCGCCAAGTTCGCCGAACCCATGGACGACGACGAGATGACGGCCCTGATCGAAAAGCAGGGGGAGCTACAGGAGAAGATCGACGCCGTCGGCGGCTGGGACCTCGAGCGCAAGCTTGAGATCGCTATGGACGCGCTGCGTTGCCCGCCCAAGGATGCGGATGTCACCAAACTGTCGGGCGGCGAACGCCGCCGTGTCGCGCTGTGCCGTCTCCTGCTGCGCCAGCCCGACCTGCTGCTGCTCGACGAACCGACCAACCATCTGGACGCTGAATCCGTCGCCTGGCTTGAGCATCATCTGGAAGACTACGAGGGCACCGTGGTGGCGGTGACCCATGACAGGTATTTCCTGGACAATGTCGCGGGCTGGATTCTGGAGCTCGATCGCGGGCGAGGGATTCCGTTCGAAGGTAACTATTCCGGCTGGCTGGAACAGAAACAGAAACGCCTTGCCCAGGAAGAAAAGGCCGAGAGAGCCCGTCAGAAAACCGTCGCGCGCGAACGCGAATGGATTCAGGCGTCTCCCCGCGCGCGGCAAGCTAAAAATCAGGCGCGAATCACAGCGTACGAGACCCTGCTGGCGGAAGCCAAGGACCGGACACCCGATTCGGCGCAGATCATCATCCCGCCGGGCCCCCGGCTGGGCGATCTGGTAATCGAGGCGCAGGGCCTGAACAAGGGGTTCGAAGACCGGTTGCTGATCGAAAATCTGGATTTCAAGATTCCGCCCGGCGCCATCGTCGGCATCATCGGCGCCAACGGCGCCGGCAAGACGACGTTGTTCCGCATGATCACCGGCGAAGAAAAGCCGGATTCCGGGACACTCCGTCTGGGCGACACGGTGGAACTGGGGTATGTCGATCAGAGCCGCGACGCGCTGGCCGACGACAAGACCGTCTGGGAGGAAATTTCCGACGGCGAGGATGTCGTCTACCTGGGCGATAAACAGATGCAGAGCCGCGCCTATTGCGGGGCGTTCAATTTTCGCGGGCCCGACCAGCAGAAAATGGTCGGCCAGCTTTCCGGCGGCGAGCGGAACCGGGTACATCTGGCAAAGATGCTAAAGTCACAGGCAAACGTGCTGCTGCTCGACGAACCGACCAACGATCTGGATGTCGATACGCTGCGCGCGCTGGAAGACGCACTGCTGGCCTTCGCCGGCTGCGTCATGGTCATCAGTCATGATCGCTGGTTCCTCGACCGCATCTGTACGCATATCCTAGCCTTTGAAGGCGACAGCCAGGTCACCTGGTTCGAGG
>Ga0181574_10005741_pt1 | contig 10555 bp, 6 predicted proteins | sample 101ome_24_FD_145600 | JGI IMG/M metagenome (GOLD analysis project Ga0181574, IMG submission 145600) | Coastal salt marsh microbial communities from the Groves Creek Marsh, Skidaway Island, Georgia - 101410AT metaG (spades assembly) | ecosystem: Environmental > Aquatic > Marine > Intertidal zone... | reverse complement strand
TCGCAACGTTTGTGATAGAGTTGCTGTTGTCCCAAGTATAAGTGTACGGAGCTGTACCTAAGGTGACTAAAACATCGATTAATCCATCGCTACCGCTGTTACAAGTTACGTCAGATTGATTAATGATAGAACCAATCATACCTGGTATTTCGGTGACATCAACAATTACATTTCCGGTACAACCAATATCAGAGGTGATTACACAAATATATTGACCTGCACTTAATCCTACAGCCGTCTGTGTTATTTGATTTCCTGTTGCAGCATCCCATTGATAAGTCACATTTCCAAGCACAGGAAGCATTTCCGCCGTTGCAGTTCCATCAGAACCACCAGGACAGCTTACCAATGTTGTTGTGCCTTGAAAGGAAGCAGGAGTGTCTCCGATAGTGACGCTCGCATTGGAAACACAACCATTTCCATCTGTCATTTCAACTTGATAAGTTCCAGCTACAACATTGCTCACTGTGGGGTTTGTTGATCCTAGCGTTGGCCAGTTGTAAGTGAAAGGAGGTATTCCTGCCAGAGGTGTAGCTGTTACACTTCCCAAACCAGCCGAGCATATATCGTCGGTTCCTGTTGCATTGACTTGACTAGAAACACCAGTTATCCATGATGTATCAGATACACCTCCTAAACTTGCTCCGCAGGCAGATCCTGAAAGAAAGTATCCTACGGTACCAGGTAGAGTACTTGCTACATTCAGCGTGCCTGAATTGTACGGAAAGGTTTGACCAAGAGTATTTTCCCACTGAAATGTGGTGTTCGGACTTGTCACAAGGACATATGGTACGGTTGAGATGGTGTAATTATTTGTATTCGAAGGAGAATTAGGTGTCCATCTTTTTCCTTCTTGATTTGCGGACCACTGTGTATTATTCCGGCCAGGTGTGATGTGTGCGAGAGTTCCTGATAAATTCTCAGTACCTTGAATCGCCAGTCCTCCATTCCAACTTGTGCACAGTGGTTTTTCTCCGATGTGTGCTTCTACGATATTTGTTCCTTCATAGAAAATCGCTGCGATGTAATTACAAACTGTGGTACAGCTGAAGAAGTTGATATCTTTGTATAAGACCACAAACATTCTATTCGGTGCAGTACCAATTGTTTGATATACTATTTCACCGTTGGGTGATGTGAATGCATTCGGATTAATGTCTTGATATGCTGGCATAAACGTGTTCAACGCGTCATCGAACCCAGGATTCGGCATGGTACCTGCACCACTCAATGACCAGGAGCAATATCCATTAGCTTCAGACAAATCAAAGGAAATAATACAATTCGAACCAATAACACATTGGTTATAAGTATTCCCATAGAAATTGAATGAAAATCCCATATTTATTGCACCACTCCAAGAATCGTCAGAAAGACTAACCATGGTAGGATTGTCAAGCACAATACCCTGTGTATTGCCAGGTGTGTTTCCCGTACAATTTTGCAAATTGTAGGGCGTTCCGATACACAATACCTCATCATCGCCAAGACAGATGTTTACTTGGGATTCAACTGTGTAAGCGAATAATAATGTAACCCCTACAATTAGATAGCGTAGCATCAATTTGTTGATTTTGAAGTTAAGACGATTCGGTAGTCATTTAAGTTGCCAAAAGAATCTATTTTTCGAAATTAATTTTAATTATTGAATGATTACTGATGAATGAATAATGACAGCGATTTATTTATTTTTTAGGATTTCAAACATTCAGAAATATTATCCTATTCAGAATTAAAAAATAGTTACTTTTGCACATCAAAAATATCTACAAATGTCTAGTAAATACCAAGCTGCGATAGACGCATTTATGACACGAATGAGGGAAAAAAATGGTCATGAGCCAGAATTCCTTCAAGCTGTTGAAGAGGTTGCAGAGGCTGTAATCCCGGTAATTGAGGAAACACCAAGATATAAGAATTCTATAATTCTTGATCGAATTGTTGAGCCCGAGCGAATTATTATTTTCCGTGTTCCTTGGCTAGATGATCAAGGAAAGCCGCAAGTGAATAGAGGTTATCGAATAGAATTCAATTCTGCAATTGGGCCTTACAAGGGAGGATTAAGATTTCATCCATCGGTGAATCTATCTATTTTGAAATTTCTTGGATTTGAACAGATTTTTAAAAATTCACTGACGACACTTCCAATGGGAGGAGGAAAAGGAGGTTCTGATTTTAATCCAAAAGGGAAATCAGATAATGAGGTGATGAGATTTTGTCAGTCATTTATGACGGAACTTTCTAGACATATAGGTCCTGACACAGATGTTCCTGCAGGAGATATCGGTGTAGGCGGTCGTGAAATTGGTTATATGTTTGGTCAATACAAAAGAATTAGGAATGAGTTTACTGGAGTGCTTACCGGTAAAGGACTGAACTGGGGAGGCTCTTTAATCCGTCCAGAAGCAACAGGTTATGGAACAGTTTACTTTGCGCAAGAAATGCTTGCAACGAAAGACTTAGATTTTAACGATAAAACTGTAGCAATTTCAGGATCCGGAAACGTTGCCCAGTTTGCGTTAGAAAAAGTTTTGCAACTAGGAGGAAAGGTTCTCACTGTTTCAGATTCATCAGGATACGTTTTCGCTAAAGACGGCTTCAACAGTGATCAATTGAATTTTTTGATGGAACTTAAGAATGTTCGCCGAGGTCGCGTAAAGGAAATTGCCGATAATTTTGATGGTATTGAGTTTTTTGAAGGAGAACGTCCTTGGGGTGTTAATTGTAATATTGCACTTCCATGTGCGACGCAAAACGAATTGAATGGAGAGGAGGCAAAAATATTGGTCAATAATGGCGTAGTATGCGTTGCAGAAGGGGCAAACATGCCTTGCACACCAGAAGCGATAGAAGTTTTCCAAGATAACGGGATTCTTTTCTCTCCTGGTAAAGCATCAAATGCAGGTGGTGTTGCAACCTCTGGTTTAGAAATGTCCCAAAATTCACTAAGAATGAACTGGACTCGAGAAGAAGTTGATGGTAAGTTGCAGACGATAATGAAAGATATCCACGCAGCATGCGTAAAATATGGACGCGATGATAGCGGAAATGTGGATTATGTGAAAGGAGCAAACATTGCCGGTTTTGTAAAAGTTGCAGACGCCATGTTAGACCAAGGACTTGTATAGTAAATTAGTAAAATAATAGAAAGTCGCCACAATAGTAAATGGCGACTTTTTTTGTGAGTAACTTTTTTACATTGGCATATGCTCCACTCTTTGATATTTATAGTTTTGTTTTCAAATCTTTTGTATGGCTTTATTGGATAAAAGAGCAGTAGTATACGATCGTCTAGGATTCAGTGATGAAGAACTTTTAGACATTTACAGGAAAATAAAAAAACCTCGCTTGATTGAGGAGAAGATGCTGATCTTGCTGAGACAAGGAAAGATCTCAAAGTGGTTTTCGGGATGGGGTCAAGAGGCTATTTCCGTTGGAATGGCATATGCTCTAGATCAAGAAGAGTATATTCTGCCGATGCACCGAAATCTTGGTGTTTTTACAACAAGGGGTATTCCATTAGAAAGGTTATTTGCTCAGTTTCAAGGGAAGATGTCCGGTTTCACAAAAGGTCGCGATCGATCTTTTCACTTTGGAACGCAAGAATATAAGATCATTGGGATGATATCTCATCTAGGACCACAGCTGGCATTGGCCGATGGTATTGCACTAGCGAGTAATGTGCGAAAGCAGAAAAAAGCAACTGCTGTATTCACAGGAGATGGTGGGGCAAGTGAGGGTGATTTTCATGAAGCATTGAATGTCGCTTCAGTGTGGGATTTACCGGTGATATTTGCCATCGAAAATAATGCTTGGGGACTTTCAACACCTTCAATAGAGCAGTTCAATTGTAAACAGTTTATCGATAAAGGAGTTGGATATGGCATGAAAGCAGTTCAAGTCAATGGTAACAATATTCTAGAGGTTATATCAACTGTCAAGGATCTTGCGGATGATATGAGAAGAGATCCGAAACCAGTCATCTTGGAATGTATGACGTTCAGAATGCGCGGTCATGAGGAAGCATCAGGAACTAAATATTATCCAGAAGGAATTCAGGATGAATGGAGTGAATTTGATCCAATAGAGAATTATGAAAATTATTTGAAGGAAGAGGGTCTGTTATCTGATGATTTAATCGAGGAAATAAAGAATCAAATAAAGGAAGAAATACAAAATGGCCTAGATATTGCATTTGCCGAAAATGAGATCGATGCAGATCTGATTAGAGAATTGGATGATGTCTATGCACCACATGATCAATCCTTAGTAGTTGCAGATGGGGGAAAGAGTGAAAAACGATTTATAGATGCCATCCAAGATGGATTAAGGCAATCGATGGAACGGTACGATGATCTTGTTATCATGGGTCAAGATATAGCAGATTACGGAGGAGTTTTTAAAGTAACTGAGGGTTTTCTGGATCAATTCGGCAAAGAAAGAGTTAGAAACACTCCCATTTGTGAGTCAGCTATTGTTGGAGCTGGGCTTGGATTGTCAATAGCAGGAATGAAAGCGGTGGTTGAAATGCAATTTGCAGATTTTGTTACATGTGGTTTCAATCAGATCGTAAATAATCTTGCCAAGATACATTGGAGATGGGGACAAAATGCAGATGTTGTTGTACGAATGCCAACGGGTGCAGGTACTGCTGCTGGACCATTCCATTCTCAGAGCAACGAGGCATGGTTCTTCCACACTCCTGGTTTAAAAATTGTTTTTCCTTCAAATCCTTTCGATGCCAAAGGCTTGCTCACAGCAGCGATTGAGGATCCAAATCCTGTTATGGTATTCGAGCATAAATTTCTGTATCGCAGTATTCGAGAAGAGATCCCTGATGATTACTACACAGTCGAAATTGGTAAAGCAAAAATAATTCGAGAGGGGACAGATATTACAATTATAACTTATGGGCTTGGTGTTCACTGGGCACAAGAATACGCTGAAAAGTACTCCTACTTATCAATAGAAATTCTGGATCTGAGAACATTGCTTCCATTGGATACGGAAGCTATTTATAACGCTGTTCGAAAAACGGGCAAGACGATAGTATTGCATGAGGATTGCATGACAGGTGGTATTGGCGGTGAAATTGCTGCCTTGATCAGTGAAAATTGTTTCGAAATATTGGATGCCCCCGTGCTGAGAGTAGCTTCTTTGGATACACCGGTACCATTCGCAGTCAAGCTGGAAGATCAGTTCTTACCAAAGGATCGTCTCGATGAGGCAATAGAAAAATTGAGTAAATATTGAAATAGAAAAAATAATTTAAATTCTACTTTTTCAAGTTTTAAGCTAGTCCCTTATTAACACGTATCCCGGGTACTTCTTTTTGTCGTATATGAACTTTGAATCAGGTATACTTGGATTCGGTTGGAATTTCGAAATTGTGTAAGACATCGTTGTCGCATCTTTAGTCTTCATAGTTACCTTTTTCAAATCTCCGCTACTCTTGGTTACATACAAAGTTATTGTGTGGTACTCTACCGAACCAGGATTTTTTGGGAATAGGTTAATTTTATGAGTAGTTTCACCCGAAAGCTTAACCTCCCCAACATACTTACTCTTAAAGCCTGTTTCCCAGATTGTCATAAGTTTCTTTGGGTTCATTGTTTCTTCATCTTCTTCATCAGCATCCACCTCATAAACAGATTTTTCTTCTTTTACAATCGTCCACGTTTTCATTCCGTTCGAGAGAACGGTAATATCTCCGTAAGAAGCGTAGTACTTATCATTTTTCACCCATCCCTTTCCGGTTTCATTTTCGTCGGTACCCGTTATTTTATTTTTTATGTTAGCGCTGAATTCAATGTAGAAAGAATTCATCTTTTTTATCTCCTCCGAAAGATTATCAAGAATTCCATCGGCTTTGGCATCCTGTCCGAAGGCTATTGTTGACGTTAAGAGAAATATGGTTAAAAGAAATCTCATTTTAATATTTTTTGGAATGGTGAAAAACATAAACCGTGCCAAAGTTAACATTAAACATTGGAATCGTAAATAGCCTGAAGTGTATCTAATTCTATGTTATGATCTCCCTCGAATGTAATTGTCTTGAAAGATAGACTTTTATAAAAATTGACAAGTGTATTTTGTTGCTCAGGATTGTAATATTGATCACCTGTGCCAATCACGAATATGCATGAATCGTCCTTTGCAAAATTCAAGGATGCTACTTTTGGTTCGATATCAGGAGGAAAAACACAAGCCCAGAGTACAATACTTTTGAATTGATTGCTGTTACTCGAAAACCAGCGTGCAGCAGTTGCACCGCCTTGAGAGAAGCCAAGTAAATGTCTTTCCTCAATTCGCAGTTCCTCAGATATTTTTTTATCCAAAGCATCTAGCCAATTTAGATTATCTTGAATATCAGACTCTCGAGCCTCTTTTGTCATCCAGGAGGCTCCAACGCGCCCAGAGGTTCCATTTAAATAAAAACGATGCATACCTTCGGGAGCAATGATGTGATATTTTTCTCTCAGAATTTCAAACTTGCGAATAAAAAAATTCGCAAGTTGCCCATAGCCATGTAATACGTATAAAACTTTATTACTTTTCGAATTACATCGTAAAAATTCGTAACGATATGTTTTGGAGTATATTATGTCCATTTTGATAAGTAGATTATCGACAAATATAACCGATTAAAAATGGTATAAAATTTGATGTACATCCCGTCTTAGAAATACTGAATGACGCATATCGTAATTCAACGGTTTTACATATTATTCTTGATGGTTATATTCCTTGATTTTGGAGTATTTGCTCAAGAAATTACAATAATTGACCATCTCACGCAACAGCGGATACCGGAAGTAAAGGTAATGTGTGCAGATCGTTCTGTAAATAGGAAGTCCAATATTGAGGGGCGATTTCGATTAGAACCATTCTTAGCCTGTGATTCAATCTATATCTCGTATTCTAATTATCAAGTAATGGGTATAAGAGTTGAGGATTTAAAACAGCTAGTTACCATTGAGTTGGAGGAAGATCCCATCTTTTTTAATGAAATGACTGTCACTGCAAATCGCTGGGAAAAGTCACAATCGGAAGTGCCGAACAAGATTTTAGGCCTTAATCTTAAAAAGTTAGAGCTATTAGAACCTCAAACCGTAGCTGATCTTTTAGAGTCAAGTGGCTATGTTTTTGTTCAAAAAAGCCAATTAGCTGGCGGTTCTCCAAAGCTCAGAGGATTCGGAACGAATCGAGTATTGATTGTAGTGGATGGTGTTCGTATGAATAATGCTATTTTTAGATCTGGGAATCTTCAAAATATAATATCTCTTGATCCGAATGCGTTAGAATCTGCGGAGGTTTTGTTTGGACCTGGTGCAGTGATGTACGGAAGCGATGCGATCGGTGGAGTGATGGATTTTAGAACCAAAGAGCCTTCATTGGTATTGGATTCATCAAAAAATAACAGCAAACTAAACTATTACACACGTTATTCCTCAGCAAATAGCGAGTTCACAAATCACATTGATTATAATATCGGAGGTAAACGATTGGCTTCGCTCACGTCTTTAACGTATTCCATTTTTGGAGATTTGAAAACAGGTAAGCATGGTAATCAATCTTTTTTACGACCGTCGTATCAAGAAACTATTGATGGTGTTGATAATACGCTAATTAATGATGACCCGCAATTTCAGCTTAATTCAGGTTATAATCAGCTTAACCTTACGCAGAAACTTTTATTCAATTTGAGTAATTCAACACAAATTGAATATGCTTTCAATTACGCTAACACGTCGGATGCTCCAAGATATGATCGACTCCTTCGTGATTCAAATAATGATGGAGAACTGGATTATGCAGATTGGTATTATGGACCGCAGAAATGGATGATGAACAGATTAACGGTTAACAATTCACCCGAGTCGTCAATTCTAGCAGATGATGTAAGATTAACATTAGCGCATCAAAATTTTCAGGAGAGCAGGCATGACCGAAAAATGAATAGCTCAACAATCAGAAGGCAGTACGAAAGCGTGAACGCCATTTCTGTAAATCTGGATTTGGATAAGAAGGTATCATCCCGGGCTGAATTTTTCTACGGGTTAGAGGGAGTGGTCAATAAGGTAAGTTCAAATGCTTATCGTGAAAATATCACTACTGGTGATAAGTTGAAGATAAATCCGAGGTATCCGAATGGGTCACTTTGGGCAGTATATGGAGCATATTTAAATTCTAGATATCACATGAGCGATAAATGGATTTTGAATACCGGAGTTCGTTACAGTATTTATCAGATCAATGCAGTTTTCGATACAGCACTTTTTGAATACCCATTGACAGAAAGCTTTACAACGAGATCATCATTGAACGGAAGTATTGGAATAGTCTATAATCCAAATGAAAAGACACAGTTATACATAAACTCTTCTACAGGATTCAGGGCTCCTAATATTGATGACATGGGTAAGGTTTTCGATTCAGAGCCAGGAAGGGTAATAGTTCCGAACACAGAACTTCAGCCAGAAACGGCCTATAATGCTGAGATCGGTTTCATGAAAGTTATAAAGAACAGTTTGAAACTTGATGGTGCATTATATTATACATATCTAGATAATGCAATTGCAAGAACCTTTTACACCTTGAATGGTCAGGATAGTATTCTTTATGATGGTGAGATGAGTCAAGTACAGACTTTACAAAATGTATCGAATGCGTACGTTTATGGTGGGCAAGGTGGAATCGAAGTTTTTCTAACTAATGGAGTATCAGTTTACTCGAAGATTTCATTTCAAAAAGGTTTCGATTACATCAATGATAGCTCAGTGTATTTCCCTAAAGCTCACATAGCGCCGCTGTTCGGAAGAAGTGGTATTACCTATACGAGAAAGCAAGCAAGGATCGAATTCTACACTGTATATCATGACAAAGTTGAGTTTGATGAATTACCATTAGGAGAAAGAGGGGACAACGTTTATGCAAGAGATAAGCACGGTAGAAATTTCACACCGTCATGGTTTACCTTGAACTTGAAAGGAACCATTTACTTTAATAAATATCTTTCTACTACTTTCGGTGTCGAAAATATTACAGATCAGTTGTACAGAGTTTCAGGATCAGGAATAAGTGCCCCTGGAAGAAACTTCATTGTTTCTCTAAAGGCCAGACTCTGATTCTTGTTCAATATAGAATTTGTTCGTAGAAGGATTGAATTTCCAATGCAAAGCGACCTTATCAGTTTTGATCCTTTCCGGGTTTACTGAATAGATATCTTCTGGCTTTTCTATCTGATAATCGCCCACAGTTGCCTCGTAAACTAGGACATCTCTTGCTTCACCTTCACCAGGAAAAAACTCCATCGCGTATGCTTTCTGTTTGGGTGTCCCGAGGCCAATGAATAATTCTCCGCGAAGAATTTCATCTGGAACATTTTGAACGATCGTATAGAAATTTCGGAAATAGCTATCCATGATATGGTAATCGATAATGATATCCTTGTACTGTCCAGAAGTAATGTGTTCAAAGGATACATCCAACTCTGCATAAGGGCTGGATGCAATTGAGTTCACAGATGATATTTTTTTTGTTCTACCATCCATAAAATAGAAATGATTGTGTCTACCCGTATATCCGATCTCAGCGAGTTTTACGAGTTTATCTGACGCGACTGCATCATCCATGGCCTTGTTATACCTGTTTACAGTGATTATATAGTCAACACTATCATCTTCGTTCAGAAAATCTGAATAAAGTTTGATTGAACACTCCTCATTTCCCGGGATTTTCAAATCGGCTTTTATGTGTCTCTCCGCAATTTGCTCCGGTGTTTGATAAGGAACAGTTTCCTGATCTTTTTCATGAACTGTTTCTAGGCTTGAGTTATCAGGACTACATGAAACAATTCCGATTGACAATAGAGGTATGATGATGTAACGCATGGTGCAAAGATAGTAGTTCAGGGATGTATTTTACTTATTTTTAGCCTATGGAGGTCAAAATTGAGCAAAGTTGGAAAAAATTACTGCAAGATGAATTTGATAAACCGTATTTTCAACAGCTAGTTGAGTTTATCAAAAAGGAGTATCAGACCTATCCTGGTCAGATTTTCCCGAAAGGGAATGAAATTTTAAGAGCCTTCGATGACTGTCCATTTGAGCATGTGAAAGTCGTAATCCTCGGACAGGACCCTTATCCAACTAAAGGACATGCGCACGGTTTATGTTTTTCAGTAGAACCTGATGTAAGACCATTGCCAAAGAGTCTGATGAACATTTACAAGGAGATTTCGGAAGATATGGGAATCGATCTTTCAGATCGAAATGGTGATCTTAGACATTGGGCTGAACAAGGTGTTTTGTTGCTCAATGCTACATTGACTGTTCGTGAAGGGACTCCAGAAAGTCATGCAAATAGGGGCTGGGAAAAATTCACAGATGCTGTAATAAAAGCCTTGAGTGAAAGGAATGAACATGTCGTGTATATGCTGTGGGGAAGTAAGGCGGCAAAGAAGGCGGAACATGTTCCTGGATCAAAGAATTGCATTCTCAATGCTCCGCATCCATCGCCGCTTTCGGCTTATCGCGGTTTTTTCGGATGCAAT
>Ga0181574_10005740_pt1 | contig 10559 bp, 10 predicted proteins | sample 101ome_24_FD_145600 | JGI IMG/M metagenome (GOLD analysis project Ga0181574, IMG submission 145600) | Coastal salt marsh microbial communities from the Groves Creek Marsh, Skidaway Island, Georgia - 101410AT metaG (spades assembly) | ecosystem: Environmental > Aquatic > Marine > Intertidal zone... | reverse complement strand
AATTTGGTGAACGCTGGGGTGGTCTTCCCGCACAAAACGCTCACCACGTGCATTGACCAAAATCTCCCAGGGCTGCCTGATCGCGGGATTAAGAGGCGCCCAAGCAAACATTTGAGCTGGATAGCGGGGTCCGTCAGGAATCAGCCCAGGGAGGCTCGCGTATTTTTCTCCGCCCACAATGGCACCGCCTGCAGACATGCCGAGGATCAAGCCGTCGCCAAGAGACGTTGGATAGGCTGTTGTGGCATACAGCGGCACGCCGTGAAGCTCCTCAAACAGCCGTGGGTTGGCCGCACAGCCGCCCGCAGCGATAACAACACGCCGGCCGCGATAATCCCGGGTGCCCGCGGTGTTCGTTGCGGTGACGCCGGTGACGGCACCCGTGCTGTCTTGAGTCAGATCGGTGGCGGCAGTGCCTGTGAGCAGGGTAATCGTGCCCCGGGCAATCTGCTCCTCGAGCGAGGGGAGGAAGGCGTTCAGAATCGACAGGCCGCTATCAACGCCTTGTTGGTACCGCCGGGTCAGGAAGTGATCATGGCCAATGCCGGTCACGGGATGTCCGTCCATGACCTCGAATCCGTGGTCTGAGAGCCAATTGATGGTCTCGCCGGCATGGTTCACGGTAAGCCGCGTGAGCGCGGGGTCAGCGGTGCCCTCGTTAATGCGCATGCAGTCATCAAAGTGCGCCTGAGGCGTATCGCTGATACCCAACCGCTTCTGGAAGACCGTCCCTGCACCGGCAATCTGCCCGGTTGACCAGAACAGGGTGCCCCCCAGGGCGGGGCTTTTCTCGATCAACAGTACACGCGCACCACCCAACGCGGCGAACAGTGCGCAGGGAATGCCTGCGGTGCCGCCGCCAATGACAATCACATCGTAGTGAACCGATGAGTCTGCTCGGGCCGTGCCAAACCGCCACCAGGGGATTGTCGCGGCGGCAGTGAGCAGATGACGGCGCTTCAGGTGCGCCATGGAAAACCTGCGTCAGTCAGGGGGCATGCTCTGCCTGAGGCGGGCCGCCTCACTCGGGTCTCGCCTTGATTCGCAGCAGGCGCCGCGTCCAGACCGACTGAAAAATCGGATCAAGCCATCGGTAGAGGCGGCCGGAAACCACGACCGGTTTAGCCGCCTCAACGCCTCGTATGGCGTCACGCACCACGACGTCAGCGTCATACCACAGCCATTTGGCCATGTTGTTTTTCATTTCCATGAGTCCCGCGGTCTCATGGAAGTCGGTGTGTGTGAAGCCCGGGCAAATCGCCGACACATGCACACCCTTCGCCGCTACGGTCAGGTTAAGCTCCTCGGACAGCGCCACCAAATAGGCCTTGGCGGGCCCATAGTTGCAGCCACCTGAGCGCGGGACGCGTGCGGCAACAGAGGCGACGTTGATGACACGCCCATAACCGCGATCCACCATGCCCGGGATGAAGCGGTGACAGAGATCGGCCACCGACAGCATCATGAGCTGAAAGAAGGTCTGTTGCGCTGCCCAGTCCCTGTCTTGCAAGAGATCGGGCCCGGCCACCCCTGCGTTGTTGACCAGCCAGTTGACGGTCCAGCCGCCGGACTGACAGGTGTCAGCGATATGCTTGCCGGCGTCCTTGTCATTCAAGTCCGCGACAATGATCTGGCAGGTCACGCCATGCTGCTCAGTCAGCCCGGCAGCCAATGCTTGCAGACGATCCTCGCGCCGTGCCACGAGAATGAGATGATGGCCCATCGCCGCCAGTTGCCGGGCGAACTCTGCGCCCAAACCCGCAGAGGCGCCCGTGATCAGTGCGTAGCCCTCACCATTCGTGCCTTCTGTGATCATCGATTGTGACTGACGCGAGTGGGTTGAGACAGGCTCACGGGGTCACCGACCAGCTGTGCAAACGAATTTTCCATGCGCCTGAGCTGTCCTTTGCGACGACGTCGATGTAGTGGCTGGTGGTGGAGGCTCCGTCCAGCGCTCCGGCTGGGAGATCCGCCGCGGCGCTCGCATCGACGATTCGGAGGATCGTGTAGTCATACTCGACAACCGCAGCATCGCCCATCATGGTGATCGCGTGTGGGGTGTCGATGGTGATCTCATAGCGCGCCGTCTCAAATACCGGCCCCAAGAATTCGCGATAATTTGCGCGCCCATCGAGCCCGGGTACGCCCGGCGGCCTGAGGCTGACGTCGGGATGCAGGCCGTTGACGTAGCCATCGATGTTGCTGCTCTCTACGGCGCGGATCCAGCCTTGGTATAGCGCCAGGATTTCATCGTGATCAGTGTCAGCTGCGCGCACGGGTTGGTGAAAATGGCGATGGCCGCAAGTATGGATGCGGTCGTTATAAGGCGTCTAAGATCGATCATTCGTCAGCAGTCCCTTTTCTGAGTGTGCGTAGCAATGCACGCGCGTTCTCAGGGATTGTCCGGTAGATGGCTCTGGTAGCGCAAGGCGGCCACCCAATACTTGCCTCTCCAGTATCTTGACTACATTCAGACGCGCGACGAGTTACGGTAATATTGGCAGTGGTACTGCCATTATCAAATTCCCAACCCACCGCTGGACACACCGGAGCACCCTATGTCGGAACTTACGTCGGAACTTACGTCGGAAAGAGTATCGGAGAAAACCTCCGAGAAAACATTGGAAGGCGTGGCGGAAGGCGTCTCTGACAGAGTCGCGATCGAGATATCAGCACACATAGCCCACGTGACCCTAACCCGCGCGGACAAGATGAACGCTTTGGACCCTGCCATGTTTGAGGCGATCTGCGAGGCCATCGACTCACTTTCGAAACAAGATAGCTTACGAGTCGTGGTGGTATCGGGTGAAGGCAGAGCTTTTTGTGCGGGGTTGGACCTGTCTAACTTCGCAAGCAGTGACAAGCCAATGGATCTGATGGCCCGGACGCACGGGCTCACCAATATGCCGCAACAAGCTGCCTGGGGTTGGCGAACGCTTCCGGTACCTGTGATCGCCGCGGTGCATGGCGTGGCGTTGGGTGGTGGTCTGAACATCATGTCAGGCGCCGATATCCGGATTATCCACCCGGAGACCCGCTGCGCGGTGATGGAGATGCGCTGGGGGCTGGTGCCTGACATGGCGGGCTACCCGCTCTGGCGGGGCAACGTTCGCGACGATGTACTGCGCAAACTGGTTTATACCAACGCTGAATTTTCGGGCGCAGAGGCCTGTGCAATGGGGTTCGCCACCGAAACCTCGGAAGATCCGTTGGCGCGCGCCATGGCCCTGGCCGAGGAGATTGCTGGCAAAAACCCGGAAGCCGTGCGAGCCGCCAAGCGACTCTCGAATCAGTTGGCAGACAGCAACGATGAGCGTCTATTACTCTCAGAATCGGAGGAGCAGACCCGGATTATCGGTAAGGCAAATCAGATGGAAGCCGTCATGGCCTTCATGGAGGGCCGTGCCCCGTCTTTTTCAGACTGAGTGTGACCGTCTGCCGAGGTGGACATGCTGGCCCGGCACAAGGCACGAAGTGCTAGGATAAAGACCTTTCCCTGAGACAGCCCAAGTAGCCAAGGTGCTGTATTGGGTGTGATCCCCTCAGACTCGAGCGAGCGCCCTATGAGTGAAACTAGTCAACAGACGCATCACCGTGTCTGCCATCTGTGTGAGGCGATGTGCGGTCTGATTATCCGGACCGAAGGCAGCACGGTTGTGGATATTCGCGGTGATCGTAATGACCCCCTGAGTCGCGGGCACGTTTGCCCCAAGGCAGTGGCGCTCAAGGATATTCACGAGGATCCCGATCGACTCCGCAAACCCATGCGGCGGGTGCGCACCGCGCCGGGTGAGTATCGCCATGTCGAGATTGAGTGGCCCGAGGCGCTGGATTTGGCTGCTGAGGCATTGGCATCCACGAGCCAGAGGCATGGTGTGGATGCTGTAGGTGCCTACTTCGGGAATCCTTCCGTACACAACTACGGGATGCTGACGCATCAGCGCAATTTGTTCCGCCACATTCGTACCCGCAACCGTTTTTCGGCTACCTCGGTAGATCAGTTGCCGCACCATTTGGTGTCACTATGGTGTTTTGGGCACATGCTACTGAGTCCGATCCCCGACGTGGATCGCACCGATTACTTTTTGATGCTCGGAGCTAATCCGCTTGCGTCGAATGGCAGCATCTGGACGGTGCCCGATGTGCGCAAGCGCCTCAAAGATCTCAAGGCTCGCGGCGGTAAGATAGTCGTGGTTGACCCGCGGCGGACTGAGACGGCGGCACTGGCCAGTGAGCACCTCTTTATTCGGCCCGGCACTGACGCGGCGTTCTTGCTGGCGATCATTCATACGCTGTTCAGGGATCAGTTGGTGGCGCCGGGTCGATTGGCCGACTTTACAGACGGGCTGGACGAGGTGAGAGACGCTGTGCGGGATTTATCGCCCGAGTGGGCGGAACCGCTGACGGGCATCGGCGCGGCCGACACGGTGCGCATCGCACATGAGTTGGCTGGGGCAGATGCCGGGATCTGTTATGGGCGCATGGGGGTCAGCACCCAGGCGTTTGGCGCTTTGTGCCAGTGGGCGATACAGGTCATCAATGTCGCCACCGGACACCTCGATAAGCCCGGCGGCAGCATGTTCACGCGACCGGCTATGGACCAGGTAGCGAATACCAACCCCGGGGGCTTTGCTCGTTTTACCAGTCGAGCGAGTGGCTTGCCTGAGTTCAATTATGAACTGCCGGCGGTGACGATGGTGGATGAGATCAGGACACCGGGCGAGGGTCAGATTCGACTGATGTTCACGGGCGCGGGTAACCCCGTATTGTCGACCCCCAATGGGCGCGCATTGGACGAGGCGCTTGAGGAGGTCGATTTCATGATCTCGGTTGATCCGGCACTCAATGAAACGACCCGCCACGCCGACGTCATTTTGCCGCCCACCTCGCCGCTCGAGCATGACCACTATGACATTGCGTTTCACAATTTGGCGATCCGGAACACGGCGCGTTACAACCCTGCAGTCTTCGACAAACCCGAGGGATCGCTCCATGACTGGGAAATTTTCAGCGCCCTCGGCGAGCGCGTCGCAGCGCTACTGGGTCTCGATGCGATGCCAAGCGTTCCACCAGACCAGCTGGTCGATGCGGCACTGCGCAATGGCCCCTATGGCCGCGATACACCATGGCAGCTGAGCGTCGAAAAGCTAAAGGCGAACCCATCGGGCATTGATCTTGGCGCCCTCGAGCCGTCTTGCCCTGAGCGACTGCAAACGCCGGACCAGCGCATTCGTCTCGCGGTGCCTGAAGTGCTGGAGGACATCCACCGTTTCCACCGCGAGATGGCGGAGGCCGGGGAGCACTATCGCCTGATCGGTCGCCGACATGTTCGAGACAACAATTCCTGGATGCACAATCACCAAAGACTGATGAAGGGCAAGCCGCGTTGCCAACTGCTGATGAACCCGAGCGATGTTGCCAAAGAGGGCTGGCAGTCTGGGGAGGTGGTGACAATAGAGAGCCGTGTGGGGTCTGTAGAGGCTGAGCTGCTTGCGTCCGATGAGATGATGCCGGGCGTTGTCAGTCTGCCGCACGGCTATGGTCATGGCCGCAGGGGTACACGGGCGGCTGTGGCCAGTCGCCATGCCGGTGTCAGCTGCAACGACGTCACCGATGAGCGTTATGTGGATCAGCTCTCCGGGAACGCCGCCGTCAATGGATTGCCCGTTCAGTTGTCTGTTCGAGGATCCGCCTGATGGGTAGTGACGACTCGCGCATAGCGGGCCATCGTATTCCCGCGGTTCAGGTAGAGAGCGGCGGTAAATACAAAAACAGTCGCGGTATGACCGTGATCAAGGACGGCATCAAAGCCTCTGCCGGCCAGGCAGAGCGCCCCGCAAAACCTGATTGGCTCAGAATGCGAGTGCAAAGCAGTCCCAAGTTCGACGCGGTCCGCTCAATCGTTCACGAACATCGACTGGCGACGGTCTGTGAAGAGGCCAAGTGCCCAAACATCGGCGAGTGTTGGAGTGCCGGTACCGCCACCATTATGTTGATGGGCGATGTCTGCACGCGCGCTTGCCGATTTTGCTCTGTGAACACGGGCAACCCCAACGGATGGCTGGATCCTGAGGAGCCGAATAATACGGCGGAGGCAGTCAGGCTAATGGGTTTGCGCTACGTGGTGCTGACCTCGGTCAATCGTGACGACTTGCCTGATGGCGGCGCCGGTCACTACGCAGCGGTGGTGCGAGCGACCAAGGCAGTCAATCCCGAGACTGCGGTGGAGGCACTGACGCCCGATTTTCTGGGCGACCTCTCGGCAATTGAAACCTTATTGGACTCTGGTATCGAGGTCTTTGCGCAAAACGTCGAGACTGTGGAGAGATTAACTCATCCGGTGAGAGACCCCAGGGCCGGCTATCAGCAGACCCTCGATGTCTTGGCACACGGCAAAGCCTACCGCTCTGATGTGATTACCAAAACTTCCCTCATGCTGGGCCTTGGCGAGACGGAGGACGAAATCAAGCGCTGCATGGATGATCTTCGCCGTCATCGCATCGACGTGCTGACACTGGGACAGTACCTTCAGCCCACCCGGCACCATCTCCCGGTTGAGCGCTTTGTCACGCCTGAGGAATTCGAGCGCTACCGAGACTGGGGTCTGGCGCGCGGTTTCTTGGAGGTCGTATCCGGCGCGTTTGTGCGCTCGAGTTATCGGGCAGAGCGAGTGCTTGAGCAGAACAACGTCGGTCTCGGGCCTGACTGATATGGCCGCGCCGCGTCGACCGCAGGTACTGTACCTCACTGCAGTGGACCGAGATGGCGGCACGGCAGGCCTCAGCCGCCAGACAAGGGTCATTGTGGGTGTGCTGGCAAGGGACATGGCAGTGTCTCTTGCAATTGCGGGCCCAATCGAGCATCAGGCGCTGCAATCCTTGCGTGAGCAGTTTGCGCCGCTGCGCGCGGCAGGGGGCTTCCCGGCCAGCTCGGCTGATCAGCGGGCAGAGCGGGGATTACGCCGATTGACCCTCAGCCGCTTTGGCTCCGATATCATTAATGCTCGCCTGCAGGCGGCGATTCAGCGGCGATCAGACGCCTTTGATGCCATTGTCATCGACGAGCTGGTCGCCTCTCCCTACCTGCCGGTGAATGCGGGCTGCCCCGTTTACTATCTTGCTCACCGCTGCGAGGCAGATCTTGGCTCGCAGTCCCCATGGCGATGGCTTCAGTTGGGTAATCAGCGGGCGTGTAAAAAAACAGAGAACCAGTTGGCGCAGTCAGTGAGCGGCGTATTTGCGACAACCGGCGTGGCGAGCGGCCTGTTGGCTCAGGGAATGTCACTCAGCCAGTTAAACCCCTCATTTGGGCGTTTCCGGCCTGAAATCGCGGTGAGCGACACCGTCGACTGGAATCAAACCCGCAGTCGTCTGGGATATGCGGGATATCTCGGAGATGATCGCAACCTGGCCAGTCTGGAGTGGCTACTCAAAGAGGTTTGGACGCCGGGGCAACGCATATTTAAGGGTAACGAATTGCATCTGGTGGGCACCGCGCCGCCCGCGCCACTCAGGGAACTGGCCGCTGCGAATAATAACGTTTATCTTCACAGTGGAGGCCGGCAGCAGCTGCAGTTTCTGGGTTGTCGCGCGGTGATCGAGCCGCTGATGTTTGAGCAACATGTGGATACCAAGCTGGTGAATGCGATGTCACATGGACTGCCAGTGGTGACCAGCCAGCAAGCGCTCGCAAGAGCTCATACTGACCTTGGGAATGGCGTGCTCGCCGCAGGAGGCCCCGAACAAATGGCGATGCTGATCCAGCGGGTAATGAAGGAGCGCGAGTTTTGGCAGCGTCACGCGGATGCGGCTGCGGGCACTGCAGCGCTACAATTGCCCGACTATGAGGTGGCGCACGACCTGCGTCGCGCTGTGTTGAAAGGACAGGAGGAGGGAGTGACGGCATGACAGATTCGATCGCGACCCCCAGCTCATGAGCAATACATTTAGTCACGTTGGGTTGCTGGGAAGGCGGGAGCACCCTGGCGTCGAGGAAATTGTTTCGGGGTTGCTGAACCTTTTGGATGATCGCGGCTTGCAGGTCACCATAGAGGACCGTTTGGCAACCCTCGCTCACTTCGAGAGACGAGAGATGGAGTCCCGGGACCAGATCGGCGCAATGGTGGATCTGGCTATTGTTATTGGCGGTGATGGCAGCTTGCTGAGTGCCGCACGCACGCTGGTCAAACACGACACGCCCGTGATTGGCGTCAATCGCGGGCGACTGGGGTTTTTAACTGACGTGAGCCCGGATGAGCTGATTGATCAAGTCAGCGCTGTTCTGGATGGCAAATTCTTGAGCGAAAAGCGGTTCCTTCTGGACACTGAGGTGTGGCGCGGTGAGCAGGTGATTGGTCGCGGCGACGCGCTCAATGACATTGTTGTGAACTCTGGTGCCTCGGCACAAATGATCGAATTCGAGCTGAGCATTGACGGCGAATTCGTCTATCGATTGAACGCGGACGGCCTGCTGGTCGCCACCCCCACCGGTTCGACGGCTTACTGTCTCTCGGCCGGCGGCCCCATCATGTATCCGGGGCTTGACGCACTGGTCTTGGTACCCATGTTCCCGCACTCTCTGACCAGTCGCCCAATTGTGGTGAGCGGGCAGAGCGAGATTCGTATTGACGTGGTCTCGCGAAACGACATTCACCCGCCGATTACCTGCGATGGTCAGATCTCCATTACCGCCTTGCCGGGTGACTCGGTGCGAATACGCAAAAAAAATCGGGAACTGACGCTCCTGCATCCACCGGGATACAGTTTCTACGCCAGCTGCAGAGACAAGCTGCGCTGGTCTGATGCGCTCGTTCAATAAACTACCCCCCGCAATTCAGCGCGCGCCCGCGACTTTTTCGCTGGTGGTCGCGACGACTGTCTGTTTCTTGCTTTTTTACCCACTGCAGTGGGTGGGCATGCTCGAGCTATTTAACTTTGTTCCGTTTCGGGCTGCAGGCGGCTACGTAGCGTTTGGCGAGTGGGGCGATTGGTGGCGACTGGTCACACCTACGCTGATTCACTTCGGTTGGCTACACGTGGTGTTTAATTGCCTCTGGCTGTGGGAGTTTGGGCAACGAATTGAGCACAGGCTTGGGGGTGTCAACCTTCTGGGCCTGTATGTGATTAGCGCGATGGCCAGTAACTTCTGCCAGTATTGGTGGGAGGGGCCGTCTATATTCGGCGGCATGTCCGGGGTGGTTTATGCCCTGCTGGGTATCATTATGGCCAGTCATTGGCGACGGCCAGGTTGGATTGCGCCGCCCCCGATGGCAGTTTTCGCTTTCATGCTCATCTGGTTGGTGATTGGCATGAGCGGCAGTATGGCGTTGCTGGGGGCGGACGCCATTGCCAACGGCGCTCATGTGGGTGGGTTGGTCGCCGGCTGGCTCCTTGGCTTGCTGGTGAGCAGCGCGCCGGCATTATTCAGAAAATCGTGAGTCGAAGAAGATACAAGGTAGGAGTGAGTATCGATGTCTGATCAGTATCGCGATTCGGTGCAGCAAATGGATCGCGAGGTGTACGAGCGGCTGGTCGATTCTCTGACTACCGGCCGCTGGCCCGACGGACGCGCTCTGACCGACGCGCAACGGCAACATGCCATGAGAGCGGTGATTACCTGGGGTGAGCTCCATCTGCCCGCCGAGGCACGTGTCGGTTTCATTGACAAAGGGCACAAGGCGGGTGAGGTCTGTGACGAACTCGAGCCGATAGCGTGGAAGGAGTCTCAGCATGAGTGATTGGCGAGGTGGTCTGCGCAAAATGCAGGTTGAGCTGGGGGAGACCGTGCGCTACCGGCTGTTCCCCGAGCAGGGTGGCTTGTGTCTGAACGAGAGCCTCGGGCAATCCATCAGGCTCTCTTTCACCGGCGCTATCCACTGTGTGGCCTGTGATCGGCTCACCAAAAAAAGTTTTAATCAGGGTTATTGTTTTCCGTGTTTACGCAAGCTGGCTGCCTGCGACAGCTGCATCGTCAGCCCGGAAAAATGTCATTTGGCCGAGGGCACTTGCCGAGAGCCCGATTGGGCAGAGACACACTGTCAGGTGCCACACATTGTCTACCTGTCGAATACGTCCAGTGTGAAGGTCGGTATTACTCGAGAGACCCAGATTCCGACGCGCTGGATAGATCAGGGCGCAACGCAGGCGAAACCGATCGCGCGAGTCCAAACGCGCCATCAGTCTGGACTGCTCGAAGTGCTATGTGCACAGCACGTCGGTGATCGCACTGCATGGCAGACCATGCTGAAAGGGAATGGCGAGCCGCAGGATTTAGAGGCGATACGTCAAAAGGTGATGGCCAGTTGCAAGGAGGGTATTGCCGACCTGCAGCTGCAGCATGGTGACTCGGCTTTCGAGCTTTTGGAGGACGCCCCGGAGACAGAGATTGAGTATCCGGTGTTGAATTGGCCGGAGAAGGTCAAGGCCCATAACTTTGACAAGCAGCCGGTAGTAGAGGGAACGTTGATGGGTATCAAGGGCCAATATCTGATGCTGGATACCGGTGTACTCAACATCCGCAAGTTTGGTGGTTACGAGGTCGAGATCGAGGTGGCAGCATGA
>Ga0181574_10005732_pt1 | contig 10567 bp, 23 predicted proteins | sample 101ome_24_FD_145600 | JGI IMG/M metagenome (GOLD analysis project Ga0181574, IMG submission 145600) | Coastal salt marsh microbial communities from the Groves Creek Marsh, Skidaway Island, Georgia - 101410AT metaG (spades assembly) | ecosystem: Environmental > Aquatic > Marine > Intertidal zone... | reverse complement strand
TAGGGACGCTTGGACTCACCTTTTTTTGCAGACTTACGTCCACAGGGTTTGCCTGTCTTAACGTCTACCCACTCTTCCTTAAACCACTTCTTAAGGGCTGCACCCTTTTTACTTTTTCTTACGGCCACTTTTATTACCCCAGTTCTTAGCGCCTACCTTGCGGCACTTGGCGACTGCACCTGATGCGTACGCAGAAGGCCAGACTTTGTACCTAGCTTTAACCTTGCGCGCACAAGCGTCGTTAGCTTTCTTACGTTTAGCTGGCATTAGTAACCTCGTTGTCCACCGGGACGCATTGGCTTCTTTTTCTTTTTGTTAGTAGCTGCACGTTGTCCACGCTTTGGTAGGCTTTTGGCTTTAGGTTTCATTTTATAGCCGGGCATAGCTTTCTCCTTTGCTGTCTTAGACAGGTCTTCAAAATGGAAAAGTTTTACAGATGTTTTTCCGTGAGTTTTGCCTGAGTGTAATGAACCGTCAGGCATCTTGTGTGTGCCGCCTGTATATTCAGTACCGTCACGCTTATAATGTTTTACACCTTTAGCCATAATTAACTCTTAAGTTTGTAAAAGTCTTCTATTGTACACCGGACTTGTCGTCCTTTGTGTCTCATGTATACTGGTGCGCCTACTCTAAGCTTGTGTACTGCTACTTGAGTTACGTCTTCAGATACGTTGCAGCTTGGTATGACTACGTACTGCTGATCTGCTTTTTCTATGAGAATCTTAGTGTCTGCTGATGCCTGTAACGACAGCAGCATTACTGCTACTAATAGTTTTCGCATTGTGTTCTCCTAACGTCATCACGACGTGCTTTAGCCTCACGGCTGTGTTTACCACTTCTTACAAGACCAGTACCTCGCCGTGAGTTTGCTGGGTGGGTTTGTGTCACACTTGTGACGCGCTCTAAACGACTTCCGTCGTGCAGGCTGGTCTTTCTTAATAGTCATCTTGGCGTCACCAAAACGTATGGTCTTGGTTTTGTCGCCTTCTTTGGCTACTACTACAAACTTTTTAGTCGGGTGGTTAGGTGTCCGCTTTGGTTTGTTGTACCCGCTTACGCCCGCTCGTGCTAGTTTTGGATCCTTGGACTTGGGCATTACTGAGTTCCTCCACCTTGCGTTCCAATTGGTCCAACCGGGCGAACTGGTCGCTGAACTTGTGGTTGATCTGGTCTAGCAGGTCTTGCATCTCTTTCTGCGTTATTAACATTGGTTCTACCTTCTATCTGCTTTTCTTTGAGGAGAGTATCAGCCACTCTCATGCGGCGTTCAAACTCTTTGTCTTCAGCGTCACCTTCACGAAGGTTTCGGGTGATAGCGTTAATTTTGTCAATCTCTAGTTCCTGCGGCACTGCTTGAGCCTCTGCAGCCAACTTAACAGCACGTGCTTGTGACTCTTGAGCCTGCGCTGCCAAAGCCGCTGTCTGGGACTGCTGGAACTCCAGTTGTGCTTGTTGTGCTGCTTGAGCTAGCTGTTGTTGCTGTGGGTTAGGCTGCATTGCTTGAGCCATGGCTGCCAACAGTTCTTCACGGTTAGACAAGTTCATGTTGTCAATAATACTTTGAATCAATGTGTTGTACAGCGGTGACTGTCGGTCCATGGTTTGCAACAGCTGTACAAGCTGGGTTACTTCGTATTCTCTAGCGATAATACCAAGAGTGCTGCTTGCGTTAAACTTGTAGTCCGCAACAGGATAGTTTTCTGGGTCAAACTGCATGTACCGATAAGCAGCTTTCTTGACAAACGGAATTAGAAACGACTGTTGGAAGTTAATCAGTGTCCGCTTGTGACGTTTAATAATAGCGCCAAGAGACATACTAATACCAGCGGCAGTAGCCTCGCCGTTAACGCTGCCAGCAATTCCTGCTGAGTCCACTGCTCCCGTTGCTTGCTGTACCATCTGCTGCAATGCTCCGGCTTGAGCAAAAGTAATTTGGCTAACTTGACCAAAGTTGAATGGCTGTAGAACTTCTTTAGGATTTCCATTGGTAAGCACCATTTTGCCGGGACGTACTTCGGGCTTTGCACCACGTGGTAACCTAGTTGCGTCAATAGCCATCATTGGGTGAATTGTAAGGCTTAGTGCATCAATTCTAGCTCGTAGCTCTGTGTCCAAAGCTTTTTGAGAGTTGTAGCCCTTTTCGCAGACCCCACGACCCCAGAAGCGTCCGGGTACTACGTCCCAAGGAAACGCAACAACAGGACGGTCTGTCATCATGTAGGGATTGGCTTCTGCCTTCAACAAGATACCACCGTTAGCAATCACTACAACGGCTTCTACGTAACGTGACTCAGAGTCTTCTTCAGGTACTGCTTCTTCGTCATCTTCGCTCATAGCGGCATTCAGAAGCTCTCGTGGCACTAAACCATAGTACTTAGTGAGTCGTACCTTGTCGTCATTGTAAATAGTGATGTCTTGGTCAGGCTCAAGATCAGTGTCAGGAGCAGCAGGACCAACGTAAACGTCTTTGTAAACACCTTGTTCCTGCAGCTGTTCTACATGGTGTAGGCTTACGAATTCGTCTACAGCAACACCCATAGCGTCCTCTACAGAGGTAGCTACAGGATCAATTAGGAAGTTCTGGGGTAGTACAGGCTTAAGTTTAACTTTGACACGGTCAGTGATGTTTACTCCTACTGCTTGCAAATCTCCTCCCATAATGGGTTGAGTAGCAGGAGCCATCTCCTTCATTTCTTCAATAACGATTTCGCCAATACCTGTACCAAAGACTGCAGCGTTGATAAGACATTCTGCAACAGCCTTGCGTACCATACAGTCTTCAAAGTCTTCTGTAAGTTTATTCCTAAGGAACTGTACGTCTTGCTTGTTAGTGTCGCCCATGTTGTCACTAACATCAAACCACTTACCACGTCCGAAGGTCGCTTCCTCTAGCTCTGCTACGTTAGACTCAACAGCTTGCTGTAGTGCAGGAGAAATAATACGGGAACGCTCACTGCGACGCTCGCTGTCAGCAGGATCCCAAATGCCACGCCAGAGTCTATAATACTCTTCAAAACGTCCTTCATAATTTGATTCATAATAATCGCGCCAGTCCTCACATTTGTTCATGACCCAGTCTTCAAGGGCTTCTTGGATCATCAACGGGTCGTTTTCATAAAATTCTGCCATATTAGTATCCTGCTACCACGTCTAAAATATCATGGTCTTCTATTTCGTAGTCGTAGTCGTACGCTACATTTGCCAGTTGGTCGATGTACGCTAAAGCGTCCACCAAGTCGTCATGGGTCAAAGGGTCAGGAAACTGGAAGAGTTGGTCTAGAAATCTAGAGTTCCACTCTCCTTTGTTCAGCGTAATGTACCCATTTTCAAAGCGCCCCTGTAGCGCCCACATTACCCTGTCGGTCTTTTTCTTGTTACCGTGTGTCAACTCTTCTACTCTAAAGAATGTTCCGTACCGCTTCTGTAGATCCATCAGAGGTGACATGACGGCTTGTTTAGCAATACCTCTTTCGATTCCCACCGATATGGGACGGTAATCTCTAACGGCCTGAAATATCTTAGCTGCTGTTTCGTCAAGTGACCATCGACCGTATATGATATTGTCAACATACCAACCATGCTCATTGACCTTAACCACTGCGATCGCTGTGTCGTCAAGTTTAGAATTCTTAGTCTTCTTTTTGTTGACTTCTTCAAATCCTGCCAAGTCAACTGCAATGTAATAATCTCCTACTTCGGGCCTATCTTCACTAAACTGTACCCAGTCTTCCTTAAACATTTCTGACCCACGCGCTTCAAAAGACGCCATAAACTCTTGGCGAAACGCATAAGAAGACATAGACTTTTTAGCAATATCAATTTCGTCCGGGTCCAGCAATGGATTGTCGTAAGAAGTAAAGTGGTATGCAGCGTACGTCGGATCATTGCTTAACTCCGCATATTTGTATAACTCGTAAAAATGATTCCTGCCCATAGGTGTCCCTATGAACATTGCACATCCTTTTTGGTCAGCCAAAGCAGGTCTCAGGATCTGCTCAAATACCTCAGGCTTCATGTCAGCGTACTCGTCCATTACTAGGAACTTGAGGCTAACTCCGCGCATAGTTTCGGGGCGGTCGGCTCCCTTGAGACTGATAGTGGCTCCATTAATAAGCTTAATTTGAAGATTATTAACATGACTACCACTGATAACTTCATGCCCGAGATCGAGAAGGGTGGTCCACATGATGTCTCTGGCTTGTCCCTGAGTAGGTGCGACGTAAAATACATGTCCTTTGTCTGCCTGTAGTGCGTTAACGATTAACATCCATGCTGCTAACCTAGACTTACCCGTACGTCGCCCAGCAGCTACTATTTTAAATCTTGTTTCGTCTGCCCAGACCTGTTGTTGCCAAGGCAGTAGTTCTATATTAAGATCCATTGAAGTTACTAAACGCTGTTGGTCTTTCTAAAAGCTCAAAGGTAACTGCTACTTCCATCTGTCCTGTTGCTGAAGATGCTTGAGTTTTTACAGTATCTCCATTGTGCAAAACAAAGATGCCTTTGTCGTTTTGACCGCCTAACACTTCTTTATTTCCTGCACCGATACTAGTACCGTCAAAGAAGTACATTTGGTCTACACCGCCCGTCTCCCACCAAAGACTTACTTGGTTTGTACTGCCGCCGTGGTTGGCAATAAAAACATACACAATGTGTACCGTATAGCCTGTTGGTATAGTAAACAGCGTCTGTTCAGTAGCATCTGTTAACGTAATGTGTTTTGTATGAAGCATTAGTACAACCAAATCACTGGAGTAGTACCCCTAGTGTCCACATGTACAAACGTATCAGCAATACCCACACCAGTAAAACCAAGGTTCAGAGCATTAGCCACAATAGCGTAGCGGTGGGCGGCATTTGTTATTTTTATGTCAGCCGCGATCCCTTGGGCATGTGTCCCCGGCACTTCCTTTTTTCTTTCAATAGGGTGCTGAGTTGGATGACGGTAACCAGACGTTACCTCAAACGGGAAGCCACATGCACCCCGCAATTGGTCTAACTTCTCTAGGAACTCTTGTTCCATGTTGTTGGTGCCAGTGACCTGACAGTCAAACTCTTCTCTTTTGAAGTGCTTAAGACCCATCTACTACTTCTCCTTCTATGATATCGTCTGGAGTAGTTACTTCGGCAGTACCGACACCTGTAATATTGATTTGTATGGCGTTTCTACCGGTGTCTTTGACTACGTCCTTTTCAAAAGCACCTACTGGTAGTATACGGTCCATCACAAGTTTCCAAGCAGCAGCCTGATTCTTGTGGTCATTGTCCAAAGCAGCATCAAAAATTGTCTCTAGGACCTTACGAGACTTAGGACTAGCCAACATCCTAGCCTTGTACTCATTAATTATCGCTGCGTCACCCTTTGGTCGGCCTACTTGACCCTTATTTCCGGGTTTTACAGCGGCTACTTCGGACTTCCGGGGTCTGCCACGACCTCTTTTTTTGATTTCAGCGGTCATAACTAAAATTATCCCTCAATATGCCAATAGTATAACATAAGTTGACACAAAAGTCAAGCTATTTTAGAGGTAAAAGCAGTAGAAGTACAAACATGAGTAAAATCAACGGGTTACACGGGCTTAATTTTGGGGTAATTTTCCTAATTTTGACCTATTTTGTGTCTAGGTGGCTACTACAAAAGTACAACACATGTCAACCCCTCCCCCGCCCCATGTTTTTCTAGGGGTTTGACACGGGTCGCGCCTTGTGTTAGCCCCAAGAGTTGGCACGGTTCTTGCATGGGGCAACACGGGGCAACTTGGCATGATGTTTGCATGGGTTGACAAGTGTGTGGACCTGTGTTGGTCCCTATAGTTGGCACGATTGTTGCTACGCGAGCCTTCTATATCACGCACACACGCGACTAACACGGAATGACACGAGCGGTCAATAGTCCAAACGTGTGAAATATTTACGTTTACAGCTGGAGTGATCTGTAGTTTACTACACACATGGCGAGACGGGGACCGAAGCCACCCCTAGATGAGAATCATTCTTATGAGTACACTAGACAGAGACACAGCGAAGAAGATCGCAGAGCACTTCACAACTATTCAGGTATGGGAAATGATTGCCCAAGATGAACTAGACAAGGGAGACTACGAGCAGTCCCGTAAATGGTCTAACGTTGCGAACAGGGCCGTCTGTGCACTAGCGGATGACTTCGGGATTGAGTTGCCTGCGTTGTCAATATCACGACGGCAGTTGCGCGATGGTCACAAGTACGGCTGGACAGAAGACGCGGCATAGGAGGTTGACTAATCGCTGGGGATTCGCTAGAGTCTCCAGCTGTGAGTCAACACACGAGCCACAGGAGGCATTGACACATGAGAAAGATCGAGCAACAGATGAACAGAGCTATCGCACGAGGTGAAAGCTGGGCAGGAGGTAACACACAAGTGACACAACACGCCGCAGGCTGTTCTGTGTACCTTCATGGGCATTTGATAGCTGACATTGATAACGACGGTACAGCATGGGCTAATCAACCCACGTTACTAGGTTGGCCCACACGTACCACCATGTCACGTCTGAGAGCATTAGGTGTGGACGTATGCACACGACGTGGAGACATTTACCTGAACGGAGAAAAACTAGCATGAACAACGTAATACAAGAGTACCTAGCACTGGTAGAGCGTACGGTATACCATAGCGACCTAGACGCATTTGACGCGCTAGAGCAGTTGGAGGAGGATTACCCAGAGTTGGCAGACTTGGTCTATCAATCGGCTGGTCCTCTGGCATACGACATACAGAACAACGAGGTGACATCATGAACTTTGGACACTGGACAATCTGGTACAACCACGAGCAACACGTATGGGACATCTACGACGGACGCAAGGGGTTCAAGTACCCAGAATACACCATCAACAACTACAGCGGACTCATGAACAAACTACGGGACCGCTTGGGATTCCTAGACACTGACAAGAACCACCGGAGATTCTGGCGTGTGATGCGTTGGTGGGACAGACTACGACACGGGAGGCGCTAGACATGGAACTATTGATGACTGTAGCACTGATGGGGGCCTGCTTCGGCTTCGGCTGGATAGTCGGACATGCCACAGGTTACGAGAGAGGTAGAAACGAATGGCCACGATAACAGAGAAACGGAAGTATCTTAGCTTACTGGAGAAGATCGGGACTTTTAATCTTCAGTGGAGCATGGAGTACCCCACGCCATACATGAGCAAGGTCCACGTGCTACTGCATGGGGTTGAACTGCGGCGACGTGGGGAAGACATACCGACAGACATCAAATGGCCGGAGGTGACACAGTGACACTAGAGGAAGACGCTAGACGCTACGTGGAGGCCCTACGGTCTCCAGCGAACGGCTGGGGTAGACACATGGTGCCCTTCAACTGGAAAGACAGGGAGGGTAAACTGGTGGAGGACTGTACAACCACGGACAGCTGGCGTTCCTACATGGGCAGACGCTACGGCGTACAGGAGACGGACAGAGCGATACAGGAAGCACTAGGCCAGTCGTTCACCCATAGGGGTACGACGTGGTTTTATGACGGGACGGAGTCGCAGACTGCGTCTACAGAGGAGGACTAAAGCATGGGCGAGGTTTACGAGTGCACAGAGTGTGGCGAGTGGTACAGGAACGAGGCCCACGTGCTACACCTAGACACGATGGACACACACGTGTGCATCTACTGTGCTGAAGACTTGGGACTTTTTGAGGAGGACTAGAGAATGTTCGAGAACTGGCAACCATTTTGGGACGTGTTGATACTACTAGCGGCATCTGGTATACTCACGACTTGGCTATATGTGAAAGGAGAGCTTGACGAGTGAAATTGTTTATCTGGGCCATTACATCGCCACTATGGGTTCCGTTGTGGCTGTTTTACGAGTATACTGTGGGGTCTAGTTCTTCAGTGTATGAAGACGATCCATTACATGACGACGGGGAGGTATAAACGATGACTAGAGAAACATGGGAGATGTGGGCAGACGAGTATCAGGACTACTGGGAAGCTAAAGGCAATTACGCCGAAGAGTTCGAGCAGGACGACATAGACGCATGGAAGGAGGAGGAGCAGAAGGTGATAGACGAGTTAATACAACGGATGCAGGGGGCCTACAATGACGTTTGAGGAATACGAGCAGGGTTACTACTCTGGTGACTCTGAGGACCCCTCAGGGCCTCCAGAGGACCCAGAGATGCACGCCATGGTTGAACACTTGGTGGAGTTTGATACTGAGATGTACCGACTAGAAAGCCGGAGAAAGTACAAAGGCTTGTCATACAAACACCTTGAGATGCTCATGGTGGAGCTACATGGGAAGGAGTGGAGAGATGCGCTGTAAGGCTTGCGATAGAATCCTAGAGGAATCAGAACTGACACGGAAGGACACACATGGTGATTTTCTTGATCTCTGCGGTATTTGTCTTTCTGCTACTGCTTCTGCGGGAGTAGATACAGAAACTATGGAATATTACCAATATGAGATATTTACAGAGGACAAAGATTATGATACCCTCTACTAAGGTATACTTAGGTATATATACTAAAGAAGAAGCAGTAGTAGTTACTACAGGAGTATAACTTATGTTAATCGACGAGAAGTCAATCTATGAGGTCACAGGTGGCGACTACAGTGTGTACTGCTTCGGCTACACACAAGCCCGCACAGTGACCAATGACATCATGAAGCGTGACCCATGGGGTGGTATACCCTTTGTGATACGTAAGGACCTTGAGGTGTCCTTTGACGACAAGGGCAACGTGGTTATGCCTAGGGTGGTACTTGATAAAATCCTATTTATAGCCAGTGATGAGCTACCGGAGGGTGACGAGTGAACAGGCACATAGTACACGTAGTGTATAAAAAGGCGTATGCCATAGACGTGTTGGCAGACAACGAGGAGGAAGCACGAGCAAGAGCAGAGATAGAAGCACCTGAGAGGATTGCGAACGGCATTGCACGACTGAAGCACGTTGAGTACGAGGTGTACGACATATTTGAAATGAGCAGTGACGAACTACCAGAGGGTGAACAGTGAAACAACCAGAGAACAGCCACGCGAAACACTTCGGTAACGACGGACCTATAGGTAACGACGCTGAGATCATTGTGTACTATGAACAACACGGGCCAGCAGAGCCAGTCCTACGCATACCCTTTTGGTACTGTAAGGACGAATTAGGGTTGTTTGAGAACTTTGAGGCGGCAGTACGTAGGACAGCCAAGGCACTCGCAGAGTCCTACACGTACTGGCCCGAAGGGTACGTCCATGTGCAGACAATTATTAACGAGGAGTACGTGAATATAATATGATGACGGAACAGCAGATAGAACAATGGATACGGGACAACCCGTGGAAAGCTAACGTGATCTATCCTGCTGGGGGTATAGGGTTTATGATGTTTGTCATGTACACCTGCATACAAATCATAGATTCTTTTTTGACAGGTAGTTTCATATAGTGTATACTATTAGTATGTCTTGGGGAAAATCCAAGACTAAACCAAAGCAACCAACGGAGATTATTCCATGACAGCAACAACAGTAGAAGGCGTAGTTAACTTCAGCAACTTGACCGCACACGATGTGTTCAACGGTCAGTCAACTGGAGCCTACTCCATGACAATCACATTGTCAGAAGACGACGCTGCAGAGCTTGCAGCCAACGGTGTCAAGATCAAGGACTACCAAGGCAACAAGCAACGCAAGTTCAAGTCAAAGTACGAGATCAAGCGTTTCGACGCAGAGGGCAACCCCTACACCGGAGAAGTTCCATACAACTCCAAAGTCCGCCTGAAGTACAAGCTGGGACAGCCTCACCCAGTGCATGGCGTAGCGACCTACCTTGAGGCGGTCAAAGTCTTAGAAGAAGCAGAAATGACTACGGCTGATGCCGCAGACTTCTAAGTTCCTCAGACACGAGAGTTGTCCGGAGTGCGGTTCTTCGGACGCTCTCGCTATCTACGACGACGGGGGCCAACACTGTTTTGGTGCCGGTTGTGACTATCACGTTCACGGTGGAGACCATGGCATGACCTCAGAACTACCTAAGGCCAAGCCCCTGAATTTCAAGGGAGTGGTCTCAAGCATACCCCAACGGCGCATATCTCAGGACACCTGTGGGCGCTACGGGGTCACCGTGGAGTACTCTTCCACAGGTGAAATAGAGAAGCACTACTACCCCTATTACGACCTGTCTACGGGTGACCTGTGCGCGGCAAAGGTACGCGAGGTCAAGACCAAAGGGTTCATGTCCATGGGGGACGTAGGCAACGTCGGATTCTTCGGGCAACAGCAGTGTAATAGGAACACCTACATCACGATTACTGAGGGGGAGTTGGATGCCCTAGCAGTCTACGAGATGTCAGGGAAGCAATGGGACGTGGTGTCTCTACGGTCGGGCGCGAGTAACGCCGCCAAGGAGATCAAGGCCCAACTGGAGTGGCTCGAAGGGTACGACACAGTGGTACTCTGCTTTGACAATGACAAGGCAGGAGACGAAGCAGTAGAGCAGGTGAAGGACCTCTTCAGTCCTGACAAGCTGAAGATCTGTAAGCTACCGCTGAAGGACGCCAGTGAC
>Ga0181574_10005729_pt1 | contig 10570 bp, 10 predicted proteins | sample 101ome_24_FD_145600 | JGI IMG/M metagenome (GOLD analysis project Ga0181574, IMG submission 145600) | Coastal salt marsh microbial communities from the Groves Creek Marsh, Skidaway Island, Georgia - 101410AT metaG (spades assembly) | ecosystem: Environmental > Aquatic > Marine > Intertidal zone... | reverse complement strand
CCATGGAAACCAAACAAATCAAAGGTACAATTACAATTCATAAGATTGACAGGATTTGCAAAAGGTAAATCGGATCCAGAAATCAGAGATTTTCAAGATGGTGCGAAGAAAGGTTTCCCCGGTCATTCATGGACGTTTGAAGACGATGGAACATTGAAAGTCCCATCAACGACTACATTAACCCCGGATGCTATAACATGGTTTAAAAATCATTTTAGTTGGATGTCACAAGAAAACTTTGACGCGACATACAACGCTTTACCAGATTGGAAACCATCTGACGGTGAAAAGGGTACATTTGGACAGGCCTTCGACCCCGAGCCTGGCATGGAGATCGACTACACTGATCCCGCGCCGATGCCACCGGCCAACCTCCTCGACAAGGCGCGCAGCATGTTCGGCGGCAGACAGGACCCCAAGGCAGCGGCGAAGCGAGCGGCGGCCGAGGAGCTCACGACGAAGAAGGCGCCGGGTAAGCGCAAGATTTCAGTTGTTCGCGATGACTGAGAGTCGTACTCTTTGAGTATAAACGACACTTCAATTGTTCATAATAAATACCAATGGCATACAGAGTCCTCGCTCTATGCATACCGAACTCTCTTGCTGTCTCTCCCGTGTAAATAAATCACTGTCTACACCCACCACTGACGACCGCGTGCACTTCCACATCCGCGCCGACGCGAGCCACACCGACACCACCCATCCGCGTCTGCACATAAGCTGCCTGTACGACGGTCGGTACTGGCTACAGCGTCTTCCTTTGATTCTAGAGCGAGGCGGGGAGAACTACGTGCTTGGTCTGCCACGCGCCCCTCTTTTGGTGACAGCGGACGGCGGCGTATCTCTGACACGCGACTCAAAAGTTCTCAGTGCAGAGGGTGTTTGTATGCAAGAACCACCTTTTAATCTTACAGCCCACATCGGAACTTGCACCTACGTTCTGGAGTTTTCCTCGGATAATCCTAATCTGTATGTTTCAAAATTCAAACAGTCTCTTGAGCATGTTCAAGAGCGTCTGCAGTTGTACGGGGTCTGTCGGAAAATTACACAGAATATTCAAGCCAGCCCACAGTCTGAGAGAGACAAGACACCCGGTGCCAGCGTGTCACTCAAACATCTACTCACTGCCAGCAGGAATCTAGACGAATGTCTGTGCGATTTGCACACGCTATCTCGAGTTCGTCTCTGTTCTTCCAAAGACCTTCTACAATTTGACGAGCCCGGTGTATTCAAACAGCAGTGTAGTTACTACATCACACCACTCCTCTCGCCACTTCAAGCCCCCCAACTTTACGATCTACAGCAGCAATTGCGCACGGCGCGGCAGAACTTCCGCGTTGAAACAATGGATCAGGGCCTTGCACTCGCGAGTGTTCTCTTCAGTCTACAGAAGGACGCTGTGGCATTTAAAAGGGGCATGCAAGCACTGGCCAATCTGCGCAACTACGCGGTAAATGCGATCAACAGCAACAAGCAGAGTGTGAAACGCAACGTGGTCTTCAGTCGAATGATGTATCTTCTTCTCCGTGCAGTAGATAACGCCTTCCAGTGCTATTCGAGTGCAATCAGCAACAGACAAAAGATACCGCATTTCCACACCCGTCGCCACCGACTCTTTCGATATGAACTCTCGCATCTCGTCGATCAGAGAAACAACGAAACGCTGTTTGTTTCCCCCACAGTTGCCAACAACATCCACTCCCATCTCGCGGACATACACGAGTTGATTCTCGCCGCTCCGAGTGGTAATGGGAGACTGGGAGTGGTATGTACGAGAATTTTCATGGATGGTATTTTTGACTGTGTCTCCGAAAATTGCAAGTTCCGGGTGATGGACCAACTGTGTACGCCCTATGTATACCGTCGCAAACTCACAGAGCTACCCACGCAACCACCCATAGAAGACGCTTGCGAGCTCGCCAGGGAGCACTTTTCAATTTTCTGTGACATCATTCTCTTTGCACACGAAAACTACGCACTGTCAAAACCGGTATTTCAGCTCTTCTGTCGGCATCTTTCAGAGTCTCCAAGTTCTTTTGATGCGACGAGACACCAACTGCTCTTGAGCATCCTCAAACCACCGCTGCACCCTCTTTTTGAAGTTGCGATGGGGCGCGCAAAACCGGACTTTGGTGTCACCTGTAGTTTTTTGGAGGAATCGCAGTACATTCCAACGTTTGACTGTAGCATGCAGGCCAAGGCCACGCTCGACATAATTATGCCCGACACTATCAAGCACGCGTCTGCTCCCACCGGCATTCCAACAATCAAGCAAACTCCCAAGACCCCGAGTCGAGCAGAAACAAAGCCAGTTCGTTGCTAAAATCTGTTTTGAAGCAGATTTTATTAATTTTATTTTCTCTAAAATCTGTTTTCTTGCTACATATTCTCTGTTTGCTACAACTCACCAAAGAACAGCCCACGCATGTCTAAGCGCACGTACTCTCAGTACATCTCAAACTCCTTCTCGGGCAAACACGATGTTGCAGGTATCGAATGCGAGTCTTTTAATATCGTCGTGGAAGTAATCGAGGTTCGGAACATGGAAGACATGGTATACACTGCAAACAATCGCTGCACTATTTTCCAAAAGATCGAATTGAGGTGCCTCGTGCGCAAGTACTCCTTTTACAATCCGTTCTTCACAAGGGGTGTCAGCTTCCAAGAGAGGTTCGGCGTTGATCACGTTTACAAGCTCTCAAGTGGACTACACGCAATTGCGCAGTGCAGGAAGTATCTTCCATACGATACATCGGACAACAAAGAGTATGAAGAAGTGAAGATTAAGATGAGGATTAGGAAGGAACCGGGGGATCGCACATTTGAGATTTCGAATGGTTACTGGGAGCTTCAAACGTACGACCTCCAGTTTGCAGACGGCTACTTCAGCATGCAGTGCCATGGAATGACACGGGTTGAGAACTACAGGATGAACTGGAGGAAGGTGTCTGTCGGAGTAAGGCGCCCATTTGTTGTGAGGGATGAAACGATGGGCAAAATCCTAGCGAATGCTTCTATGGCTTCTTCGCAAAAGAATGATATCGAGATAGAGCGATGGCAAACTCACAACTTTGGAGGAGTGGACTCGAGGCACATTGTGTGTGTGCCTCCGCATGGGCAGGAGATGCAGGAGACATTTTACGAGATGAGTCCTTTCGAAACGACTCTTCGCACATTCTTCAAATGCGCCGCTGCAGTCAAGTTCGAGCCTGTCATTCAGCGCGGCATGGTATGGGACTTCATTCCGATCAACCACGCGACAAACACACTTATCAGCAAAGACGTGGCAAAGGTATTCGAGGTTTCCATTTTTGAGAAGCTGGCAGCGCAGTGGAAAGTAAGCACCAAGTTTGAGTGCCCTCAAGACGTCAAAGAGATGCGTGGAAATGTTATCAGAGAGGGCAGTCTTTTTGAGAAGGTGCGTAGGGCGTATTCGAAGAACAAAAACAACAAGTCACACACGATCAACGTTCTGCCCGAAGATATGCCAGACTTCTTCGGAATGCGGTCTTTGGTTGAGGTCAAGAAACCTATGGTATATGGCATGGGGTGGGAAACCATTGAATCAGAGCGTACGGCAGACATCTCCGGAATGCTGGATTGGCCAACTCTTTCGAGTATCAAGAGCCGACTCTGCATCAGCATGGAACAGATGAAAAAAATCCCATACGGTCTCTTGACGCCAAGCTGCTTTGTGAAGGTAGACGGTCAAATGTTCTCGCCATGCAACCAGAAGATCGTGTACCTTGAGCCGAAGGATGCGGAGATGTTCCGGCAGAAGGGCGTGATTGAAATTTCGGCGAAGAACGCAGAGCTTTTGAGTACAAACAAGCTCGAGAAGAACACCTGCTTCAACTTCGATGGAAGTCCTTACTTTCTACGCCCGTTCTGTAAAGAAGGACAGATCTACGAGGTAGTGCGGAAGTCTTACCAGAATTTCTTCGATGCGATGTTGGCACGCAGTGACCAGAATAAGCTATCTAGGATAGAATTGATACCAGATGGCGATGCCTTGCCGAGTGATCTCGAGCCGGTCAACGTAGAGGATCTTTATGTCTGAGGGCTTGTGTGTTGAATTGCAGTTTCAACTTTCACTAGATTTATTTAGAGTAATCAAAACTGGTTACAATTTGATCGCAATATTCGATATGCAATTAAAGAGAACAAAGCGTATGTAATGGCGTCTGACACAGAGAGTGCAAATTTCCTGATGATAACAACATATCTTCCCACCATCATTCTCTGCATGCGCACGCTGCTACTTGTGATGGCAAACGCTGCAGCACTCAATGTAGGCGTTCCGTCACACTTTTTGTTCTGTGCCTCGTGTGTGGCCTGCTATTTTGACGCACAGATGTTCTTGAATACCAAATTCGACGTTCTGGTTGGGCATCTTCTACCCACACTCTTTGTGATGACAGTTTCTTGCGAACTCTCCCCCCTAACACAACCAATTGTCAATGAGCGCTTTTTCTCCACGGACGTGCGACGTTGGTTGATTCTCGTCATCGACTTTGTATGGCAGTGTGGTAGCTTGTATGTCGTCTTCAGCGTTAGACACAGTCAGATCAACAACAAGCCTCTTCCAAGGCTTTGCCAGACTCAGAACTCATCATCATTCAGTACCTTTGTTTGTTTTTGCCTTCTTTCACATGTGCTCCAGCAAACATATTTACTGCGCGTCTACGAGGTCATATTCCGTTGTATGCTCTTCTACATTCAAGCCATGCTCTTCTACTTTTTTCGATATCTATACAAGCACCGTGGTGCAAACCAAGACTACCTCGTACCACACGCCTGTCTCCATATTCTACATGTGCATGATTATGTTCTCTTTCTCACCGTCCTGGCCTTCACAATTCTGGCAGTGTGCATGTATTTCGATACCAAACAAATCAACAACGAGCACACCACTTCTAAACCCCCAAATCCCATTACTGATCTGGAGGCCGAGCTTCGCGCCGCAAAACTAGCAACACTGGAAAGCTAATGCTCTAGCATATCCATCAGCTCGTTGACATCTCTCTGTCTCTTTTTCATCACTTCGATCGCATTCTCGGTCTGGAAGACGCGCTTGCAGATCACGTCCAGATATGCCGTCATCTGCCACATTGCCCGCTGTAGAAGCTGGCTGTTCATGTCATCGCACTCGATGTTGCTTGCTTGTAGAAGTCGCTTGATCTCACGAGAAGGCGTTGATTAGAAACACCCTATCTTCGAATCAGACACTTTCTATTTTTCAAGCCGAACTTTCGAAAGGAATACCATTTTCTGTGTCTGGATCCAATCATTCATGGCTTTGAAAATCAAATCGTCATGCGAATAATCAAAGTTCTGTAGGGTTCTGTTGTTCAAAGGACAGCTTGCCAGCATATTCTTCGATTCGCAGTCTTGCAGATACTTCACAAACTGCTCGCTGTCTACAGTGCATCCACATGAAATCTTGATCGGTGTGTTGATCAGTTTGTTCGAAAAGGGACACACAAACCTCTCGTCTCGGTGCTCTTCGAGAAATTTGTTGAAGGTATCCTTCATGATTTGGTCCTTCACGTCCATGCACTTTTCGATGACATCATGCAGCATCGTAACACACCGCATCGCTTCGCTTCGCCGATCCTCCATCCTGATGTAATCCTGCTTCGTGAAACTTCCCTTCAAGAGAAGTCTGTCCGCATCCAGCAGGCTCTTACCATGATACCTTGTGACGCACTCTGGCATCGCAGAAGCAGACGACGCCCCCATGCGAAGTGCTCGAATGCAGCGGTCCTTTTCTTCTTCTGGCATGTCTGACAACCAAACACTGTTGATAACCTCCTCCGTAGATTTGAAATTTACGCCAGGACAGTCCATATAAAAGACTTTTCTCTGTCCTGTAATGCAAATCTTCGTCAAAACCCTCACAGGTAAAACAATTACACTCGAAGTCGAAAGCAAAGACACAGTAGAAATGATAAAAAGCAAAATACAAGACAAGGAGGGCATCCCTCCGGACCAACAGCGACTTATATTCGCCGGCAAGCAGCTCGATGACGGTCGCACACTCGCCGACTACAACATACAAAAAGAAAGCACTCTCCACCTCGTTCTGCGTTTGCGTGGGGGCGTGTCTTGTTAAATTTCAGAGGGGTTCAGTACAATACATTTGCTTTTATTCGCAAATGCTAAAATCTTTCCGAGTTTAATATTAAATAATATTGGTATAAAAACATTTGAAATATACCCCTTCCCAGACCTAATACAATAGTACTTAAGATACACAAAGTCCAAGGTATGTGTAATAGCACTAAGATGTCCTTGACTTTGGATGCATCGGAAGAACTGCACAAGTTCATGCGGAATGAGTGCAAAAATCTCCCGTATCTTGACGTTACCCCGGAGCAGCTCGAAACAGTGAAAGGGCACATTGCTGAGCTCAAACGGATGGTGGCGCAGCTGGTCACTACACGGAACTATTTCGGGAAGAAACACCGACGCACGGATGATCCGTCGCATCTCGACCAGGTGCTTCGGTCTAGGCGCAACATCTCAGCCATGAAGAAACTTATGAGGAAGTTCCAGCGGTTCTACCACCAATTCCGGTTTGAAGACGGAGAAGACGGTGGAGACGGGCAGCCACCCGGCGATGACGATGCCCCGGGAGACAATGGAGACGAGCAAGCACCCGGCGATGACGGTGCCCCTGGAAACGTTCTGCATCCAGACATCTATGGCATTTATGCGTAATTAGAACCTGACATAGGGGCTACAATAAACTATCAAAACAAACTCTATTTATTCAGTATAATATCACCATGAATATTTCTTTGTGATTCTAGGTTTATCCCCCTTTGCTACTTTTTCATTGAAAACTTAAAATCCTTAGCGCGCACCATCACCGCAAACGCCGTGGCGTGGTGGTGTTGGATGTCCCAGTCCGATCGCCTAGTAATTTCACCATACAGCAGTACTTAAGATACACACTTTATATCTGACAGCATTTCAAAGCAAACCATGACCGAGACTACTTAAGTTGTATTGATTTTCTGTATGTGTAAAGAAATAGAACACTAAGATGTACAAGATCTTCCAAAGGAGGAGGCTGGTGAGGGAAGTAAGGCGAGAACTTCGTCGCGCTGCCACAGCAGAGGGCACCCGTGGCGAATTTGACGCTACTACCGCACAGATACGTGAAGTTGAGCGTCAGGTCAGGATCATACAGGCCGCGTTCGATGAGTTGAGCGACCAGGATAGTGTAAAATGGAGGCCAGTTTTCAAATGCAACAAAAAGAGGCTCATGCGCCTGATTGGTCAGCTAGAAGCATATACCAGGAAGTGGGCGCCCGAGTTGGAGCGTGTCGAGACCGAGAAACGGCGCGAACTATGCGCAGCTGCTGCGGAAGCTCGCATGCTTCGTTCCACATAACGGGTGTATGTCTCTGTTACAAAAAAGACGAACCCCGTTCAGATTGAGTTTTATCCAATAAAGTTCGTTATTTTTTCATTGAAAACTTGAAATCCTTAGCGCGCACCATCACCGCAAACGCCGTGGCGTGGTGGTGCTGGATGTCCCAGTCCGATCGCTTGGTAATTTCATGTGCACTCAAACACTTCGCAACAAACTTTTCCCTTGCCTGTGCTTCTTCCATCCATGCCTTCTCAAGGGAGCCCCCCTGCTTTGCTTTGGCCGGCAAGGCTGTGAGATAGCCATCAAACATAATACTTGGATGTTCACCCCAATCCGAGGGCACACACCTTAGACTCAATGGAGGCAGTGAAATTCCAGTCTTCTGATAGCATTCCGCTTGCATTTGTGCGGTCGAGCTCATACAGCTGCTCGCCTGCACCAGCATTTTAATGTCATGCTTTTCCTTCTGTTGTAGCTTGCGGGTGAAACCATACACATTAATCCTGTCTGAATACTTTAGGTCGTACGGAACACCCAGTGCCACGGGACTTGTCAACTGCCTGGCGTCGCACTGTCCCACACTCTCCGGACTGACATGAAACAGGTAGTGCTCACCAGAAGTGAGCTGCCACTTGTACCACGAGGGCTTACGCAAATCAACCTTCATGGCGGCATTTTTCACCTCCATTTCCCCACATGTGCTACTCGATAGATTTTGAGCAAGCATCTGAATCAACTGATTTTGTACCACGTTCTTGGGCATGACCGCGTTCAAGCCTGACATTTTTATGGCGAGTGGTATGTCATCAGCATTTGCATACATTTCTACAGGCTTTATGTCATCACCAAACGCCTCCTGCATGTGCCCCGTGCCCTCGATAAAGTGTGTCATGTGCTTTTTGAACTGCACAATTTCAAAGGTGTGGCCATCTATAGTTTTTGTACTATACCTCTCGGCACCATTCCACGCACCAACTCTAGAATGACCCTGCTCGGCGACCGCATGACCCGCGATTGTTTGCAGTTGTATGCTGCGCGATATTTGCCGCAGCGTCTCGGTCGCCGTCACAGCTGCGTTCTTGTTGCTGTTCTGCACAAGCTGGAGAGCGGCCGATCCGGCCAACACGAAACTCACCATACAGTCCAGGCTACCTGGTATGGAGCACATCCGCTTACACACTGCATGTGTAATAGCAGTGGCCTCGTCAAAGTCACCCCCATATACATTACGCACGCTCAGCATTGCTACCTTAAAGTTTTGTGCCGAAAGTTGCCCGAATTTGTTCACGGCAGCAACGAAATGGCTTGTCATGATACCCATATCCTCACAGTCCTGAAACATCATCACAGCCATGCGCTGCAAAGCATTCCGCATGCCCTGTAGATGCTTGCGCTGCGATGCACCGACCGCCGGTAGCTGCGAGTCTATCCTTTCCAGTACAGTCGCAATTTCATGCACGGCCATTTGCTGGTCCATGCCAGGCATGCCAAACAAATTAAATGCCTCTCCTGGAGTTTCACTATCTACGATTTTGGAGTGCGTTACCCCATACTCATCCATATAAGTCTGCAGTGTCTTTTGCATATCAAATGTGTATTCACAATTTGTTGCAACGTATTGCCGGAGACTCTCACGGAAACATGTAATCATAGTTTCATCCGACGCACCTTCAATTGTTTTTGGTAGTAGTTTCTGTGCTGTATTTGCAGAAATTTTAACCCCTTGCTTTGCTGCAATAGCGCATGCACAATTCGTGCATAGTTCCATCACGTAATGCGCAAAGTGCCGCGCAACCGAGTCCCTCATGCATTGCTGGCTGTAGGCCCACTGTCCCTGGTCCATTTTTTCAAGACCGAGTGCGGACGCCCTGAGCGTTGGTAGTAGTCGAAAAGAATTCAAACAATCTCCCATTTCCTCCGAACCAGCATCTGTATTCGAGGGATCCAAAATGTGTTTCAAAAACTTCTTGGTAACTTTGGACCCGGCGGCCTCCACACTTTCAATGCGCTGGCTCACACTATTCCAGGAATGCATTTTGATCTTAGACATCTCCTTCAGGGTTTTATTGTTTAAGGTCAATTTGGGTCGATGTACGGAAAGAAGCATAGTGTGACTGTCGGAATCCGTTCCATAAAACGGCATGCTCTTCTCAATAGTTATACCCTTTTCTGGACTTTTAATGAAATCACTAAGATCAACACAGGTCATACCTACAGCTCCTACGTTGCAATTGGTCTGTTGTAAATTATCCAAATCGCGATACATCTGCTTCATACCGATTCCCTTACAACTTTCGGGCTTGAGTCCTTTCATAAAAAAACGAAATAAGAAGCCATGGATTCCTTCGATGTTTGGTACATCAATACTTCTTTGCGGTATACGATATTCGTTATTAGAGCATTTTACGAGATCACTCCGCGACATATTGTTTCCCATTGTATAGGTACATGCCAGTAAGGGATCCGTGACTGGTATTACTTGGTCGCCACTTTTGATCTTCAATGAAACAGTTAGCAAAGGTATTTTAATCTTTACCATTAACATTCCGTAAAATATCTTATATATCAGCATTTAGAACATCTCTCGGCATATCCTCCATATGTTTGGGTAATACCTTTTCTATGCGATACAACTTTATAATTTTGTTATCAAATACTATTTTATAATTTTCATGCAAGTACGCACTTACTACGTCATTACTATCAACGAGTAATGCGCGTTTACATTTGTGTATGAAAAGTTTATAACTTGCCGTATCGAACACATTACACGGAACGGACTTTTCGACGCGGTATAATATCTTTAGTTTTTCTTCAAATGCATCTATATCTTCAACTGTTTGTAAATTAAAAACATCCTTTTGATTCAAAAAGAACGTCATTTGTAATTTCATCAATAACATCTTTTGTATTTCAAAACAAACAAAATTTTAAAAAGGCCGTTTGGCCAGTGTCGCTACCTGTATACTTCAGTCTCTTAGTATATGTTACAGTAATCATCACATCATGAGGTTCGAACATAGATCTTCACCATATTAACATACATACTGACCACCGGGCACTTTCGTCGTGAGTGCCCTAGCCAAAAAACAAAAAAAACAAATAAATAACAAAAACCTTTCATCAAAACTAATCATAACTATATCTATTTTATATATATATATATATATATATATAATAAATATA
>Ga0181574_10005728_pt1 | contig 10570 bp, 6 predicted proteins | sample 101ome_24_FD_145600 | JGI IMG/M metagenome (GOLD analysis project Ga0181574, IMG submission 145600) | Coastal salt marsh microbial communities from the Groves Creek Marsh, Skidaway Island, Georgia - 101410AT metaG (spades assembly) | ecosystem: Environmental > Aquatic > Marine > Intertidal zone... | reverse complement strand
CAATAGTATCTGCTTCTCTATCATTCTTTCCTTCCTTTGCTCCTAATGCCTTTGCCCAGATTCTCCAAATCTTATGCATCTATCTTAATGTTCTTATAGGTATTCTAACATAAAAAAAGAGACCCGTAAAGGTCTCTCTTTTGTGTATTCAGTTTTTAGGAAACTCAACCGATGGTTGGAGCAGTCAGAGCAACAGGAGTTGACTCGGCAGCAGCAAGATCCAAAGGAAAGTTGTGTGCGTTTCTCTCATGTTGCACTTCCATTCCCAGACCTGCACGGTTCAGAACGTCTGCCCAAGTGTTCAGGATGTGACCCTGATTGTCTTGGATGGACTGATTGAAATTAAATCCATTGAGGTTGAAAGCCATCGTAGAAACACCAAGAGCGGTGAACCAGATGCCTACAACAGGCCATGCTGCGAGGAAGAAGTGAAGTGAACGGGAGTTGTTGAACGATGCATACTGGAAGATAAGACGACCGAAGTATCCATGAGCAGCAACGATGTTGTAGGTCTCTTCTTCTTGACCGAACTTGTAACCATAATTCTGGGATTCAGTTTCAGTTGTCTCTCTTACAAGCGAAGATGTGACAAGTGAACCATGCATTGCGGAGAACAGTGAACCACCGAAGACACCAGCAACTCCAAGCATGTGGAAGGGGTGCATCAGGATGTTGTGTTCTGCCTGGAAGACAAGCATGTAGTTGAACGTACCAGAAATGCCGAGAGGCATACCATCAGAGAACGAACCTTGCCCGAATGGGTAGACGAGGAAGACTGCAGATGCTGCTGCAACAGGTGCAGAGTAAGCAACACAGATCCAAGGTCTCATGCCCAGGCGGTAGGAAAGTTCCCACTCACGACCCATGTAGCAGAAGACGCCAATGAGGAAGTGGAAGACGACCAGTTGATAAGGACCACCGTTGTAGAGCCACTCATCAAGTGATGCAGCTTCCCAAATGGGGTAGAAGTGAAGTCCAATTGCGTTGGAAGAAGGGACAACAGCACCAGAGATGATGTTGTTTCCATACATCAGAGAACCAGCAACTGGTTCACGGATGCCGTCGATGTCCACAGGAGGAGCAGCGACGAATGCGGTGATGAAGCAGATGGTTGCTGCCAACAGAGTTGGAATCATCAGCACACCGAACCAACCGACATACAGACGGTTGTTAGTTGAAGTTACCCACTCGCAGAAGTTATCCCAAGTGGATGATTGTTGACGTGAAAGAGTAGTTGTCATTTGTTTAAAAAAGTAAGTAAGACCATCAGGGAATGGTGGAGTTACTATTTCCTGCCACCCTAAGACAGGATATGAGAGACGTGATTTATACACCCTATAGGTCTCGGTTTAAGGGGTGTGGTCCAACGGTTAAGAAATGTTTCATTCCTTCGTCGTTGATGTATTTATAATAACAAAAAAATACCCCCCTGTCAAGGGAGGTGTGACGGTTTGAGAGTTGACACAGTATAAGGTTTCTGGTTATAATCTCTTTGTCAGGTTTGAAGGGATAGCTTAGATACTATTAGAATATATCACCATAAATTTTATATTCATTAGATCTTATACAAAGAATATTTGCTAATCCATAAGTACTAATTCCAATTTCAGTTGTTGATCCTAATGATACTTGATAGAAAGTAACACCAGCACCTGCAATAATATTTTGTGCGTATGCAGAATCATTGTATATAACTGAAACATTTCCTACTTCAAATGATGTTGAATTATCAATTGTTACTCCACCTGTACTAATGGCAACATGATTACCAGAATCAGTCTGAACTAATGTATATGCGGATGTTTGAAGATTTTGTGGAAGTGATGTTAATTTTCCATTAAAAATTCCATTGAATTCCACTCCTGTTACATTACCAGAAATATTAATATTTCCATTACCTATTATGTTATTACCATTTAACGATAATTCACCTCCAAGTTGTGGTGAAGTATCTCCAACAATAGATGTAGTAATACCAGTTAAAGATGTGTATGGATAATTAATTGCATCAGTTAAATCAAATGCTGGTGTTGGATCAGATGATCCTAAAGAAACTTGAATTCCTCCATAAGATACTGTAGAATTATCTAAACCTGAATTAGGAATAGATGTTAAACCAGCACCAGATCCAGTAAATGATCCTGTAATATTAATGTTTCCAGTACCAGTAATGTTTTGTCCATTAAGATCTAAGTTTCCGCCAAGTTGTGGTGTAATATCAGCAGAAATCTCTGTTGTTACTCCAACAACAGAACTAAAAGGATAATTAAATGCATTTGTAAGATCAAGATATGGAGTTGCATCAGTAGATCCTAAAGCAACAGTTGTTCCACCAATAGAAATTGTAGAGTTTACTAAACCTGAATTAGGAATTCCAGTGATTGCTGCTCCACTACCCTGTAAAGTTGTAGCAGTTATGTTTCCAGAGATATTAATACTACCGCTTCCAGTAATACTTTGTCCATTGAGATCTAAGTCTCCACCAAGTTGTGGTGAAGTGTCTCCTTGAATTTCAGTAGTAACACCAGTTAAAGATGTATATGGATAATTAATTGCATCAGTTAAATCAAATGCTGGTGTTGTATCAGTATCTCCAAGATTAAAAGTAATTCCTCCAATAGAAATTGTGGAGTTTACTAAACTTGAATTAAGAATTCCACTTATATTAGAACCATCACCACTAAAACTTCCTGATAAAGTTGTAGCAGTAACTATCCCAGAAATATTAATATTTCCAGATCCAATTATATCATTACTAGTAAGATCTAAATTTGCTCCTAAACTAGGACTTGAATCATTAACTAATTCAATATCAGCAACACTTACTGTCGCAACACCAGAAGAAACTGTTGCAGTTACATTACTTCCAAAATTAATTGTCGATGTCACCCCAACAGTAACTGCGTTATTCTCAATTGTAATTCCAGTTCCTTCTGCTGTAACTCCAGTCAATCCAGATCCATCACCAGAAAAAGAAGTTGCTGTTATAGCAGAAGCATTTAAATCTCCAACCGTAATATTATTTCCTGTTACAGATCCTCTACTAGTAACAGATGATAAAGTATCAGCTTCTGAAGTTAAGTATGCATTACTATCAAGTGTTCCATCAGCTTTTAAAAACTGACTAGAAGTTCCTCCGTCAATTGAAATGTTATCTCCTATTATAGTTGTTCCAACTATAGCACCACTGAATACTGCACCAGTGAGATTTGCTTTTAAGTTTAATCCACTATCTACATAAGTTTCTGTGGCATATCCATTAATAATAGATGCTGTAACAAAACCGACAGAATTATCAAACTCAGATAAATCTGTCGGTCTATTAGTTAGATTATTATAGTTTAGATAGTAACTTGCTGGTTGTCCATTAAGTGTTTCTGAATCTAAATCAATTTCAAGATTAAACCCATCACCTAAAGTTGTATAAATCTCAGAGAAATTATCATTAATTTTAATCATTGCATCTCTAAGAAAATCACCTGTACCATCATTAGCAGATGCACCAGTATTAACAACTTTCTTTGCCATTTTACGGATATACCATTTTTCTAGTATTTATAAGTCATCAAGTATCGAACTTTTGGTTCATCATAAGAGTGCTGGAATAAGATTTGTATTCTTCTTGATGTCCAGAGTAGTAGCACCAATTGATATCACACGACTATTAGTATCTACTACAACATTGTTAATACCAACAGTGTTAGTATAAATTGCATCTACAGTATTACCAACAGATACAAGCTTATCATAAGTCTTATCTGCAGTGGCACCTACTGATACTACCTTTTCATAAGTCTTATCTGCTGTTGCAGCAATAGAAACTTGGTTTGGAATAATAGTGTCTGCTTGCTGATTCTCAATTGCTCCCATTCGTTGCTCAAGAGCAATAATATCTGGGTTATCAACAAACTGAACGGAAACGGGTTGTTGAAGTGTAATCAAAACTCCATCAAATCGGAATGGATTATCAAGTTCATCAGTAGCAAGAATACCACCAGTTACAAACAAACTATCAAGTCCAGTAGGAACTCTTATTCTCCATCCATTTGCGAGGAATGCATAGAAAGCAACTTTATTACCACCACCAAGATCGTCCCCACCAACAGGTCTGAAAGCAGGACGATATTGTGCATTACCTTCTTGAGTCCATTGCTTCCACAAAGAATAGACTTTGAAGCATTCAAAGGTGGAAGTCCCAGCTCCCACCTCAATTTCTTTTATTGGACCATTAAAGGTAAATGTATCATTAGTACCAGCAACCGTAAATGGATTAGGCATTATACATTATCTGACATTAGGTATTTATTTTATCATCAAGAAGGATCAGAGTAAACCCTTTCAAGAGGTCCAACGACCGAGATCGACTGACCTTTTGCTCTGGTAAGAGTTGCTTGAACACTTGCAAACTGTCCCGTTTGTAAACCCACAGCAACAACTCTAAGTTTAGGATCAAAACTTCCTCCACTATTATCAGCATCTCCAGGAATTCTATTTCTTTGAGAATTTGAATCATAATCATATGTGATTTGGAAACTTTGATCAGAAGGAACTGTCAAACCATCGAGGAAGATTTCTCCTCCAGCAATACCATCCTGTGCTGCTTGAGAAGCAGAGGTTTTAACTATTGTTGCACTCGATTCAGAATAATTAACATCTAATTGTCTGAATGTTACAACACCAGCAGTACCATCTACGGTCAATGCGATTGTATTAATACCTACACCAGCATAAACTGCATCAGCATATGTATTGTGTAATCTAAATGTTTGTGTTGCACCAGCACCAGTTACATTTTCACTACTTGAAGGAGTATTTGTTCCAGACTCTGTAATATCACTAAAAGTTTGTCCAACACCAGCAGACTTCTGTGCATTTACATAGTAAACAGCAGTTGCAATTCCCTGACCCGTAGCACCTAAAACTGTTGGATCAAAGACTGTTGTGCAAGCAAAACCAGCACCAACGTCAATAGCAGTACCAATTGCAACGACTTTTTGTCCCTGTACGAATGGGTGATTACTACCAGTGTTTCCAGTTACAAATTGATTATTAGTTGCATCAATACCATCAGTAGTATTAACCGTTCCAGCAGTGCTCTTAGAAACCGATCTGAATAATCCAGGAATTGGAACTTCAGATCCATCATCTGCTTCATCATAGAAGACCCAGAATTTTGCGTCTCCATCTCCAGACAAGAATGCATTGAATGAAATATTAGCACTAGCAACGAATGGTTCAGTAACTTTATTTCCAAAGTTATCAAAGTATGCAATAGAGTTCAGATCATCTGGGTTTACATTAGCAATATAAACACCATGATTTGTTCCTCCACCAGTTTCACTAAAGACATCTTCTCTCTTCTTAGCGAGAAGATCAACACCAACAAACTCTACAATTGGTTCTTCAATTTTACCATAACGGAAGTCATTACCAAACTCATTATTAGCACCAGGATCAGTGCCAAATCCAATCGCACTCAGAGAGTTGATTGAAGTGTTAATGCCTGATGCTGGAGTTGCATTAACTTTAGGTGATGTATCTCCTGCATCCGCATTTCTCAACAGATACTGAATCTTAGCATACACTGCTTTCAGTGGTTGTTGATTTGCATTTACATATACATTATAAGTAGTTGCTGCACCACCAACAGTTACTGTTTGAGGATCTTGGAAGAATGAAATTCCAATACCCGCAATATCAGAACTTGCAACAATTTGAGAGTCCGTATATAAAGAAGTATCAATGTTGACATCAACAACACTCTGTAGAGGAATTCTATATGCCTGATAATTCAGAACACTAACACCAATCTGACTGATTGCTTGTTCGGCAAAAGTCTTTCCTTCTTCTCTATAGAAAATCTTAAAGAAATCAGTGTAATCATAAAGAACGTTAGTCGCATCATCATCCTTTGTTGCATAGAAGATAAATGGTTCGTTTGCCTGACCACCCTCTTCAGTAATACCAATAATAAAGTTTGGTCCATCAGACTGGTTTCTGAATGTTACGACACCAGTATTACCATCAGTCAGTGCAACACTATTAATACCAGCAAGTGCATCATCTCTTGTAGTATGAAGTGAGAATGAGTATCCCACACCCGTTGGTTGTGGTTGTGCCGATTCTGCACCAGATGCATATGAGATAAAGAATGCATCATTATGAGTTACGTTTGCACCAAGTCCAACATCTGCTGCATCGTGCTGAACGATAATACGGTTGCCCGTATACATATCAACCGCAGAACCAGGGAAAATAATTCTATTCAGTGTTGTATCTGCATTTGTGGTTCCCAGATCAACACTTGTCGTAATACCAGGATCAAACTGTGAGCAATATACAGTCGCAATACCTGCTGGGAATGATCCACTTACATTAAGACCACTAACAGAAAGACCACCCAGAGTAATAATACCAAAGTACTTTCTCTTAATATTACCTGCGGCATTCTTTTCTGCCCAACCAGCATCTCTTATAAGTTTTCTTGTGATGAATGCTGTTGATGACCTACTATCTAAAGTCTCCTCATCAGGAGTCCAGTTATTAATAAATTCAAAGGACTCAGGCGTAATAGCTTCCATTGGGAATGGAAATCTAATTGCATTGGGATCAGTTTTCCAAATATTTTTAAATTTGGAGTATAGTGCCTGTCCCGAAACTCCACCAGTATTAGCAAATCCTACAAGTGTTCCAACACCACCTCTTGCAGTTTCTCCATAAAGAGGTGCCGTTAAAGCAAACTTTCTGTTTGTATAATCAATTAGAAGGTGAGCTGCAGACTCACCATCAGCTGTGGTTGGGTCAATTGCAGTTTCATAAGTATAATCAGCATATGCTAGATTATCTGGATCCGTAATTTTTGCCATCTTACTATAAAAACTCTAAGAGATCTTTTCTATATCTATATTTATTAATTATATCATTCACCACTCGGAGGAGTATCGTCATCATATACTCTATCAATTTTCAAGTCAACTGGAATATTTGTTGGGTCTGTTGATGCTGTCTGATTTGCAATAAATGCTGGAACATAATCAAGATTCAAAATTCTAACATCAAAATTAGTTCCACTAGGAAGAGAGAAAGAATAAGTGGAAGTTCTATGATTTTCAGTTCCAATTCCAGCAATTTCAGTTGTTGTTCCTGCGTTAAACATTCTGATCTCAGTTGCATTTCCAGTTGGAGTAACAGGAAGACCATTAATATTTACAGTGACTGCAGAAATAAAATCAACAGTGCTTCCAGCACCTGTTAATTTATATGTGAAATCTGCATCTCCACCACCAGTAATATTAAAAGTTACGGCAATACCAGTTGCTCCTCCATTAATATGGACTGCAGAATCATTCGACTCTGGAAAACCCCAAGCATCTCCATTTGCATCAGTAAATTGATTACCAACGAAACTATAAGTTCCACTTTGAGTTACTTCAAATGCATGTCCTCCTCCACCAACAGGACAAATAAATGATGTATTAGAAATATTTTCAGGAGTTCCTGCGGCAAATATATAAGTTCCACCAACACCAGTAGTTCTAATACCAGATTGGACTGTACATTGATCTATTGTGCCACCATTTAATACAATACTTTCACAACCAATCCAAGTAGTATTTGTAATTGCCGTATTAGATGATAGTCTGGTTGGACCCCAATCCTGAAGAGTACACCCATCTATATCGATATTTAGTGGTTTATTTGTTCCAGAATTGCAATCAAGATATCCTCTATCATATCTATCGGCAGTAAAGAAAGAAATATTATTTAAAATACAGGTAGTTGCTGAACCAACAATATCAAATCCAGTAAATTCTTTTGCAGTATTTGGATTTGCACCAGTGCTTTCAGTGATTAATGGATTTTTATCAGGAACTTCAACAACTTGGTTTTCTTCCTTAAAAAAAGTATCAGTGGATGCATCATCAACACCAATTGTTATATTGCCTTGAAGTTTTGCGCCAGTAGAAGTTGCCTGAAAAACACCATACTGATTAGATGTGTTATCGTTTTCAGTGGTAATAGATAAAAAATTTGACTCGTTTGTTGTTTCCTCTCCTCTACTTATACTAAGTCCTGTTCCATATCTAACAACATCAGCAGCACCATTTCTACCATTAACTGCCTGTGTGGTACGAATTCTCATACCAACTAAACCAATACTTGTGGGAGTAGTGAGTCCACCATTACCAACAGTGCTATCAGGAGTTCCAAAGACTGGTGATGCAACATAACATCTGAATCCTTCAGTCAAACTTACATCACTACCACTCTGATAAAATTCACTATAATTAGATGCATTTGACCCCATAATTGGAGCAAATCCACCATTTGCAGTGGTGTCTACCGAAATAACACCAGTTGCATAACCCCATACAAATAAATGATCATCATTAGAAAAAGTCTGTGTGGTTAAATGATAAAGTCTTCTAGTACCATTGCTCACCCTTTTTGTGAATGATTGAGTTCCTTGAATTCTATAGTCAGAGTCGAATGATGCGGCACCACCTCCAGTTGCAGCCCAAGATCCACCACCATCAGCATCGTCTATTAAAGTAAGATTTACCCCAATTACTGGTGCTGCCATTATTTCTTCCTAATTACTTTTTTCTTTGAGTTCTTCACAGCGTGACAATTAAAAGTTCTATGTGGATCAGGACTGTGACTCATCTTCTTGAACTCCCTGTGCTTTTGCTTTTGTGGTAATTACAATGTCACAGTTAGCATTAAAGTCTCCAATCTCACCAGAATAATTAATATCTAGACAAACTTCTTGAGAACTTTCCAAATATGGTTCATCATTTTTCTCTTTTGAATTTGCCCATCCAAGTGCCTTTGTCAGGTCTGGACGAATTGTGATATGAAGATTTCCATGCACATCATAAAAATGTGACATATAACGTTGAATTACAGGATCAAATGCCATTTTTTATAAACAAATCTCAAGTATTTATTATACTATAAAACATTCACAGAAATCAAGTTTCCACCACCATCATAAGTAAATTCCTTACTTACATAAACACCAGTACCTACGATGCTTGTGAGAATACCTGCCCCATCATAATAGAATGTCTTAGTTCCTTCTGATGTGGTGATGGTGGATAGAGTGCCTGACTGATACTCTAAGGTCTTATCAATAGTAGAAACAAACTCACCTGTAAATGCTGTAGCAGTTACTACTCCAGAGAAGGTTGCATTCCCATCTGCAGAGAGTGTTGTTGCAGTTCCAGGAAAACCAATCTCAATTCCAGATCTTGCAGTAATAAGACCAACTGAATCAACATTCGTTACATCTTCATAAGTCAGTGTTCCTGCAATAGAAACATTTCCAGTAAAGATTGCATCAACACCAGTAATGTTAGTGACGTTAATTGATGGAGACCCTGTAAGGTTCTCTGCAACTGTTGCAATACCTGCTACATCAGCATAAGAAGAGATGCCAGCATTAGTTGCATAAGTGGCGATTCCTGCTACATCTGCATAAGAAGCAATACCAGCATTAGTTGCATAAACAGCAGTATCAGCACTAACTCCAGTTAGATTTGAACCATCACCATAGAATGATGTTGCAGTAATCACTCCGGTAATGCTTGCATCACCAACAACATCAAGTGCTACCTGTGGGTCTGCACTATTGATACCAACATTAGAGTTTCTATAAATGTTAGCACCCTGCTCATTCCATAAAGAAGAAGCAGCACCAGGACTGATAAACTTAAACTTACCAGAAGTAGCATCATAAGACAGAACCTTACCATCAGAGATAGAAGACCTATCAATATCATCTAAGTAACGGAGGTTAACTTCACCACCACCACCAAGACTCATCAACTGTTGTTGAACACGATTGATGAATGTTCTGTAATGTGTGGCTAAATCATCAAACGTAACAAACTTCTGGTCTAATGGAAGTAATGGGTCAACATCTTCCTTAACAGTAACTGGTTGTTCTTTGAGTTTCTCAATCTCTTTAAATGCTTTCTCAATCTCAATCTGCAAACCAGTTGGGTCAAATGCCTCTGGTATCTCACGATTTTCTACATCAGTGACTGATTTTTCTACTGCACGAATAGAAAGTTTAATATCAATCAGACTATCTCTTACCTTATCAATATCCTCAGAAAGAATCTCAATATCATCATCATAATATTTTACCTCAGGTACTTCTGGAATCTCAGGTATCTGAGGTATTTTATTTTCTACCTCATTAAGTGCCTTCTCTAATGCTGCAATCTCACTATCATAATACTTAACCTCAGGAAGTTCTGGAATGTTCTTACGAACATCCTCAACCATTTCTATGACTTTATTTAAATCATCATCATAGTATTTAATTTCAGGAATATCTGGAAGTGTAGGAATAGATTCTTTTACACTCTCAATATTTTCTCTGAGTTTTGTAAGGTCATCATCATAATACTTAACTTCTGGAAGTTCAGAAAGTTCTTTCTTCAGTTCAGCAACTCTCTCATAGAAAGTTTCTTTCGTTGCTGCAATATCAGTCTGAATATCAGAAGGGTCAAATGCTTCTGGTATTTCTCTTTGGTCAAGTTTTACCAGATCTTCTAGC
>Ga0181574_10005721_pt1 | contig 10586 bp, 6 predicted proteins | sample 101ome_24_FD_145600 | JGI IMG/M metagenome (GOLD analysis project Ga0181574, IMG submission 145600) | Coastal salt marsh microbial communities from the Groves Creek Marsh, Skidaway Island, Georgia - 101410AT metaG (spades assembly) | ecosystem: Environmental > Aquatic > Marine > Intertidal zone... | reverse complement strand
AGGAACCTTTTGGTGTCATCAATGCGGATGATTTTTATGGTCGTAGCTCATTCCAGCTACTTGCGGACTGGTTGAAAGGGAATGCCAATGCCGAAAACCTTTACTCGCTGGTGGGCTTTACACTGGAGAAGACATTGTCCGATCATGGCAGTGTTTCCCGAGGTGTATGCAAGGTGGACGAGAATGGTTTTCTTGCAGAGATCGAAGAGTGTCACGACATCGAGCGGATAGCCGATGGCGTACAGTTGCGTCGGGCGGCTGGAATGGATAAAGCGGACGGATCCGAGGTCGTTTCCATGAATATGTGGGGGTTCACTCCGGGTGTGTTCGATCACATGATGAATAATTTTTCTCCATTTCTCGATAGCATGACGGATCCGCTTAAATCGGAATACCTGATCCCGAGTATTATCCAGGAATTGATTGTGGCTGGAACGATTAAAGTGGAAACGTTGACCTCGAATGAACAGTGGTTTGGTGTGACCTACACGGAGGACAAGCCTGCAGTGGAGGCGAGCGTGAAAGAGCTTATAAATCAAGGCGTGTATCCAACGTCCCTTTGGGGGTAATAAGTAATGAATGAAGAAATTATTGGCGTTATCGGTTTAGGTTATGTCGGGCTTCCGCTTGCATGTGCGTTCGCAGAGAAAAACAAGGTAGTCGGTTTTGATAATCGTCAGCTACGTGTGGACGATCTTAATAATGGGATCGATCGCACGCAGGAAGTGGATTCAGAGGATTTGGATCAGGCGAATTTGTCGTTTACCTGTGATCCTCAGGACATAGCGGAATGCACGTTTATCATCGTTGCTGTGCCCACGCCGATCAACGAGAACATGGAGCCGGATCTCGGAGCGATGATCAGTGCCTCGGAAATCGTAGGATCCGTTATGAAAAAGGGCGCCATGGTCGTTTACGAAAGCACGGTGTACCCGGGCGTAACCGAGGAGGTTTGTCTGCCAATCCTTGAAGATAAGTCCGGACTCAGTCTGGATGCGGGCGAGTTTGATCTGGGGTACTCTCCGGAAAGAATCAACCCTGGGGACAAGGAACACGGCGTGCGGACTATTGTGAAAGTGGTGAGCGGACACACGCCTGAGTCCCTTGAGCGTTGCTCTGCGGTATACGCATCAGTGATAACGGCTGGTGTACACGAAGCAGCTGATATCAAGACCGCGGAAGCGTCCAAGGTCATCGAAAATGTACAGCGCGACCTGAATATAGCGCTCATGAACGAGCTTTCCAAAATCTTTGATCGCATGGATATTCATACGCCGTCGGTTATTGAAGCCTCTGGGACCAAATGGAATTTTCATCGGTATCATCCGGGCCTCGTTGGTGGTCATTGTATCGGCGTCGACCCATATTATTTGACGAAGCGTGCGCAAGACCTGGGTTACAATCCGGAAGTCATCCTCGCTGGCCGGCGAATCAACGATGGCATGGGTCCTTACGTGGCCGATCAACTGGTTTTTCAGCTGAACCATGAAGGTCGCTTACCAAAGGCGGCTAAGGTTTGGGTATTGGGTTTGACCTTTAAGGAAAACGTGCCGGACTATCGCAATACCCGTGCTGTCGATGTGATCGCACGCCTTAAAGAGCATGGAGTAGAGGTTACGGTTTGGGAGCCAGTACTGGAAGATCAGGTGATCAGGGATCAGTTTGGTGAAACTATTCAGAGCTACGACGAGATTGAAAATATCGATGGCGTCATCCTGATCAATGGCCATGAGGTATTTAATCGTATCGATCTGACCGAATTGAAAGACAAGATGCGCACACCTGTTATTTTTGATGTGAAGAATTTCTTCGACAAAAATCAGGCGCGCGAGTTGGGCTTTAACTATAAGAGTTTGTAGTCGAGCCGGAAGTTTTCCCATCCAGTCTGACCCTGGGTCCGATGGCGATCAATGCCTGAAGGGCGCGGCTGATCCTCGACAACTGCGCAGTCTAGCGGTCCAGAATCTCGATGGCTTCCTCAAGGCTCAGTACCTTTTTACGGGGTGATCCCTGTGCGGTTTCTTCCGCATCCAAGCGTTTCCAGTCCGCATAACTGATCGTTCGTTTATTGATCTCTGGCCTGAAGGGCTTGGGGCAGGGCGGGAGGACCTCGAGTTCGGTCCGCAGCGTTTTTACCGATTCTGCCGCACACTTCTTATTGTTCCCGATGAGTCCAGAGGGACCGCGTTTGATCCATCCTGCGGTGTAGATCCCGGTCTCTACCTTGCCTGCATCATTTAGTAATACGCCCCGCTGATCGTTAAAAGGCAGCCCCTCGATGGTTTTAGCACGGTAGCCAATGCAGGAAATGATCAGGCCGGCATCCAGATTCTCAACGTCCGCGGTCGCTTCCGCTCGCTGTGCGCCTGCCTCCCCCTGTAACGCATTTTTAACAAGCCGTACTCCACTTTCAGTAATTTCGATGGGTGAACGATGGAATTGCAGTCGTAGATTTTTACCGTTGCCTGGGGCGTTTGCAAAACCGTTAAATAAATCAACGATGCCACGGGTGCGTATATCGCCATCATTCAGCTCGGCCTCGCTCGCTGCATTAAGATCGAGTTCTTCCGGGGCGATCCAGGTGCTGCATTCCGCGAGTTCACCGAGCTCCTTAAGTTCCTTTGGCGTGAACGAGGCTTGAACCGGCCCGCGTCGACCCACCACCCGGATTTCCTTAATTTTGCTTGCCGTGAGCATGCTTAAAACCGATTTAGGTATATCTGTGTCCCTTAATTCTTCTTCTGACTTGGCAAGAATACGGGCTACATCGATCGCTACGTTTCCATTGCCAACGATCACCGCGGTATGGGTTTGAAGGTTGAACCGGTGATGTTGATGGTCCGGATGCCCATTATACCAATTCACAAATTCAAAAGCATGGTGACTGTGTTGGCGATCCTCGCCGGGAATTCCCAAGGCCCCTCCGCTTTCTGTGCCCGAAGTAACTACGATGGCATCGTAGTGTTCGCGGAGCGTGCTGAAATTTATGTCTACCCCGATTTCCACGTTGCCAATAAATCGAAACCCCTCTTCATTGGCCAATTTGTCGTAACGTTTGGTGACTAATTTGGTCTTCTGGTGATCTGGTGCTACGCCATAACGAACCAGCCCGTAGGGGGCAAAGAGGCGTTCGTACAGGTCAACTTCTGCCCTGATATCTAACCGTAGAAGCTCCTCGGCGGTGTAAAAACCCGCCGGACCCGAGCCAATGACCGCTACCCGTAATGCTCGACCGTGAAAAGCATCCTTAACCATGATTTCTCCAGAAACGGCTTTATTTTCTCCAAAAATACATTATATCCGTTTAGCCGGATAAACTGATATAGTATGAATACGCGACGCAGACAACTCGAAAAGGCCCTACAGGAACGGATTCTCGTTATCGACGGGGCTATGGGTACCATGATCCAACGCCATCAGCTCACTGAAGCGGATGTACGCGGGGAACGTTTCAAGGATCACCATATCGATATAAAGAATAATGGGGATTTCCTGAGCCTGACTCGACCGGAAATTATTAAGGGCATTCACAGAGAATATCTCGAAGCCGGGGCGGATTTAATTGAAACAAATACCTTTAACGCCAACTCTGTCTCTCTTGCGGATTACGAGCTTCCGGAATTAACGAGAGAAATTAATCTGGAGAGCGCACGTATTGCGCGGGAAGTGGCTGACGAAGTCACAGCGCGTAATCCGGATAGACCACGGTTTGTCGTGGGTGTCATCGGCCCGACCACCCGGATGACCAGTATGTCGCCCTCCGCGGAGGATCCGGGACTGCGCACGCTATTCTTTGATGAATTGGTAGAAACCTTCCTCATCTCGGTTCGTGCGTTGGTCGAGGGCGGGGTGGACGCCATCATGGTTGAAACAATTTTCGATACCTTGAACGCCAAAGCGGCCGTCTATGCGATCATGCAATATCGTGACGAAAGTGGCGACCAGATACCGCACATGATTTCCGGAACGTTCGCCGATGCAAGTTTGCGGATGTTGACCGGACAGGATGCCCAAGCGATGACGATTTCACTTTCGCATGGAAGCCCGTTGAGTATTGGGCTGAATTGCGGCATGCCTGGCGAGTTTATTCGGCCTGCAGTCGAAGATATTTCTAAAATGGCGCAGTGCTATACCAGCGCCCATATCAATGCGGGGCTTCCCAATGAAATGGCGGAGTATGATGAGGAACCTGAAGTAACCGCCAGGTATATTCGAGAATTTGCCGAGAATGGTTGGGTGAATATCGTTGGCGGTTGCTGTGGGACCACGCCGGAGCACATCGCAGCCATAAGTAAAGCCGTGGAAAATGTGGCACCCCGGCAGCAACCGGAATTAGATCCGGTTTTGCGGCTCAGCGGAAACGAGCCGTTTGTTTACTCAGAGCTGATGAATTTTGTAAATATTGGTGAGCGTACCAATGTAACCGGATCGCGTAAATTTCTGCGTCTTATAAAAGAAGGTCTTTACGAAGAAGCATTGGAGGTGGCCGCACAGCAAGTCGAAAACGGCGCGCAGATGATCGATGTCAACATGGACGAGGGCTTGTTGGAATCCGCTGAAGTGATGCGAACATTTTTGAATCTGGTTATGGCTGAGCCGGACATTTGTCGTGTGCCGGTGGTTATAGATTCGTCAAAATGGTCGGTGATTGAAGAGGGCTTGAAGTGTGTAAAGGGTAAGTGCGTGGTGAACTCCATTAGCATGAAGGAGGGTGAGGATGCCTTCATTCAGCAGGCCCGGGAGGTGAGAAAATACGGTGCGGCTGCGATCGTCATGGCATTTGATACCGATGGCCAGGCGGACAGTGTCGAGCGGAGAGTCGATATTTGTCGGCGGTCTTACGATATTCTTGTCAATAAGGTAGGCTTCCCTCCTGAAGATATCATTTTTGATCACAATGTTTTCGCGATCGGCACCGGGCTGGAAGAGCATAATAATTACGGCGTGGACTTTGTAGAGGCCACGCAGATTATTAAGGAAGGGATGCCGCTCGTCAGTATCAGCGGTGGTGTCAGTAACCTGTCGTTTTCGTTTCGAGGCAACGAGCCGGTACGCGAAGCAATTCATTCCGTGTTCTTGTATCACGCGATTCAGCAGGGAATGAATATGGGTATCGTGAATGCTGGCCAGCTTGCGGTATACGATGATATCGAGCCACGCTTAAAGGAACTCGTGGAAGATCTGGTTCTCAATCGCCGCCCTGATGCGACCGAGCGCTTGCTCGAAGTAGCCGGTGAGTATATGGGAGGGGAAAAGACGGAAACCGCTACCCTTGAGTGGCGACAACAGGATGTGGCCAAACGTCTTGAGCATGCGCTGGTGAAGGGCATTACGGATTATATTGAGGAAGATACCGAGGAGGCGCGGCAGCATTTTGAGCATCCGTTACAGGTGATTGAAGGCCCGCTCATGGATGGCATGAACGTAGTCGGAGACTTGTTCGGATCCGGTAAAATGTTTTTACCACAGGTTGTTAAGAGCGCTCGGGTAATGAAGAAGTCGGTGGCTTACCTGTTACCTTTTATGGAGGCTGCAAAAGCGGAAGGTGAAGCGAGTAACAAGGGAAAAATCCTGATGGCTACGGTCAAGGGCGACGTGCACGACATTGGAAAGAACATTGTAGGCGTGGTGCTGCAGTGTAATAATTACGAAGTGATTGACATGGGAGTGATGGTCCCGTGTGAACAGATTCTGGATGTGGCTAGAAAAGAAAAGTGTGATATTATCGGACTTAGTGGGTTGATCACGCCTTCGCTGGAAGAAATGTCGCACGTTGCCAGTGAGATGCAACGTCAGGAGTTTGATATTCCCCTCCTCATTGGTGGAGCTACGACTTCAAAAGTCCATACCGCAGTGAAAATAGCCCCTAAGTATGATCATCCCGTTATCTACGTAACGGATGCTTCACGTGTGGTTGGCGTAGCCACTAAATTGATGAGTTCAGACCTGCACAAGGGGTATGTTGCGGAAGTCGAAGCGGAATACGAAACGGTCCGGGACCGACATGCGAACAAGGATGCGACCAAAAAACTTTTACCTATTGAGCGTGCGCGGGACAATAAATTGAATACCGATTGGGCTTCCGTTGCACCGGTGAGGCCCTCCAGGTTAGGCGTACAATCGTTCGATGAATATGATCTTGCAGAAATTGCGGAGCGCATTGACTGGACACCCTTCTTCCAGGCGTGGGAGTTGCACGGACGCTATCCTAACATCCTCGAAGATAAAATCGTCGGTGAGGAAGCTCGTAAGTTATTCGAGGAAGCCCAGGTTGTGCTCAGGCGCATTATTGAAGAGAACCAGTTGAAAGCCCGGGCGGTAATAGGCTTTTGGCCCGCCAATCAAGTTAACCACGATGATGTAGAAGTGTACACGGATGAATCGGGCAGTGAAGTTCTGGCGACCTTTCACTTCCTTCGCCAACAAATGGACAAAGGCACGGGTAAGTCAAACTCCTGTCTGGCGGATCTCGTTGCGCCCAAGGAATCCGGGATTACCGATTACATCGGTGGTTTTGCGTGTACGGCGGGTATTGGTGCCGAGGACATCGCCAAGGCCTTCGAGGCCGAGCACGATGATTACAATGCGATTATGTTCAAAGTATTGGCAGATCGCCTGGCAGAGGCTTTCACCGAACTCATGCATGAACGGGTGCGTAAGGAGTTTTGGGGTTACAATCCTGATGAAAACTTCGATAACGATGCACTGATTCGCGAAGAGTATCGAGGAATTCGTCCGGCACCCGGTTACCCGGCATGTCCGGATCATACAGAAAAAGGATTGCTCTTTGACCTGTTGGAAGCCCCGGTTAATGCAGGAATTACGCTGACCGAGAGTTTTGCTATGGCACCGGGTGCTGCGGTTAGTGGGTTTTACTTTGCGCATCCCGATGCACGTTATTTTGGTGTGGGCAGAATTAACAAGGATCAAGTCGAAGACTACGCAAAACGCAAAGGGTGGGGCATGCAGGAGGCGGAACGCTGGTTGGCACCCAACTTGGCTTACAATCCGTAAAACGTTAAGATTAAGGGTGCGGGTTTAATCCGCGTTAATGACTTCGTACCTGATGGATACTTCTTTTCCCTGGTGGCCTTTGGGCGTAAATTGAAGACGGCCAGTGCCTCGCAGGCGAGCTTTACGGCGGTTGATCAGAATTTCTTTGCCGCCATCGGGAAGGATAATCGTACCATTTGTGCTGATGTCGTAGAGTTCCAGCCATCCATAGGTGTAGCGTATGCTCAAGTGTTCGCGGGAGACGCCAGTAAGGGGTAGGGTAATATTGGCTTTCTCGCTGCGGCCAATTATATGCCCGCCATCCGCCTCGTAGAGTTTGAAGTCTTCATCTCCGAAAGTGAAGAGCACGTGGGGTTGGTTTTTGCCAATCTCCTCCCATAGTAACTCCTGCATCGTGAAGTGCTCTTCAGCGAGGTGCGCATCGTGTATCTTGAACTTGTAGCGATTGTCGGACATTACCAGATCCCGGGTACTGCGTGTCGTCAACACCTGGTTGAGATTTGCATGATTGACCATGCGCTTGGCGACGAACAGGGTGTCGGAAGGTGCCTCCAAATCGACTGGCCCGTGGTGAAGGCCGATGCGGACGCCAAGGTGCTGATTGCCGGAGTTGCTGCTCGTGCGCTCTCTTGCAATTTGTTGTATCTCATGCGCTGCATCGAGCGCGTTTTGTGGAGAAGGGAAAATGCACATGAACTCCTCGCCCACCTCGTCCCGAATATCCCCGTAGAATTTCTCGATGATTTCGCGCAAGGCTTTTTTCAGGCTGTTAATGCAGTCACTTGCGTTTTGTTCATCGGCGTTGGAGAAAAGAGTGCCGCTGCCGACAATGTCGACAAAACACATGCAGAAAGCTTTGTTCTCTGTATTGGTCATTCAGAAACGTTTTACTTTATTTCCGCGTAAAGTACGCTGCGATCTTCTTTGCCGCGTAGTATCTCACGAAGTGCACTCACCGGGTTTGTTATCTCAAATTTATTCGCTGGGATTTCAACCCCAAAAAGCTTGCCGATTTTTCCGCTATGCCTGCTGTATTGGCGACTGAACACCACCGGCATTCGTACTCCCGTCTGGCGGTCTATGAAGACGACTCGATTTGTTAACAGGCCACTTTCCATTTCGGCCGTGAACTTCCTGGAATCGTAGGTCTCGACCATCGGATTGGCGAAAAGTTTATGGCATGCCAATATGCATAAATCGGCTGTTACAAATAGATAAGAACGTTGTCTTTTCCGCCATTTTCTTGATTTTCGGAGCGGGAAGGCTGGAATCACTGTCGCATCACCATCAAGGTGTTTTCTGAGTTTTGGGGGCACCTTTTTGCGATCCAGCGAAAAGTGGTTATGACCATATTTTCCGATCAACAAACGGATGGTCGGAAGTAGTACGATTTCCCGAAAATATTTGATCCAGGTTCGTGCCCAGCGAAAAAGGATTAGTGCACACAAAAAGATGAGAATGTTCAGTGCGAAGGCCACAGCTGGACTCAACGAGTAGATGAACATAAGGGCGGTGACTGTAGTCTTGTTGAGCACCTCGAAGGCGGCGTCGACCGCAGGAACTGGAGAAATAAAAGCTAGCAGTTCGAAGAAAAATTTTACGGTATGGATTACGATTATGTTGATGACCGTTAAAAGAATGACCAGAGAGTCCGCGGATAGGCTGAAGATTCCTGCAGTATATACCACGGTTATTTCTTCAGGTGATGGCTGGTTGATGTGTGTTGCGACGAGGATCGCGGTATAAGCAACGATGCCTGCATATGCCTCCAGATGATCTGTAAGTTGTGCAAAGGATTTACTTACTTTTGAAAATTTGGGGATCGAGGTGATGAGTGTGAGCATGAGCAGGACGAAAAACGAGATTTCGCTGTTCAGCATTTCCTGTTCACTGATGAAAGTGTTCTCAGGAAGGATACCTCTATTGGTAAGCAGGCAAATACCGCTTAAACAAGTTAAGCCGAAAAATGGAGATAAGGCGATAGGGGCCAGTGGGCCCATTATTTCACTGATGGGAATTTGTTCCAGCAACTGATTGGCCTGTGCCACTTCCGCATTTAAGTTGGCTGCGAACAATTGATGCGTGAACACGAAACAGGTAAGCGCAGCAACGAGGATAGACCGTGCGCTCATCGGTGCAGGAGGTGTGATTGGTATAGTGACCGCAGAGCGAGTCTGGTGTCGTTGGGTTGGATGTCTTTTGAAATGTCGAGATGTTTAACCAGTTGCCGAGCAGAACGCTGCCCGTCGGCTTCGGTCCACACGGTAGCGGCAAGCTGGTTCAGGAGTTGAACTTCGCTGGTATCGGTATTGTGAATCAGTAATGATTGACCGATTGATCGATGTGGGTAATCCGGGCGTTTGGGGTGGGGGAATGCTCTTTGTGTCAGTGCGCGAACCGTATGCTCTAGGTGCCCCCACAAAATGTCACCACTGATAAGAATGGGAGGGAACGGGTTGCGGTTGCCAGCCCCGCGGTGCATAGCCTCAATGTGCTGGCGAGCGAGGTGAGATTCAATGCGCAAGATGGGAGGTTGCTCCTCGGTATGATACAAGCTGCGCATACACCAGAAGTCGAGTGCACCGAAAGCAGGCTTGCCAGTGATAGGGGCGCATCCGAAAAGTCGATGTGCCAGGTAGATAGCCCGCGCCACGTGGGGCAGCATGTTCCATGATTTTACGCGATTTACGAAGTCCTGTTGCATCTGCGATGACATGCGCTGTACCATTACGGCGATTTCAAACAAGTCGCGCACTAGCGGGGAGTCAACAGGGTCATTCAGCGCATGAATACAGTGGTGAAACAATTGCCCGATCGGGTCCAGAACTTGAATGCGTTTTACCCCCTTGATGTTCACATAGACTGTGTGTTCCCAGAGCCAATCTATGACCTCGGAGCGCAACGGCGGAGTAGTGAAGTTCGTGTGTAATTCGATGGCAAGGCTGTGAGCTGAATCTGTGAGTGGAGCGAGATGGTGGTGGTGGGTGTACCCTTGATCCATGGTAAAACCGGCGTAAGTGAGTATGTCGCGGGCGCGCTCCGCGCCATCTTCGCCGCGGACAAGGAGGTCGGCATCGCCCATAGATCGCTCTGCAGCATCATCGTAAAGCGACCAGGTAAGGGCGGCCCCCTTTAATGCCACCACATCGACTTTACCTTCAAGCAGGTCCAGCATGCGTCGCAGACTGGTGGTTCGCACCATTGCTTCGCGGGATTCCATGGAATATACGCCCTTCAACTCGAGCTGTAGCTCCTCTGGCATTTTTTCCAGTTGACTCTCAGTGAGCCGAGCCGCGAGGTATGCACCAAGTTTATTGTATTCGACCAAGGCTTTGAACTTTTCCCAGTCAATATCATAGTGGGTATCGATCGGTGGACCGGGCAGGGATTGGGTCTGCGATAGCAACCTTGCGAGGGTTCTTAACTCTCGAGTGAATGCGCTCATCCCTCAATATCCTCGAGAATCGTATCTATTGCCTCAAGGGCGCATTTGGAGCTCGAATATTCAATGAGGAACCCTTGTTGTTCCGCGAGATTTTCGATCATGGCCATCATTCGGGTATCACGATCTA
>Ga0181574_10005713_pt1 | contig 10595 bp, 8 predicted proteins | sample 101ome_24_FD_145600 | JGI IMG/M metagenome (GOLD analysis project Ga0181574, IMG submission 145600) | Coastal salt marsh microbial communities from the Groves Creek Marsh, Skidaway Island, Georgia - 101410AT metaG (spades assembly) | ecosystem: Environmental > Aquatic > Marine > Intertidal zone... | reverse complement strand
CAACCCTATCAACAACACCCACCACCACCACCACCACCGTGACCACAACCAACACAGCAACCGGAAACACCACCGCCACTACCACCGTGACTGACACAACAACAGGCATATCAGCAACCTCAACAACGACAGCAACATCCACCACCACATCGCCCACGTCAACCTCAAGCACCACAAGTAAGACATCCACCACCACCACAACCACAACCCTATCAACAACAGGCACCACCACCGCCACCATTGTTTCCACAACCAACACACAAAGCGGAACCAATGACACCGTCGTCACCGTGACCAACACAACAACAGGCACATCAGCAACCTTGTCTTTCATAGATGAAGAATTAATAGATATAATTAAAAACAAAAATGTTATGGAGCTTTATCGGCTTCCAAAAACGGACAGCATAGACAAGCTTTTGCGTGCACTCGATTCGCATACCCCCTCTGGTCGTCGATTAAGTTATGAAAATGAGAAGGCCTTTACGGCTCTTCTTGATTTAATTAGTGATAAAGAATTAAGAGATAAATTGGATAATCTTAGTCCTCAAGAAAAAACAGCTTTGCTCAGTAGACTAAAAACCAATATTCAAGATATAAAATATCAAAAAGATCTTTTAGGATACATAGCTTTTGCACTAATACTTATTAGCGTATTTGGTCGTTTAGGAATCGATATCTTGAGGCAGTTTGACTATGAAGCACCTCCTCTAGTCAGACTTATTTTGAATTGTCTTGATGAGGTGAGTCTAATACCTGCTTCTATTTCTGATAACCTTAATATAGCCCCTAGTTTTATAGCCCCTGGTTTAGCTGCTCTAGCACAGATTTTAATTTCTATAATTAGTTCAAAATACCCCGATCATAAATATAAAAAATCACTGGCTACATTTGTTCCAGTTATTCCGTTGTTAGTACTTGATTATTTTATTAACAAGAGCGTTTCTAATAACTCATTGTCATATCTAATTTCTAATTTTTTCAGTGTAGGCGTTGAAATGAGTTCAATTAAAATAGCAGAAGCACGAGCAGCAGCAGCAGTAGAATCAGATGCAGCATCAGTAGAATCAGATGCAGCACCAGTAGCAGCACTAGCAGCAGCAGAAGCAGAAGAAGCACGAGCAGCAAAACGAGTAGAAGCAGCAGCAGAAGCACGAGCAGAAGCAAAAGCAGAAGCACGAGCAGAAGCACGAGCAGAAGCAGTGATATCTGCAAGCGAGATACTAAATAAAAATATAAAAACTAATGATAGTTTTTTCCTTAATATAGATAACTTCAATCATATAACAACAAAAAAACAAGTATTAGAAAACCTGGATGAAGCAATAGCTATTCAAAATTTACCAGAGAGTTTTAAAAGCGAACTAGAAAAAATTAAGAAAGAATTAAATATTTATCCATATTTTCGTTTTAATATGTATAAAAAGTATTTATATAACTCGACGTTCAATATAAAAGGCAACGATTTCCATATCAATATGATATATTTTGAAAAAGTGATACAAGCATTAGAGGAGTCTCCAGAAGCACGAGCAGCAGCAGTAGACAGTTCTTTCCCTCCTTTAAAAGCAGAAAAAGATTGTACGAAGGTAATAAGTCTAGATCATCTTGATAAGAAATAATTTACCTAAATATAACCCTAAATCATTCAATCGCAAAGCACTCCCAATCGTTACCAAGTAGCCGAAACCCCTTAAAAGTGCTATAGTCAACATCAATGATTATTGGGATAGCAGTGGGTGGCGTTCTGGGCACATTGGCACGGTATGGGCTGTATTGTTGGGTATACAGCCACTGGACCACGTGGGGGATTAATCTTGTCGCCTGCAGTTTAATCGGGTGCCTATACGGACTATCGGAGTCCATCAACACACCCACTATCGCTTGGCTATCCGTTGGATTTCTCGGTGCGTTTAGCACATTTTCAACCTTTTCAAAAGACAGCCTCGTTCTTATTCATGCTGGCGCCTACGGCACCGCCTTGCTTTACATGATGGGCAATGTCTTTGGCGGCATACTGGCAACAGCCTTGGGATACTGGATCGTTAAATGACCCAGGATTGGCATCAGCCCTTTTTAAATCAACTGCAAAACGATAGCCCCGACCGCCCCACCAGCCATGCTATCTTTCAATCATTCCTAAACCAACTCAATCCCGATGGACACTGCACGCAACCCCATTGTATTGGGGATGTTGAGTCCCTGCACCCCACAGACACCATCGCCCTATCCCAGCTAACCGACACGCAAAACCCACCCAAAACGATTGTCTTAAAACTCAACGGCGGCCTTGCCACAACACTCGGCTGCCAAGGCCCCAAATGCCTGGTCATTGCAGACCCAAAGCGCCACCGATCCTTTCTAGACATTATTATTGAACAAAATGCCAACTGCCCGCACACACACCTATGGCTACTCAACAGTTTTTACACCCACCCAGGTTGCGTCAAGCACCTAGACGCGCACGGCATTCCTGCCTTAATTCAAAATCGATGGCCATGCTTAAACACAGACACACAGCCAGTAACCCCCTATCATTCAGCCGCTAGCGAAGCGGATTCTTGGGCACCTCCCGGTCATGGGGATATTTTTTCAGTGTTTCACGATACTGGCATTTTAGATCAATGGCTCGCCAATGGGTACGAGTACGTGTTTATTTCCAATTCCGATAATTTAGCCGCCACCTGGGACCCACGCTTTGTGTGTTACATGCGTGAGCATGGGCTGCATGCTTTGGTCGAAGCAACGCCTAAAACCGAAGCGGATAAAAAAGGTGGGGGCTTCGTTCGCCACGCAGGGACTATCACCCTGCTGGAGCGCGGCAATATTCAGGCATCGGATACCCATACCCAAGCCCTGTTTAATGCGTTGCCATTGTTTAACACCAACTCATTATGGCTATCCATTCCCTATCTTAAAACGCTCAATCCCATAGGGCTAACGCAATGCATTGCCAACCCAAAAAATCGAGCCGGCACCCCGATTATTCAACTGGAGTCCGCCATGGGGTCTGCCATCCAAGCCATGACCAACGTCACCATTGTTCAGGTTCCGCGCAGTCGATTTCAACCCGTCAAAGACCAAGCGGATCTGGATCGGCTACACGCTAGCATTTAAAACGATTTTTTTGTATTAATTTTGACGCATCGGACCTCCCATCGTTATACTAGAGAACAATAGATTTTTATTTATTGAAGGAGTATAAAGTATGAGTATTGAATCCGAATTGAAGACACTAAACATTCAGGCGTCTGACCTGCATGTTAATTTAAGCTATGATGCATTGTTTGAGCATGAAACGGCCGCTTCAGGCTTTGAAAAAGGCACCGTAACCCAAACCGGAGCCGTTGCTGTCGACACCGGCGAATTTACAGGCCGATCCGCCAAAGACAAATACATTGTATACGATGACACCACCAAAGATACGATTTGGTGGAAAGCCGAAGGCTCCGATAACCAACCCCTATTGCCTGAAAGTTGGGACGCCTTAAAAACCCTATCAACGGATCAACTCAACGGAAAAACCCTATACATTATGGACGGATTTTGTGGTGCAAACCCCAATACCCGATTGGCCGTTCGATTGGTGACTGAAGTTGCGTGGATGGCCCATTTTTTCAAAAACATGTTTATTGAGCCTACGGACGCTGAAAAAGCCAATTTCTCTCCCGACTGGACCATTTTAAATGCCTGCAAAACCAAGTGCGACAATTATGACGAGTTGGGCATTCGGTCTGAAACCTATATTGCGTTTAATATCCAAGAACGCCAAACAATTATTGGCAATACCTGGTACGGTGGAGAAATTAAAAAAGGCATGTTTAGTATTATGAACTACTTCTTGCCCCTGCAAGACATTGCCGCCTTGCATTGTTCGGCCAACCAAGGCAGTGCTGGCGATACCGCTTTGTTCTTTGGGTTATCCGGAACCGGGAAAACAACGCTGTCTGCCTCCCCGGATCGAAAATTAATTGGGGATGACGAGCATGGATGGGACGACGATGGTATTTTTAATTTTGAAGGCGGTTGTTACGCTAAAACGATTGATTTATCTGAGGAAAAAGAGCCCGATATTTACCGTGCCATTCGCCGCAATGCCTTGCTTGAAAATGTTGTTTTAGATAGTAATGGGGTTGTGGATTTTGCCGATGGTAGCAAAACAGAAAACACCCGGGTATCGTATCCCATTGAACACATTGATAACATTGTAACCCCCCGATCCGTTGGCCAGCACCCCCAAATTATTATCTTTTTGACGTGCGATGCGTATGGCGTTTTGCCCCCCGTATCCAAACTCACCACGGAGCAGGCCATGTATCAGTATTTAAGTGGCTATACGGCTAAAATTCCCGGTACTGAACTGGGCGTGACTGAACCCACCTCGACGTTTTCAACGTGTTTTGGAAAGCCCTTTTTAACCCTACATCCAACCGCTTATGCTAAAACATTGGGGGATAAAATCAAGGCCCACAACAGCCGAACCTATTTGGTCAATACCGGTTGGACCGGTGGTGCATTTGGGGTTGGGCATCGAATCTCACTCAAAAATACACGAACCATTATTAATGCAATTTTAGACGGCAGCATTGAGTCTGCACCCACTGAAATCTTCGGTGTATTTAATTTTTCAATTCCCACTCAGTTAAAGGGTGTAGAATCAAGCATTTTAAATCCGGCAAATACCTGGGCAGATGCACAAGCCTTTGACGCACAACGTGAGCAATTAGCCAAACAATTTGTTGAAAACTTTAAAAAATACGAATCGTTTAGCATCGCCAAATCCCTCACACAGGCTGGCCCTGTACTAGCCACGGCCTAAGCCATGAATACCTTGGATAACATGCGGTTTTTTTGTGGTTCAAGCAACCACAAACTGGCGCAAGAAATTGCCGCTCAGTTGGGCATCCAAGAGGGGTTGGTTGAATTATTTAAATTCAGTGGTGGGGAAAGCTATGCCCGAATCCAAGAAAGTATCCGAGGCTTTGATTGTTTTGTGTTGCAGTCCATTGGCCATAACCCCAACGATGCCTATATGGAACTGTTTATTTTAATGGATGCGTTGAAGCGGGCATCGGCCAAATCGGTTAACTTAATCGTGCCTCATTTTGCGTACGGTCGCCAAGACAAAAAATCCGCTCCGCGTGAGCCCATTACGGCCCGATTGATTGCGGATTTGCTGGACTCGATTGGGTTTGATCGGCTCATTACGATGGATCTGCATTCGGATCAAATTCAAGGCTTTTTTTCTCAACCCGTGGATCACTTAACGGCCCTGCCTATTATTGCGGATTATATCAATCAAAAATCATTGGCTAATTTAGTCGTCGTGGCACCGGATGCTGGACGGGTAAAGTTTTCCAAACGATTGGCTGATCGCTTGCATGCATCCTTAGCCATGATGTACAAAACCCGACCCGCACAACAAGTGGCTAAAATTACCAACGTGATTGGGGATGTCAAAGACAAAACCATTTTATTGGTTGATGATATGATTGACACGGCTGGATCGGTCATTTCAGGTATCGAGGCATTAAAAGCAGCCGGCTGTGGCGATGTGTATTTGGCGGCGACCCACCCCGTTTTTTCAGGCCCCGCCATTGAACGGTTGTCTGAAGCCCCGATAAAAGAAGTCATTGTAACCAATACTATGGCGCTTGAGTCTGATAAACACTTTGATGGGTTAACCGTACTATCAGCCGCCCCACTATTGGCCGAAGCCATTCGACGCAACTATCAACGCCGGTCTATATCCAGTTTGTTTAACTAGGTCGCGTGAATGCCCGCATGCATCGTTCCGTTATTAACCGATGCATATCAGCATGAAGCCATTGCCGCAATTGCCTGTCAGCTGTATGATTCTCAGCCCGATGTCCGCTTGTGGGTATCGGGGCACTATTACGCAGCACTCACCCATCGCGATATTCAAGCGTCTATTGCCAATACCCAAGCATATACGAGCCTATCGGCCTGTTTAGACCATTGGATCGAAACCCTTCGCGTGCCACACACCGTGTGGCTTGTATCGGATTTTAATGAACCAAATTACCAAGCATCCTTACAAGTAGCCAGTCAATGCCATTCAATTACTCCGGTGTTTGTTGATTTTACATTTGATGCGCTATGCCCCACAACCGGATGGCAATCCGTGTCCAAGCCAAACGCACCGTGGTTCACCACTCGCATGATCCATGCAGACAGCGCCGATCTTCGGGCTCGCTATCAGCATAGTCAATCGGTGAATCGATCGCGATTAAATTATATTTGTCAGCAACTTAACCTGGTGCCCCGATGGTGGATATAATGGGAGCGATCATCCGGGGGTTAGCGCTATTGGGCATCGGCTTTGTTCTGCATGCCAGCACCCCCAATGTCAGCCTTTATCCCATTCATACCACAATCGGAACACCCATCGAATACACCGTGCATATGCCAGCGCCCGTATCCAGCAATGCTTGGGCATCGATTCACCAGCAACTGAGTACCGGCATTCATGTTGAATCCCTTCATATTGACCAAACAACAATCCAAGCAACCCTAATTCCGTTTTCACTGGGTGCTCGTGTCATTCCCAGTGTGAATACCCATAGCGGCATAATTCCCAGTCAAATGATCGATGTTAGTGCCATGACCCAGCAAACCACGCCCAAAGTATCCAGCACGTTTTTAACCACCCATCAAACCCCCTATCCGCATACCTATTGGCAACTCGCCGCACCCCTGTGGCTTCTGGCCGTAATTCCACTCATTATGGCCCGGCGCATTCAGCCGCATAGCCTTCCCAAGCCCTTGCATTATATTGTGGCATTGCCCGGCCTATTTCGCATGCTAATGCCCCTGGCCTTTCGCCTCGGCGTGGGGATTGTTGTTGTGGGGCTTGCCCACCCTGTTTATGTCACCGATCAGCCCATTCATACCCAAAAGCCCTATCACGTTATGATTGTTTTAGATACGTCCCAAGCCATGCAAACCATTGATTTCAAACCCCAACACCGATTAAAAACCGCACAGCTATTGCTGGAAGACTGGCTCGACACCAGCCACTATGATCGCGTTGGGCTCATTGCGTTGGGGGCACACCCCTACACGGTTGTTCCCTTGACTCAAGATCATAGCCTCGTCAAAAAAGCCATTGCGGAACGTACCCACAATGACGTAGGGTCCCCCCCCAATGTGGGGCTTGCCTTGGCCATGGCCATTCATCGATTGAAAGACGTTCCGGGCCCTAAGCGCATTGTGTTGCTCAGCAGTGGCTCCCAGCCCGATAGCCCAACGGCAATCAACCCCACAACACTGGCTCAACTGGCTCAGCAGTACGACATTGCCATTGATACCATTGGATTTGGCTCACCCGACGGCATTTATCAAATTGTAGACAACCCAACGTATACCCAACTGTATCGGCGCAATGCCAGCAACACCATTGTGTCCACCTACCGCAATGACGCAGAACTAACGGCCATTAGCCATATCACGCAGGGCCATGCGTTTACACTCACCAAGGCAACCGATACCCACCCGCTGGTGCAATCCCTTCGCGCCCTCACATTGCCCAAAAGCACACTAGCGTATCGCACACAAAAGCAATCCGTTCAATTCATTTGCCTGGGCATCGGAGCCGGCATCGCTATTCTGAGCGTATTCATTCAATGGAGGCGCCCATGGGGCCATTATTAACTCAGTGTTTGGGATTAATTTGCGTCGCTATTGGGCTGCTTGTCTATGCGCTTCAGCCCCCACACACCCCCATACAGCCACTGCGTCACCCCGATATTTACTTTGCCATTGATAGCTCGACCAGCATGATGGCCCAAGATGTACACCCCAATCGACTGGCTGTCGCCAAGCAACAGGCGACGGAATTGGCGCGTCTATTGGGCAATTACCGGCTGGGCATTATTCAGTTTGCCGGCGACGCGCGAATCACCTGCCCCTTAACCCAAGATTTAGCCAGTGTCCAGCAACGCATTGCGTCAATATCCCCACTGTATGATTGGCCCGGTAGCCGATTGTCTGATGCTATTTTAGCGGCCTATCGGGGGTTTTTAAACCAATCGAGCGACCCTGTTTTAGTGATCTGGAGTGATGGAGACAGCACCGCTGGCGATGCCTACCGCATGCTATTTTATGCAAACCAATTAAACATGCGCATCATCAGCATTGGCATGGGGTCTCTGGATGGCGATCCGGTTCCCAAATTATCCGGTGGCTTTGAAAAAGAAAATGGGGCAATCATTTTATCAAAATTAAACCGAGACACCCTCATGGGCATTGCTGAGCAAACCCAGGGGCATTATTTGGAAGCCACCAAAACCCCAGCTATTCCCCAACGTGTATACACACACATTATGCAAATGCGTGGCCCCACCCAGACATCCCCTGCCCCCATCAACCCCATGCCTATCCTCATCATTGGGGTTGGATTGTTGTTGGTTCCCTTCCTGTATTCAAGGCCTTGGATACTGCTGGTACTGCTGGTGCACACCACTGCCTTTGCGTCACTTCCCAGCCACTGGCACAATCATGAAGCCAAACTAGCCTGGCGACAGAACAACCCATCGCTGGCTATGCGTCAGATCCAGACAATGGCCGATACACCAGGCACGTCACCGGATTGGCTATGGTTTAACCGTGGAAAATTGCATCAAGCACGGGGTGAATATGCCCAAGCAGCCCAAGCCTTTGCGCATAGCCATTCAGTATATGAGCAGGCTATTTCGCTGTATATGATGGGCCAATTTGACACGGCGATGACACTGCTCAAACCACTGATTATCCAGAACCCCTTGCACGAGTCTGCCCGCGTGTTATTTGAGCATGCGTATCGCAACAATGCCACCGTTGAAACCTATCCACCAGAACCATTAACCAGGACTCATACGAATATTGGGCCAATGCCACTACCAGCATCGTGGCAATCGATTGAAGCCATCGACACCAGCAACTATCAAAATTACAATCAGACGCCCACACCATCCATACAATTGGAGGGGCGCACGTGGTAATTTTAGCCACTATTTGGTTCCTGATGATTGGCAGCAGTTCATGGGCAGAGTGGGCGCATCCGATGAACCCAAACCCGCCCGTGATGTTAGTCGCAACGGTCAATCAAACCACGCCCATTGTTGGAGAACCGCTCATTTATACGGTCTTGGAATACCGAACCAGCATTGCGCCCAATTATGCAACACTTGAATCCCCACACATTCCCACCGCATCCCTATGGAGCGAATCCCAGGCATTGCCCGATCACCCCAGTATCGAGTACCGCAACCAAACCCGATACTATGTATACACGCGCATGAAGCTCAAGCTTCTGCCGCAACATGCCGGTCCGATTACAATTCCACCAGCTGTCAGTTATGCCGAACGCCCCCATGTATCCAACCCAACCGTTCTCATGGTTAAAGCGCAACCAAGCACCCGTGTTACCCACCCCGTTAGTGTGGGGCAGTTTTGGTTGGATGCCCCCCGTGTGACCTACGATGTTGTGGCCAACGCACCTATTGCCGTCCCCATTATTATTCATGCAACCGGGAATTTGACGATCCAATCCATTCGTATTGGGCGCAGTCACGTATTCCGGCATTATTTAGACAGCCATGAAACAGAAACAACCGAGGATCCATGGGTGCAAACGCATCGATTATCCTATATTTTTATCCCCAACCGGAGTGGCGATTTTCCACTTCCGGCCATTCAGTTATGGACATTAGACCCAAAAAGCGGGCATTACCAATGGCTCGAAGCCCCCAAACGCTATGTCACCGTATACGATGAGCATAGCCCCAATGCCGCTGTCATTCGGCAAGAACAAACCACCGAATCAATCCCCAATCTTTGGAAAGAACTGCAGTTACATCCCCGCGATACCGATCGGCACCATCGCTGGGCAAGCCTCATTCAGACCCATCCGGATCGCCACTTATTTCCAAGCCCACCACGGCGATTGGGTCGGTATGAGTGGCTTGCGTTGCTATTTTTCAGTGCAGGGCTAGCCGGGATTGCCTATGCCTATCAACGCCATCGACTGCTATGGCTATGGCTGGGAATGCATGTAGGCGTTTGGATTGCCTATTTTACCCTATACCCGTACCCGATTGTCCTGCTTGACGCCGAACGGACCGCTTTTTATGCGCATAAAGATAGCCAAACGGCATTGTTTATGCTGCACCGGGATCTACCCGTTTATTACAAAAAACCCAACGGAAATTGGCAACAAATACAATTGGGAACAGGCCAAACCGGATGGATTCAATCAAACTTTTAACTGGCGTTAATCCAGCTGGCAAGTAACCCCGCAGCTCGATTGACAGCGCCGGCTGGTCCCATATAGGCTTTGATTGTTTGAAACCCATGCCGTTGTCGTTGCCGATATGGGTTTTGCTCAACCGGATACTGTGGATCGCACAATTGATACAGTTCGTGCGCTAAATTAGACACTGTCGCTTGGCGTTGCAGGCATTCCGGGACCACGGGTTGTTGCAGCATTAGATTGGGCAAGGATACCCAACGCAGCTGAATCGACTTGACCCGTAGCCAGAGCCGAATAAATAAGGTTATCAGGGGGCCAAACCGATACGCAACCACCATGGGAA
>Ga0181574_10005711_pt1 | contig 10599 bp, 10 predicted proteins | sample 101ome_24_FD_145600 | JGI IMG/M metagenome (GOLD analysis project Ga0181574, IMG submission 145600) | Coastal salt marsh microbial communities from the Groves Creek Marsh, Skidaway Island, Georgia - 101410AT metaG (spades assembly) | ecosystem: Environmental > Aquatic > Marine > Intertidal zone... | reverse complement strand
ATCATCCCACTCGGTTTTTTCTACCGTGGTATGAAATAAACATCGGTCATAGAAATTGAACTTCTCTGCCATCTGCTGGCAGTACTCCATAATCTCAAAGCCCGATGCGAACTTCATGGACGGCACATATCCCATCTCTTCTAGCAGCGGGAAGTAGGAATAACTCTCGACATCGCAGGCGATCCCAGGGTAACGATTCCAGTACCAGGTCCCGCCGACGTCTCCCCCTTTTTCGCAAAAGCGAACATCGACAAACCCTGCAGCTTGGAGCTTGTACCACAGTAGCAATCCCGCGAATCCCGCTCCCACCACCAAGATCTCACACTCGTCACTGAGAGACTCCCGCTGGACCGGACCTGCGGTGTAATGATCTTGAAGGTAGTGACTAAACTCGCCTTCCATGCGCATGTAATCCGCCGCACCCCGTCTGGCCTCTTTAAACTCGCGATACTTTGATTGCTCCTCAGCATCGAACACCGCACCCTGAGGCGCGGGCGGCAAAGTTTTGAGCGACGCATCGATATTCGTGGAATACCCCTTGCCCTCAATGGCTACGCCGGAGGCCGCAGCGCGCGTCGCGAATCGCTTCAGCCCGGTCTTTGGATCAATATCAATGGCCATGTGGTCTCTCCCTCCTCGTACACCGCTCATCTAAGCGTGGTCTAGCTCCAGGTGTCAAACCGGACAATATCTTCAACAGGCTTCCGCGTCACAGGCCCAAACCGGCCCAACGGATAACCGACAGGGATTAGACACATCGCGCCCATTGTCTCAGGAAGATTTAAGACTTTAGCGGCTGCTTCCTGATCAACTAAAGCGAGTGTTGTCGGCGCGGCGCCTAGACCCACTGCCCGTGCGGCCAGCAGTAAATTTTGAATACCAGGCCAAATTGAACCACCCGCTCGCCCGAGCACCATCGGATCACGTTTTGTACCAAGCTCCATACACGCAATGATCAGCGCAGGTATTTCATGCATGTGTTCAACTTGCCAGAGAACCGCATCCATCATTTTGCGGCGCCGATCAACGCTCTGATGAGGCAGCGGTTCAATGTTATCCATTTGGGGGGCAAGATAGCCTTCGACTCCAGCGCGATTGAGCGTCGCTAGCTCACGCTTGACCGAGGGGTCGCGGACAATGATCCATCGCCCATTCTGTAAGTTAGACCCAGAAGGTGCTTGGTTTGCCGCGTCAACCAGCTTCAATAGAAGTTCTTCTGGTACGGGTCTCGTATCCAACCGACGCATGGCCCGGCAGTTGTACATCGCCTCAAAAACACCCATCTCTTCCATGACAATTCCCTCCTTTCTCAATTGAATTACTATTGGTCTAACCATTAACCATTAACCATTCAACGACTAACCGCCATTCATTCGGCGGTTAGTCTGGCAGCCTTCAGCCGATTGGCGCCTATATGGATCTGGTATCCCTAGTTGACTTGAACATGCTTTGTCCCGTCGAGGCAAGCGCCGTACGCCAACAGCGCTATTAATGACTGACGGATCTGAGTGATCCCCGATCGCCTCTCGATCGCTGACAACATCAGTTGCATAGAACAGCGATCAATCACCACTTATTGCTAATCCGATTTGCCAGGATGCATCTTTGTCTCTTGCACGCGCTTTCTCTTGCACCCCCTTTCTCTTGCACCTTCTACCTAACGCTGACTGTTCAAACGCTCAGTGACTACAAAGTTTCTTTACCAGAAACTTTCTTGATTCAACGCTGTCTTTATTCACGCTTTCTTTATTCAGCGCTCTTTATTAAAAGCTTTTAATAAAAAACCTGGCTCCTGAAACCTTTCTGGCAACGCTCAGACTAATGCCCTATTCATTAAACCGATGGGGTCGAAACGGATGGAGCGCAGGGTCAGTCGGCGCGCCATTTGCGAAGCCCGCAATGGCATCAGCCGTCCAAGGCGCGAGCGTCATTCCCACATGTCCATGACCAACGGCACACAATACTCGATCGCTGATCGGCGCACTGCCAACCAGCGGAAGGCTATCGGGGGTCGAGGGCCGATGCCCCATCCACCGGCTATGCGCTGCGGGCAGCTCTTGGAACCACGCCCGCATCGTTCGGTCGATTGCCTCCCAGCGGTAATTAGACGGCGGCGCTGATACGCCCCCAAGCTCAACCGTTCCTGCCGCCCGTATGCGCCCTGTCATCGGGCTCACATAAAACCCATGCGCGATCGAGCAGACTGGACGATTAATAGACAGAGTAGTCTCATACTCTAAGTGGTAGCCTCGCTCCGAAATAAGTGGCGCGCTGACGCCAAGGGACTGCAGCAGGCCCTGACTGTGCGCCCCAGCAGCCAACACCACCTGCTCAAATCGTGCACAATCACCCTCGGCGCACCTCACTTCCACGCTCCCGCCTTGAGGGCGGATCTCAGTAACTTGTCCTTGGTGAAGGTTAATTCCTAGCCTCAGCAATTCCGACGCAATGGCTCGGGTAATCGCACCCGGATCGCTTAACGCGGCTGCATCGGGGAAAAACGTAGCGCCTTTAAACCGTCCACTGAGGCTCGGCTCTAACTGGCTCAGTTCCGCTTCTGATAGTAGTTCACAAGCGACACCCCAGCGCTTCCTGACTCGCGCATCACGCTCTGCCTGACGCCGAGCTCGCGCATCATTGAACACATAGAGACACCCCTTTCGTTGCCATTCATCAGACGCGTCAACCCGGTGAATCACATCCTGCCAGCGCGCATCGGCGTCAACAATCACGGAAGCAAGCGCCTTCTGAAGGCGCTCTTGATGCCATGGCAAACAGGCGCTTGCGAATTGCAACAGCCAGGGCAAAACGTCGCGCCCAGCACCTGGTTGGATCGCGAGCGGCCCGTCCTTTTTAAAAAGTAGTCCTGGGCCGGTTAGCAACAAAGAAGGTTCAGCGAGCGGCTTTACCCCGTAATTCGCAATTACTCCAGCATTACCAAAGGAGGCGCCTTGACCAGGCGGATCAGGGTCGATGAGCGTCACACTTCTGCCCGCATCGAGCAAAGACAGTGAGGTCATCAGCCCGATCACACCCGCGCCAACAACCGCTATGTCACCCTGCTCTAAGCCCATCCTATCAGTATGCTCGCCGCATGAAGGATTTTCCATTGGCGGCATACTGGCAGCGGCCGATAGGTGGACTCACCGCATCGGTCCGCGAGCGGCGAGCGGCGAGCGCTGCCACTCTGCACTGCCAACTCCTTCTCGATCCGCAGCGCTCTAAGGGGTATGAAATTGGAGCGAGCACGGGTTTACCCTCAGTCCTATCCGTCCGATGATAGAGCGCTTCCTCACCCCATAGATGGATGATGTCCAGCCAAACCCCAACTCTCTTTGATAGCAGCCCAATCGATGCCCACACGTTTCTAGCAGAGTATTGGCAACAGAAGCCGCTCCTCATCCGGCAAGCTCTGCCTGGCGCCGAGGCGCGAATTGACCGAGAACAGCTGTTCACACTGGCAGAGTCCGAGGACGTGGAGTCACGGGTCGTCACTCAATCCAATGGCAATTGGCGCGTCATCGAGGGCCCTTTTCGACCTGGGGTCATCAGTGCACACGAGCCAGGTCAATCATTACTCGTTCAAGCGGTTGACCTTTGGAGCCCCAAAGTCGCCCAATTAAAAGAGGCGTTTAATTTTCTGCCGTCGTGGCGAATCGATGACATCATGGTCAGCTACGCCTCGAACGAAGGCGGTGTTGGTCCCCACTTCGATTACTACGACGTTTTTCTAATTCAAGGTGCCGGCAAAAGACGGTGGCAGCTGGGTGGAACGTGTAATGAGTACACAGCACTCATTGAAGGGGCCCCGCTTAAACTCCTCTCGGATTTTAAACCCATTGGCGAATACATCCTTGAGGCGGGTGACGTGCTCTATGTGCCGCCAGGAATCGCCCACAACGGCACCGCGATCGGGCACTCAATCACTCTGTCAGTGGGCTTTCGATCGCCTACTCGAGCGGAGCTCTTTGACGATCTTGCAACGGATTTGTTGTTTGAATCCGCTAATCACCATTACCGCGACCCACCCTTAACCACGTTAGATGCAGGGGACGAGCTTCAGGATGCAGTCATTGACCAGCTTCAGGTGCTGCTCAAGGAAGTGGTGAACGATCGAGACCGACTCGCTGATTGGTTCGCTCGATACATGACAACGCCAAAATACCCTGATACTGAGACAGCAGTTCCCGAGTATCGAGAAATGCACTACCAAGGCAAGCGCTATATCAATGGTTTTGAAGACAGCGACGATTAGCTAAAACCAGCAACGAGACCCAGCCATCTAATGCCGGCTGACCTCGACCTCGAGTTCGCTAATCCCATGGATGAAATTAGAGCGAACACGCACTTCGGGTTTGACAACGTCAATCGCCTTAAATCGTTTGAGAATTTCTTCCCAAAGTACTTTGAGCTGCATCTCTGCCAATCGGTTGCCAAGGCAGCGATGAATCCCGAACCCAAAACTCAAGTGACGCCGCGGTTGGCTTCGACCGACTGTTAAGGTTTCAGGATCATTGATGACTGATTCATCGCGATTCCCCGAGATGTACCACATCACCACCTTATCGCCTGCTTTGATGGATTGGCCTTGCAACTCAACGTCTTCGGTCGCAATTCGTCGCATATGCGCCAGCGGCGTTTGCCAGCGGATCACCTCAGGCACAAATCCTGGGACCAAGGATGGATCCGAGAGCAATTGGTCAAAGCTGCCGCCAGTTTTCGATAGCCCTAACACCCCGCCAGAGATCGAATTTCGAGTCGTGTCATTGCCACCGATAATTAGCAGGATCAGATTTCCCATGAACTCCATGTCATCCATGGCCTGCATCCTTGGATCATTGGCCATTAACGTAATGAAATCCGGGTGCTCCTCTGGATCCCGCAAACGACGCTCCGCCCACAGCTGTTTGAATTCATTGAGCATTTCAAACATCCCGGCTCTTCGTTCCTCGTCTGGCAGGGCGCCGCCTACCGCTTCACTCGACGTTGCGAGATCTGACCACGCTGTCAACTTTCGTCGCTCTTCAAACGGGAAATCGAAGAGGGTCGCCAGCATTTGTGTCGTTAGCTCCACTGACACGCGGTCCACCCAATTAAACGGAGTGCGCTCTGGCAAATCATCGAGTAATTGACATACCCGCTCTCTGATCAAAGGCTCCATCTTTTGGAGCTGCATTGGGGCGACCGCTGGGGTAACCGACATCCTTTGCGCATCATGCTTCGGTGGGTCCATCGAGATAAAGTTCGGCGCCTCGAAATCCGGTTTTCTGTCCCCGATGCTTACCCCGCCGATGGAAGAGAAGGACTGATGATTGCTGTCGACGGCCATGATGTCTTCGAAACGCGTAATCGACCAGTAGGGACCAAAGGGACTGTCTGCACAATAATGAACGGGAGCCTCTGACCGCAGTCGCGCAAAGATGGGCCGCCAACTATCCGTTTCGTACAGGCTGGGGTCCGACACGTCCACGGCATCAATGGGTCTGTCCATCTGATCTGTTCTACTCATGATCGATTCCTCTCTTTTACCTGCCCACGATCTCACTCGTTCAAGTTGCCGTATTTCGGGCGACCTAATCCCTTGCCGTTCTTCAGTTATCACCCGTCATCGCTCACAATCACCAATCACCAATCACCAATCACCAGCGAGCGATTCAAAGCGATGATCGTGATTAGCTGCCGCCGTTGATCAGCATCGTCTGACCTGTCATCCATGAAGACGCGTTGCTTGCGAGATATACGACTGCTGGCGAAATATCCTCTGGTGCTCCCAATCGCCCTAAGGGGATATTCAGCTTTTCACCCATACCCGGCAGATCTTCATCCTTCAATCCAAGAAACTCCATGAAGACCTCGGTTGGGATTGGACCGGGTGAAATGCCATTGACCCGAATGCCATATCTTGCAAGCTCAACGGCAAGGGTTTGAGTCAGATTATTGACCCCGCTCTTGGCGACCGCATAGGGGCCATTGAATGGCGACGCTCGATTCGCGGTTTGCGATGAGATGTTGATGATCGTGCCCCCTTTTTCCGAAGCCTTCATCACTCTTGCGGCTGCTTGTGCGCCACTCCAGACGGCCTTCAGATTTAGATTCAACTGAAAATCCCACTGGCGCTCAGGCATCTCAAGGAGAGTTCTGGCCACTCGGTCGTCTGCCCCACCGGCGTTGCTTACCCAGCAGGTTAGCCCACCCATAGCTCGCTCCGTTTCAACGGCGAGGGACTCAACCTGAGCCATGTCCATCACGTCACACGTGATCGCAAGCGCTCGACGACCCAGCTTCTCAACCTTCTCCGCTACACGCTCGATCTCCTCCGTTCGCCGTGCAGCGACAACAACATCTGCGCCGGCTTCCGCGAGTCCAAGCGCAATCGCCTCTCCGATACCCCGGCCAGCCCCTGTTACAACCGCTACTTGCCCCTCAAGGCTAAACTGCTCGATGATCGACATCGATGCCCTCCCTTTCATCATTAAGCTATTTGTCGTCAAACAACTTGTCGTTCGACAATCTATCGTTAAGCAAACCGGCGTTAAACCATCGCTAACAACGCGGGGCCGTCGGCCGGGGACGTTCTAGCCCCGGCAATTAGCCCTGCAGAACCCGTCGAGCAACGCGATCGATGTCACCAATTCGCCCGTTTCACTATATTCCCGTCCCTCGCCGCTGTGCCTAACATCGCGGTCAGACCTTGCGCGATGGCGTCACCATAATCCTCCCCACTCTCTCACTGAGATACGCGCGTTGCAATCGCTAGATAGAGTGAAGTGGGTCGATATCACTAGCAGTTACTCGCCATGAGTGTCAGGCGCTGTGCTCAAGAAGAAATGTTCGCGCTAGGGCACCTGTTTTCTCACCATCGTCTTTCCAATCGCGAATCAACGTCGCATGTTGGGCGATTGATGCGATGTGGTCCGAGACCGAGGCCGGATGGTACTGATCATCTCCGCGCAAGATCAAAAGCGGGTGAGTAAGACGCTCAATCACTTCATACCCAACACTAAATACCGCTTCCCCGTCGTACATGTTGGATCGAAAACGACTCAGCAATTCGTCAGTTAGCTCTGAATCTTTTGCTTGTTGATCGACAGCCCAGCCATCGAACATGGCGTAGAACACGTCAGTGTTGTCATCAAAACCAATGGTCTGCTGAATCACTGCCGCCGCAACTCTATCAGGCGCCTGCTGCATCAGCTTGAATGCAAACGCACCGCCGATGCATCCGCCAACGATATGGCAACGCTCGATTTGAAGCGCATCTAGCAACCGTAAATGATCGTCCGCATAGGTTTGCCAACCATCCTGGGCATTAATGGGGGCAGTCGATGCACCTGCGTTGCGTTGATCCATTGCCACCACGGTGAAGTCTGATGCAAGGACTTCGCGAGGATCCCAAGGTGAGTTGCCCCAAAATGCCGCAGCAGAACGCATTCCGCCAGGGGCAAATAACAGCACAGGGAACCCTTCTCCCCTCACTTCGTAGGATAGATTGACGTCACCCTCTTTAACCCACGGCATACCTAATCACCCTCATCATCACTTTTCACCACTCTATCTGAGTGAGTGGTGATTGCGCAAAAGCCTGCGAGCAAAAGAAGCACCGGATCACTCAAGGGCACCTGCATCATTCAGGTTACGCGCAAAGGCGCGGTAGCTGAGATCGCAAATGAGTCAAATTCAGGCTTTTAGCGGACCTACACGAGATCGCCAGCCGCATAGAGCATTCAACAGACACAAACTGCGGCGACGCCTCTGATTTCATGACCCCGTAGATCAGCAAGCGGTACCTTTTTAAGACAATGGCCATGAGCGATTGAGACGACCTCCGCTACGAGCGAACAGCCACTTCTGTCAACACTTTTTCCCCTCGGCATAGCGCTAACCCCTCATGATTAGCCAAAGAGCCCACCTGGATGTGATCATCCCAAAAAATGGGTCGACGGAAATAGATCTCCCAGTCGGATTGCGCGCCTAATTTCCAAAAAGCACGGGTCAGATAGTGAACGCCCTGACCGCCACCGATAATCGGCGCGCGAAACCCCGCTTGTTGTGCCACCGCCTCATCGTAATGAATCGCGTTTCCTTCGCGCGAATAGCCCAGCGTTTGCTCTGGCCGCAATTCCCGATCTTCTCGAATCTCTAGATCACTTATGGACTGAATGACTGGCGGCGGCCTCGATCCGGCGCCACGACTAGCGGTGGACGAATCACCGGCTTTCGCCATGGGCTTTAGCGACTCCCGGGGTACTGAAATGAGCGTTTCACCAGTGGTCGTCTCGAACGTAACGTTGGTCGAGATTCTGAGGCCCCGTGGTACCTCGGTCACCGACTCAATATTCCCTTTGACCCTCATCGGCTCATCCAGTTTGGGCGCCCGCAAGACCTTGAGTCTCGTCAGCATATTCACGTTACCTTCAGCGCTGATTCCGCTATCGATGCCCGCCTGAATGCTGATACCGATGAAAAACGCAGGATCAACCCATCCGCAGTAGTAGTCAGGGTCGATGCCAAGCGCCGTGAGTTTCTCGGCTTGATAGCTTGTTTCAACGCTTAATACCTTCGAGGTCAGCTCAAACCCCGCATACGGCTCAATCCACTCCTGTGTTTTCACGCTCACCTCCCGTTATTGATCAACGCTTGCCTTCACCCCTTTTACTCTAAGCCAATTGTCTGCCGTGGTGCCTGCCGCTGAGGCCATACTCACCCGTTCTTGCAACCCTCTTCCGAACTAGACATGTGCTGCCACCTCAAAACAAGCAGCACATCCGAGCCATCCGAGGCCCTCTCTTCGAACTGTGCGCGCCTTTCTTAGCGCTTGTATCGGCGTTTTACTGATGCCGTGTCATGTCTCGGCCCTGTGTTTGTTGCTTGTGGCTTGTTGCCTTCGCCCGCTCACTATTTCCGCGAACTGCTCACCACCCGGCCCGGTCTGCGGCCAGAAGCACACTTCAGCAACCGATTGCTTTAGCGGCCTCTGCGGGCATCAGCGCTGATGCTGGTTGAGCGCTTCATTGAGTCAGGGGCTCGAAAAACGGCGATTTCCAAGTGTCACCAAACGTGACCTGATGCGCTGGTTCGCGGTCTGCGGGTCTCAGTGTGGCATTGCCAAGATAAGCCGCTGGGAACATCGCTGTTTGAGTCACTCCATCTGGTAATTCGAGAATCGTTTTTATCTCGTCCGCTCGCGCGTTGAGCAATGAGGTCCAAGTAGTGCCGATACCACGCCCTCGCAGTGCGAGCATCAACGACCAAGCTGCCGGCAAAATAGAACCATAAAAACCAATCTGGCCGCCCTGGTCAGCGGGTGGTTCCCCGACTGCGCAGACAAAGATAAGCGCCGGCATATTGGGAAGATGGTCAATCAGCGCGCGGTGAGTGGCCTTCATCGGCATGCCTCGATCACTCATCAGCTGCGTCAGTATTTCCTCGTAGATTGCAGCGATTTTCGCCTTTTGATCGGGATCCGTGACCACCAAAAATCGCCAATTCTCTCCTAGCAATCCCGTGGGCGCCTGAACGGCGACATCAATCGCAGCACGAAGATCCTCTGGATCAATGGCTCGCGACAAATCTAAATTTTTTCGTACCGACCGTGCGGTCCTGAGCAATTGCTCAAACTCAGTAAAACGACTCTCGAAAGACTCAGCCATGCGGTTTCATTGACCCTTTATATCAAAAGGATAGCGGCAGTATCAGGTAATCTCTAAACATACGATCGCGGTGCTCAATGACAATGGGATCGTAAGGCTGTAAACGCTTGGCTGGTAATTCGTAGCTCTGCCTCAACCGATCGGGCATTGGATTAACATCATGCGGCATCGGATTCAGTAAATTAGAGAAGTAGGCCCAATACAGATCTGCCGCGCTGAATTGTTCGCCTACCAAATACCCCTGGCTAGATTGGTGAAGGTCCGCGGCAAGTCCCTCCAAGAAAGAATCGGCGGTCGATATCGAATGCTCGACTGTTTTTGCATCGTAGCCGTATTCCTTGAACATCGGGTTGGCGTCTTGACCGGCCTGATCGATTTGACTCGCCCAAGTGTCCAATAAAATCACTCTGCAGTGCCAGGCGAACCCTTGCTCTCCGGCCATCTCGTTGATTAAACCCACCATGCGGATTCGAGCCTCCCTGTCACCGGGGATAAGGCTCTGCCCACTGCCCAGCCGCTCCGCGAGTTCGAGGATCTCCATCGATCGCACCCGCGGTGCTTCATCATTTAAGACTGCGACGGGCGCATTGCGATGACCGGTCCATGCAACGAGCGCATCGTTAGACTGCCCCCCAACCTGTAGCACTGGATGAAACGGCACTTTGTGGTGATTAAAGAGCGCTTTTGCTGCCTCACTCCAGGGACCGGGGACTCCGCCCGTCAACACAAGCTTTAAGCCGCTTAAATCACGCGCCTCTTCGACAGAAAGATAATCCATCACACTTCCTCGCTGATTCGATTCGTTGTTGATTTACTTCCTCGCGGGTTCCCTCTTGTAGGAGTCCCTCTCGCCTAAACCGCAGCGCATGAACTTTGATGCGAACCCTGGTTGCGACAATAAATCTTTAAGCCATGAAGCCGTCTTCTCTACACCAACCTTCTCTACACC
>Ga0181574_10005704_pt1 | contig 10607 bp, 5 predicted proteins | sample 101ome_24_FD_145600 | JGI IMG/M metagenome (GOLD analysis project Ga0181574, IMG submission 145600) | Coastal salt marsh microbial communities from the Groves Creek Marsh, Skidaway Island, Georgia - 101410AT metaG (spades assembly) | ecosystem: Environmental > Aquatic > Marine > Intertidal zone... | reverse complement strand
TTTAACTAACATAGTGGTAGGTTTTTAAGGTTAACTCTATTTAAGTTAGCTAAAAATATCAATTGAAAAAACAGCTATCTACACTCAATTTAGCACTACTTTCATACCTTTACTCTTCATGCTAAAACACCTGAGTATATCCACGTGGACATTCCTTTTGCTTTCTTTGGCAATTGTCCTTTTCAGATCCACGCATATCGACGATAAAGAGATCAGCTGGGATGTTTTTGGCTATTATCTACCGCTACAGGCAACATTTATTGAGAATGATCCAATGTTGGACGACAGGTCTTGGGTAGATGAGACAGTCAGAACACATGAGGTATCTGGAACATCATATTTTGTTTCATCCAATGATGAGGGTGAATCGATGTACTTCTTTTTATTCGGGATGTCTTACCTCTACTCACTATTCTTTTTCCTCGGACATTTGATCGCGGGTTGGATGGGTTATGCACAAGACGGACTCTCCCCTCCTTACCAATATGCACTTGTTTATGGCTGTCTCATTTACACCCTTGTTGGTCTCTATTATTTAAAGAAGATCCTTGGGCACTTTTTCAATGATATCACCACTTCCATCACACTGATCTTAATCGTTGTTGGCACAAATTACGCTCATCACATGACTCTAAAAAATCTGGAGACCGTGAACGTGCTATTCATGTTTGCAGCGATTATCATCTGGAACACCATTCAGTGGTATGAGAAGCAGCAATTAAAAAGACTCATTTACATTGGTGTATCACTAACGCTTATGGCACTTGCGAAGCCCAGTGAGATCCTATTTATACTAGTACCTATATTATGGGGAATCACTTCAATAGGAAGTGGAATTGATAGACTAAAACTATGGTTCAGGTATAAATGGCATTTTCTGTTAGCTATCTCTGTCTGTCTTTTTATTGCAGCCCCTCAGGTAATGTATTGGTACTCCAAGACGGGTCATTTCTTTTACGACACTTATAAAAATCCAGGAGTTGGCTTAGATATTTTCGCACCACATATCTGGGAATCTTTATTCAGCTACAGAAAAGGATGGTTGTTGTACACTCCTATGATGCTATTTGCATTGGTTGGATTTTATTTCCTGTTCAAGTCAGACAGAAAGCACTTCATGGGAATTCTTATTCCATTCTTAGTGAGCTTCTACATACTCGCATCATGGACAGAATACTGGTACGGAGCTGGGTTCTCCAATCGTCCGGTAATTACGCTGTATACTTTGCTCGCAATTCCTTTAGGGTATTTTGTTCAATACATTTTGACTTCCGGAAAGACTATTCGGGCAATAGCCTTCCTTGGATTTACACTTCTGATCTTTATGAATCAATTTCAGTGGTGGCAATTCAGGAATTTTATTCTTCATCCGTATCGTACAACGAAAGACTACTATTGGGCAGTTTTCCTCAAAACATCAGTGAGTGAAGATGACAAAAATCTCCTGCTCATTAATCGAGACTTCTCAGGAATTCAAACCATGTCGAAACCTGAGAGATACCATCGCAAGCTACTCTTCCAGGATTATTCTCCTAAAATTGAGATTACTGATGATCAAGAGTATTATTATGAGCACAAAGCTAGATTTAAGGATTTAACCTCCAAAGATCATTGCTGGATACAATTTAGTTTTGACTATCAATTAGCCGATTCTTCAAGTGATGTAATGATAGCTACCATGATGGAACGCGAAAATGGATCCTATGCTCCTCATTATTATCAAATCACTCCATCTTCGAAATGGAGTTCTTTCGATACATTGTGGTTAACTCCCGAAATACGCGATATAAATGACCAATTGAAATACTTCATATGGGACCGTTCCAAAAGCGAATTAGAGATAATGAATTTCCAGATTCACATATATGAACGCAACTGATCGTTGCATTTAATTTTAATAAATACCAATCATAGTGAAATCACGAAATGCGCAAGGTTTTAAAATTTTCAAAAAAAAATAGACTTTATTATCCTGCGTGATGCAACTATTTTACAATTACTCTTTTTTTCACATGCTGCTTATCACCAATGATTTCAAGGGTATATACTCCAGTTGAAAGCTTGTTAATATTTAATTTCAACAATTCTTTATCTATTACTCCCTTCAAAATGGTTCTTCCTCGAGGATCGATTAAATGATAACTCGAAAACTGATCAGAAGAAAACTCTACATTAATCAATTCAGACGAAGGATTCGGAAAAATATTAACCCCATAATTAGAACTCTCCTCAATGTTCAAACCACAATTAAAATTAGCTCGTACAACAATTGCTCTTGGATTTGACAACCAATATGCATCTCCTAATCCATCAAAACCATAAACCATGTAATTCTCAACAGATTGACCATACATAAAATGTGCATCTCCTGACCCATCTAAAGGTCCTCCATAATGCCCAGCTACAACCAGTGCCTCCTCTCCTGCAAGAACCGGTGTTTCACTTAGTAATGGCAGGTTTAAGATTGTTCCTAGATCCGAAGTAGTTAGGTCAATCACATCAGTTGCACCTCTAAACTCCCACTGCCCCAAACTAGGACTCCAAACATATACTTCACCAAATACAGAGGCTCCATCATTTTCTGGTTCATCGGCTATACCTATCTCCATACATTGTATTGAACCATCGTTAATTATTTCGTATACATTACCTATTTTGAAGGGTTGTCCAGTATTTCCAGAGAAATTTGAGATTGAAGCAATGGATTGATTTCCACTTTGTAAACTATCTAAACCATACAAAGACTCAGTAATTTGGATTCTATCCGAGCCTTCATTATTCGACAAATCTCCATCTGTTTGTCCAGAAATAATTGCGCTAAAATCAATGCTATGAATATCTACTGCCGACGGAGTCCACCCAGACACTAAAAAAGTATCCGAATCAACAGCAGGAAGATTTATCATGCTAGACGTGCCGCTAAAATCTATTCCGCCAGTATTTGATATTGAAACTGATGACTGCACATTATTTATTTGATCTCCAGTATTATTAGATATAGAAGTGTAAAAAGTTATCGGAGAGGCCTGGACGAGAGGAATTTTATAGTACTGATTTTGGAAGTTACCAGTTCCCCACCAGCTTTCCTCATGAACCACATCAAATGCATCTGCCTCACGGAGTGAAATATCATCAATCTGCCAATGGTAAACTCTTGCACTCCATCCGATCTTTAAATAAACCGTTGATTGATTTGCTGCCACATTGGTAATATTAAGGTTAACTACATCAGGATTAGCAGACGCTGTATTATTGGCTATACCGCCCGAAACATCGTAACCTTCCCAATTTATACTATCATTACTTACAAATACATACATAGGTACACCATTGTTATATCTGTAATATTGTTCAAAGGAGAGAATAACCGAAGATCTGCCCGAACAGTCAATTGCGTCGGTAATAAAATAAGAACTCAAATATTGATAGTACGTACCCGATGGTTGACCGTAAGTAAAATGATTCGCTGAATCAGCATCACAGATTAAAAAACCATTAGCTCCTGTTGTTGACGCAATAGCTGTGCCTGCTGCTGATGCATTATTTCCATTGAAATTTCCCCAGGATCCATCTGTTGAATAAACCCATGGACATATTCCAGACGAATCTGCAACAACCCATCCATTTGGAAATCCATTCCCAAAATCTTCCGTCCAAAATGGCACTGCTTTCGAGTCATCTGAAAGATGCTGAGAGGGCTTTCGTAATGTTTCTTTAAAAACCTCATCTGAAAAGGTAGAATTCAATTGTGCGAAGAGACTAAGAGGTAAAACTATCGTCAATCCAAGTAGTAGTTTTTTCATAAAGCGCATTTTTATTGGGGGATAATATCGGATATTTTTTTCAAAAACAAAAAAGCCGATAACAATGTCATCGGCTCAATATCATTTATGAGAAGATTAACGCTTATGCATTCCTTCGTCAGAAACAGTAAGTTTCTTCCTACCTTTCTTTCTGCGCGATGCTAACACTCGTCTTCCGTTTTTTGTAGCCATGCGGCTGCGGAAACCGTGTTTGTTTCTTCTCTTTCTTACTGATGGTTGAAACGTTCTCTTACTCATTTTATATTGTCTTTAAACCTTAGTCAAAAAATTGGACTGCAAAGATAATACATTTTTGTATTTACCAAAAGGAATCTATAAAAATATCCTTTTTTATATTCTGTGAAGATATTGTCGTTAATTTTGCATCTATTGATTAGGTATGCTAAGACCAAAAACAAATAAGAAAGAAGATATAAAACTGTCGAAAGATAGCTGGAGAAAGGCTAAGAAGATCTTCTCTTACCTCAGACCTTACTCAGGACAGTACTTCATAGGTTGGGTGTTTTTGATCTTATCGTCTTCAATGGGTCTTATCTTCCCTCTTTTAATGGGACAATTACTTGGTTCGGGTTCAGATACTCCCAGCTCTATGCAAGGTATTCTAGAGAAGGTGTCAATCGACAATGTCAATTCGGTAGCACTTGGACTACTCATATTATTCGTTGGACAGGCGATATTCAGTTTCATACGAGTAGTAACTTTTACGAACGTTACAGAGGGCGCACTGAGAGATATGCGCCATGATGCATTTAAGCGATTAATCTATATGCCAATGGACTTTTTCAACCAGAATAAGGTTGGAGAATTGATGAGCCGTATTTCTGCTGATATAACACAAGTACAGGAAGTACTTCGAACCACGATCGCAGAGTTTTTTAGACAGATCATCATTATTGTTGGGGGTGTGATTATTCTCGTTTATTTATCATGGAAGCTAGCATTGATAATGTTCGCAACAGTACCCGTGGTAGCCATCATTGCAGTCCTATTTGGAAGATTTATTCGTAAACTGTCTAAAAAGGCGCAAGATGAAACAGCTACTTCGAATTCTATCCTTGAAGAATCACTGATGGGAATAACAAATGTTAAGGCATTCACAAATGAGCGGTTCATGCTCGGTAAATTTGAGAAAGCTATTGATATGATCAAAACACTCAATGTAAAGAGTGGATTATGGCGTGGAGTATTTGTATCATTTATCATTTTCTGTTTATTCGGAGCGATCGTATTCATTGTTTGGCAGGGAATACTTATGACGCAAGGACCAAATCCGGAGCTTGCTCCACAGGACTTCTTCAGTATTATTATGTTTACAATCATGATGGGAGCATCTTTCGGGTCAATTCCTGATATGTATGCGAGTATTCAGAAGGCAATTGGTGCTACTGAGCACTTGATGTCTATCATGGAGCAGGAAAACGAATTGGAACTTTACAAAGGAACCGAAAAGCCAGCAATGACAGGCAAGGTCGAGTTTAAAGATGTTACCTTCCACTACCCCCAGAGAAAGGACGTTGAAGTACTTACAGGTATTTCACTGGCGATCGACAAAAATGAAACCGTTGCTTTGGTCGGAAGCTCAGGTGCCGGTAAATCAACTATTGCTTCATTGATTCTTAATTACTATTCCGTTTCTGGAGGAAGTATCAATTTCGACGGTGTGAATGCAAATGCCATTGCGATCGATCACCTTAGAGAACACATTGCCATTGTGCCACAAGAAGTAATCTTATTTGCAGGCTCTGTTCGAGAGAACATTGCCTACGGCAAAACGGATGCTAATGACGAGGAGATATTAAAAGCAGCAGATCAAGCGAACGCCCTAGAATTCATTAATGGTTTCCCTGAAGGACTAGACACACAAGTTGGAGATCGTGGAATTCAGCTTTCAGGTGGACAAAAGCAACGTATCGCAATTGCACGAGCTATTCTCAAAAATCCAACTATTCTGATACTTGACGAAGCTACATCAGCCCTAGATTCTGAATCTGAAAAGCTGGTACAGGATGCATTGAATAATCTCATGAAAGGGAGAACATCAATTGTTATTGCACATAGACTTTCAACGATCAAGGAAGCGAATAAGATTCTGGTTCTTGGAGAAGGTAAAATTCTGGAGCAAGGAACACACGAAGAACTTATGTTATCGCCTGGAAACTATGCCAAGTTGGTTGAGCTTCAAACTTTCGAGTAGATTAAGGTGCTATTAAGTGCATCATCTCAGCGCACAAGATTGCTCCATAAGTGCCTAGTGCATATCCCAATACAGCTAATATTGCCCCTACGCTTGCCAATGATGGATGAAAAGCTGCGGCCACGATAGGCGCAGATGCTGCACCACCAATGTTCGCTTTCGAACCAACAGCGATAAAAAAGAAAGGTGCTTTGATTATTTTCGCTACAATGAACAAGATAGTGATGTGAACGATCATCCAGATTATCCCGACAAGAATCAATTCGGGCTCTTTTATTGCCTCAGATAGCTCCATTTTCATTCCAATTGTGGCAACAAGAATATAGATAAAAACACTTCCAACTTTGGAAGCTCCAGCACCTTCATATTTTCTAACTTTTGTCGCTGAAAGTATCAAGCCTCCTGTAGTTGCCAAAACAACGAGCCAGAAGAAGGATGAAGCAAATGGAGAATCCTTGCCCAGAGCTGACTCGCAAAATACCGCAAACTCCTTCCCTGCAAAATGTGAAATCGCAACAATTCCAAATGTAATCCCAAGTATAATCATCAAATCTGTCAATACCGGAACTCTAGAGATAGAAGATTGATAATCCACAACTCTTTTCTTTAGATCTTCGATTGAAGAAGTATCTGCTCGCAACCATTTGTCAAACTTCTCTGCTCTTGCTGCTCCCCAGAGCAAGAAGGCCATCCACAAATTAGCTACCACAACGTCTACCACGATCATTCTTCCGTATAGCTCTGGAGCATACTTATACGTTTCATACATCGCATTTTGGTTCGCTCCTCCACCGATCCAGCTTCCTGCGATCGTTGCCATTCCTCTCCATGTCGCTTCATTTCCAAGTCCTCCTACCACATCAGGATCGATCAATGAATAAACTAAAATTGCAATCGGCCCGCCAATGATAATTCCGACAGTCGCCGTCAAGAACATAATGATAGCCTTAGGCCCAAGGTTCAAGATTCCTTTGAAATCAATCCCTATTGTCATTAAGATGAGTGCTCCGGGAAGTAGATAATCCCTCGCCATCGGATAGAGACCTGAATACTCCTTAGAGATCAACCCTAACATGTCAAGAATAGCAGGGATCAAATAGCACAGTAACAGTGCAGGAACGATTCGATAGAATTTTTGCCAACGTTCAGATCCTGAATGCGAAGTGTAAAAAATCAAGGCAAGCACTATTGCGAGTACACCGAATACAATGCGATCATCTGCAAAAACAGGTCGATGATTTCTCTTAATTGTCAGTTCCAATTTATTTTTTGCATTCGATGCAAAAACGAGTGTGTCATTCTTCGCAAAAGCCCGAATAGCAACATTTGCACTTGAATCAAGTCCATTGATTATGAATGGATAAAGGCCATCAAATACTGTTCTTTGCTTGTTAACGATCACCTCAACAGAATCAGGAGTATGCTTAGACATTTCCAACGTTGAAAAATCTACAAGGACATTAGATAACTCTTCTATGTGCAATTTCTTTTCAGCGCTAACATTCACATAAGTTACCCATTCAGTATCCAACTGTTGTAGCTTTGTACTGTCCATCACCTCGATTTGACCGAAGGTTAAAAAATGAAGAAACGCAAAAAGAAATACAATTCCTCTCATAGAACTTTGATTAAATAAAAAGCAGCACTGAGGTGCTGCTTTTTAAAGTGTTTTATAATAGTCTTATTTAACTCCGTGCATCAACTTCTTAAGAAGTGGTCCAGAAGCTATAACCAATATTCCCGCCACAATCGGAACAATCGTAAAGATCAAAAAGAATACAGACATAGAGTACTGCTCCGTAATATTTTCGATCTGACCTCCAAGAACAGCAGCTAATTTATTTCCAATCGCGATGGCAAGGTACCACATACCAAACATGAATGCTATCATTCTCGCCGGTACCAGCTTACTCACATATGAAAGTCCAACCGGTGACAGACATAGCTCTCCAAGAGTATGGAACAAATATGCTAGTATCAGCCAGACCATACTCACCTTCATTCCTTCTACAAGTCCGTAAGACCCCATCGCTAGCAATCCAAATCCAATTGCCATGATGATCAACCCTAATCCATACTTCATAGAAGCCGAAGGGTTGTATTTACTATCCCACCATTTTGAGAAGAATGATGCAAATGCAATAATGAAAAATGAGTTCAAAATACTGAACCAAGATACTGTGATCATCACCCAATCCGATTTGATCTCAGAGATTGATGCAACAACTACTCCATTGTCTCTCTTCAGCTTAGCTCCTCTTTCCTTCGCTTCTTCCAATTTCTTATCTTCAATGTATCCGAATGAAGAACCTTCGTTATCTACAGCAATCATGTGGATCTTATCCCCGACTTTAAAATCTTTGAATGGCTCACCAACGATCGTTGACTGCTCAACGATCTCATTTTTCAACGAATCCGACTTAGTATCCATAGTAACTGCTTTGTAAGCAAATACTGGTTCACCTTTCTCATCCACTTTTTGCTTGTTCGTCTTATCGTCCATTACAGCGATCTTCTCAGCCTTGTATTTAACCTCGTAAGCAGTCGTGTTGAAATCTCTGTAAAGCATCCAACCTACAATTCCCCAAACAGCAGCAAAACAAACTACCAAAACAATGTTCGAAGAAGGAATCGTTTTACCCGTACGTTTCGCTAACAAGTAAAGCACCCAAGTAATGATCGCCAAAGGAACAATAGTTAACAATGCATTTATGATGTTATAGATAATCGCTCCGCTGCCAACTAACTCTCTTTGTACACTATCTCTCGCAAAGATCACCAATGAAGATGCACCTTGCTCAAATGACATCCAGAAAAATACTGTAAAGAATGCGAAGATGATAAACGCGATCATGCGGTCACGCACCACTTTCGTGTATCTGGAAATACGTGTTCCAACCAAAATTAAAAACAGTATCAATGCACCAATTATTGCTACATACTGACCTTGCATTCCACCCATCTCGAACATTGAAAACAAGTCCATTCCTGCAATCTTAGATAGTGGATCGTTGATCGCATATCCAATACCTATAACAGCACAAATAGCTGTTAAAATCTTGTCAGTTAAAGTAAATGGATTTCGTTTTTCTTTTTCCGTCTGAACACCTTTCGCCTCATCTGAAAAATCAACAACTCCTCCATCGGGCTCCATAGCTCCTTCTAACTCATATGGAATATCTTCAGGATCTTTCGTTGGAATTCCACCGATATCACCAAATAACGGTTTTGCTAACCAGAATTGAAGTGTACCTAGCAACATGAATATACCAGCCAATCCGAATCCATACGACCAACCTACTTTCTCAGCAAGGTAACCACATAACAGCATTCCGAAGAAAGCTCCTGCATTAACCCCCATGTAAAAGATCGTATAAGCTCCATCCTTCTTCTCGGGTAGCTCTTTATACATCTCAGATATAATTGACGTCATATTTGGTTTAAAGAACCCAGTTCCTACGACCAACAATGCTAATCCCATGTACAATGACACTTCAGTTTCAAGAGCCATAGAGGCATGTCCTAATGTCATGATCAATGCTCCGGCAACCACCGCCCAACGATAACCGATGAATTTATCCGCAATCATACCACCAGCGATTGGTGTTACGTACAACAACATCGCATATGTACCAAACAATGCACCTGCATTTTCCGCTGACCATTCCCATCCTGGATTATATCCAATAAGCGTCATCGTCAAGAAGTTTACAAGCAATACTCTCATTCCGTAGAAAGAGAATCGCTCCCACATCTCTGTAAAGAACAAAACGAACAGGCCTGCCGGGTGTCCTAATACTTTTGAATCAAAAAATTGGTTTTGTGTATTTTCCATCTTGTTAGTTAATTCAATCTAATTATACTTCTTCAGCTAGTTCAAATCCTTCAGTCCCATCAAAATTTTCACCTTCGTGATCCTCCGCTCCATGCGTTAACTTCTTAAGTTTCTTCAGGAAGATAATTATCAATACTCCAAAGACAAGCGTCAGTAAGAATATGAATACGAAAATATTGAATTCTTGTTCACTTTGAACTTCTTCAATGATCAAAGTACCGCTATAGTCTTTCGCGTCACCTTTGTTTGCTTTGTTCTTTTTAGCTTCCTTATCTTTCTCTACTGAGAATGTAGCATGCAATGGATTCTCAGATGTTGCTTTACGCTCAGTTAGTACCTCATTGATCTCTTTCACCTTATCCACAGACGCTATTTTGAAAAGGTCCATAACAGGTTTTCCTGTTGTTAACTCCTTGGCTAAAACATTTCCGTTTTCTAAGTAGAACTGTGTCTTAAGTGATATTGCTGCATCCTTCGCAACCAAAGTATCTGCTCCATTGTATCCAGTAAGCTCATCCACAGATGCGATCATTTCAATTTTCGTAGGCTCTGTTTGAGAAGCTTCACCGATAGAACCTGCAAGTTTATTACCAAATCCCGTTGCTGCAAAATAAACACCCATCATGATGGATGCGTATTTAACTGGCGCGAGTTTCGTGATAAATGAAAGTGCCGTTGGAGACGCGCAAAGCTCCCCGATTGTATGCAAGAGATAAGCACCTGTTAACCACCAGAAGCTAGCAGAACCATATGC
>Ga0181574_10005702_pt1 | contig 10609 bp, 7 predicted proteins | sample 101ome_24_FD_145600 | JGI IMG/M metagenome (GOLD analysis project Ga0181574, IMG submission 145600) | Coastal salt marsh microbial communities from the Groves Creek Marsh, Skidaway Island, Georgia - 101410AT metaG (spades assembly) | ecosystem: Environmental > Aquatic > Marine > Intertidal zone... | reverse complement strand
AGATTATGAAGGAGCTGGTCTCACGCAGCATCTTGCCTTCGAACAGTCGGTGATCCTAGGTTGCCGGCTAAGCCGGTCCTGAGGGCCGCACTTCGGAGCATCGGCTCGAGAGTTCTCTGCCGACGCCCGTCACAACGGCTTGCGTAACGGAAGATGCGGCGAGCGAGGTAGGGGCTCAGTCGAGCGGCTGCCCAAGGCCTGGGATGATTCGCAGGTCGCCATCAGAGGCATGCCCAGTAAACGGCCCATTTTTGACGGTCCTGCGCGGCCCCGGTCAAGTGGGTGCAGGCGCTTGAGCGCTGATCAATCATCGGTCTTCGCTACGGGTTTGGGCTCGTGCTAGGGTATCGGTTCGAGTCAGAATGGGAACTCAGAACAATCAATGTGCTTTGGTTGCTGTGGGTTGCCATGACTTGGATGGACAGGCGCTTGCTCAAAGCCTTTGCGGTGTCGGATCAAGTCCTTGACGTCATGCGTTTGAACGAGGTTCGTTGCGACCACTGTTAAAAACGTCGCCGACTCTGTTGTCTGATTAGGTTTGCTGAAGAGAGGAATCAGCCATGAATGTAAATATCGGAGATTTTCTGACGCGCCGAGCGGCAGTAACCCCAGAACGAGAAGCCTATGTCGATCCGCAAACGGGGCTTCGACTGACCTTTTCCGCCTTGAACGAGCGAGTGAATCAGCTGGCTAATGCATTGGCGTCGGCAGGGGTTAATCCCGGTGATCGAGTCGCATTGTGTTTGATGAATAGCGTTGAATTCATCGAATCCTTTTTGGCCATCGCGAAAATGGGCGGTGTGGTTGTGCCGCTTAACTGGCGGCTCGTCGCGGACGAATTGGAATTCATCATCAAGGACAGCGGTGCGCAGACGTTGCTTTACGGTCAGGAGTTTCAATCCGTGGTTGCAGATCTGCAGGGTCGGGGAGACAAGACCGACGTGGTGCGTTGGATTGAGTCGGGTGATGTCGAGCGCCGGCTCGATTTTTCTGAGCATTACGACGCGTTTAGGCATCAGGGCGCGGTGAGCGAGCCGCAACTGGGTGCGACCGGTGATGACCTGCTCTTTATCATGTACACCTCCGGCACGACGGGCTTGCCCAAAGGCGTGGTGCACAGTCACACCACAGTGTTTTGGGCGATTCTGACCTTTGAGGCAAGTTGTGACTTGCGCGATGGCGATCGATATCTGGTGGCACTGCCCCTGTTCCATGTGGGTGCGCTAACCCCAGTTGCGTTGAATGTATACCGCGGGGTCACGAGTGTCGTGATGCGTGAATTTGATCCTGCGAAAGCCTGGGCGCTGATTAAGGACGAAAATATCACCACCACGCTGCTCGTTCCGGCGATGCTGAATTTCATGATTCAAGTGCCCGCTGACCAAATTCACGCGGAGCAGCTCCGCTGGATTCAATCCGGGGCGGCCCCTGTGCCCGTGAGCCTCATCGAGCAGTACGCCGGCATGCAGATTGAAATTCATCAAATTTATGGGCTAACAGAATCCTGTGGGCCGGCGTGTGTGATTGGCGCCGACAATGCATTGAAAAAAGTGGGGTCCACGGGCAAAGCATTCTTTCACACTGAGGTGCGCGTGGTTGATGAAGACGGCAGCGACGTGACGCCGGGTGAACAAGGTGAGGTTTGGGTTCGAGGCGGCCACATTATGCTCGAGTATTGGCATCGCCCTGATGCCACGGCGGATACGATTACGCAGGATCGTTGGTTGCGGACGGGGGATGTGGCGACGGTGGACGACGAAGGGTTTGTATTCATCCAGGACCGCATCAAGGACATGATTATTTCAGGTGGTGAGAATGTGTACCCAGCTGAAATAGAGAATGTTCTAATTTCTCACCCAGATATTGTTGAGGTCGCCGTTATCGGCCAGCCGAGTGAGAAGTGGGGTGAGTCGCCGTTTGCGGTGGTGGTGAGTAAAAATTCGTCCCTCAATGAAGCGGCGGTGCTCGAGCACTGCGATGGTAAGTTGGCTCGGTTCAAACTGCCCAAAGGCGCGGCATTTATTGACGTTATTCCGAGAAATGCCAACGGCAAGGTCTTGAAGCGAGTTCTAAGAGAACAATTCCCGGGGCCAGCACCTCAGTAGCCATGGGGGTATTGGTCGCGTCGCCCGTAGCGGCCGTTTTCAGGACTCATCCAGGGTTCAACTGCGCGCGTGGCCACACCTGCGCGAGCCATGATAGTCTCTGAAAGTAAGTCTCTATCACGCTCTGCTTGCCACCAAAGAATGGGGGGGCCATGGTCCGCTGGAGCTTTTTACTTGGATTAATGATTGCAATGGACGCGAGCGCGTTACTCGTGGACATTGGTCCGGATGACGTCATTTCTGTTCAGGAAATTGACGCCGAGATCAAGCTCGATGGTCGCCTCGATGAGCCTGTCTGGCAGCAATTATCCGAATATGACGAATTTTCGGTGATCGAACCGGATACGTTGGTCAAGCCACGGCACGAAACCCGCGTGCGCATGTTCTACAACCGAGATGGGATTTACCTCGGGATTCTGATGCTCCAACCCAAGGAGACGCTCATCGCCCGGTTGTCGAGTCGAGATAATAGGGAAATTAAACGTGACAACATCAACCTAACACTCGATACCTCTGGCGAGGGCCGATACGGCTATTGGTTTGGCATCAATTTGGGCGATACCCAAATGGATGGCACCTTGTTACCTGAGCGCCAATTTTCAAATGATTGGGATGGTGCTTGGCGAGGCGGGACGGTTGCCTTGGACAATGGCTGGAGTGCGGAAATGTTCATTCCCTGGGGCATTGTGTCGATGCCCAAAGTCGAGGGTGAGCGAAGAATAGGATTTTATATGTCGAGGTATGTGGCTTACCTTGATGAACGTTGGGGGTGGCCGGCATTGCCAGCGACTGTCCCGAAATTTATTTCTGCGCTGCAGTCCATCACCGTGCGCAATGTGGATCCCAAGCAGCAATACTCAATTTTTCCTGCGGTCGGTGTGACCTCCGATGGCATCGATCAGGATGTCCAGTATCGAGTCGGCGCGGACTTTTTTTGGCGACCAACGACGAACCTGCAATTGACGGCCACCATCAATCCGGATTTTGGTATTGCGGAATCTGATGATGTGGTGATCAACCTGTCAGCGACCGAAACGTTCTTCCCTGAGAAGCGCCTCTTTTTCCTAGAGGGTCAGGAAGTTTTCACAGCGTCCCCCAGGGCCGATACCAGAGGTCAAGGGGTGGGCAATAGAGGGACGCCCTACACGTTGGTGAACACCCGCCGAATCGGGGGTAAGCCTGTGCTGCCCGAGCTCCAGGAGGGCGAAACCATTCGCGCCAAGGATGAAATTCAGCCCACCGATTTGCTCGGGGCGGTGAAGGTTACGGGGCAGAATGGACAAATGCGTTATGGCGTCCTGGCGGCTTTCGAAGACGATCCAGAGTTTCTTGTGTCGGGTCCCATGGGCGATCGAATCGTCACGGGTTATGGCAGTCAATATGGCGCTGCGAGATTACTCATCGAAGACGCGCCCGGCGGTGCTTATCGCGCGGCCGGCCTTTTGGCGACGGCCGTGTTGAATGAGCAGTCCGATGCACTGACCTATGGGTTCGATGGTCATTACCTGAGGGAAGACGGGAAATTTAAAGCGGATGTTCAAGTGTTCAGCTCAGATAAGGACGGGCTTGATCGGGGCTACGGCGGGTTCCTTGATTTTGAGTATGTTTTTCGCAGAGGGTTGGTCCAGAGATTGGGCATTGAGTATTTCGACGACCAAGTTGACGTGAGCGATTTTGGTTACATCCAGCGGAACGATAACTTCAGAATTCGTAGTTCGCATATCAGAACCAGTTCCAACCTCTCTTGGGCGCGTGATAACCAGTTTGATATCCGCGGATTCGTTCAGCGTAATGGAGACGGCTTGTTCACCCAAGGGGGCGCATTCGTATCAAACCGAACGGTATTCAATAATTTGACCCAATTGGTTTTGCGTTTGGATATGTTGCCGGGTGCCTACGATGATCTGAACAGTTTCGGTAATGGCACTTTCCGAGTTGACCCTCGCTTTATGGCGAGCGTCGGGTGGGCCTCGAATCGAAGTAAACCGTTCAGTTTCGGTGGGCGCGTGGGTTATATGGGTGAGGAGCTGGGTGGGCACTCAGGCAGTCACAACCTTTACGCCACTTGGCGACCGGATGATCGTCTGGCGGTCGATTTTATGCTGAATTATCTGGATCGTGACGGCTGGCTTCTTCATCGAGCCGGCAAGGTCATGGGGACGTACGAAGCGGAGCAACTGTTACCGGGGATCAGTGTGGATTACTTCCTCAGTGCAAAGCAGCAGTTCAAGTTTATTTTGCAATGGGTGGGCGTAAAAGCGAGAGCCGCTGAGGCTTATCGCATTCCCGAGGCGCCGGGCGAGCTCGTGAGAGACGGCGCGCTCGACGGCGCGCTCTTTGATTTTTCCGTATCGCAGGTGAGCTTGCAGGCGCGTTATCGATGGGAAATCGCGCCGCTGTCGGATTTGTTCGTTGTTTATACCCGCCAGTCGAATCAGGCCGCGTTGCTCCTCGACCAAGACTTCACCGATGTGTTCTCAAATAGTTATCAGACGCCACTGACCGATGCATTCGTGGTGAAACTCCGTTACCGATTTGGGTCTTGAGCCCTCCGCTGAGTGTTCGGAGCTTGCAATGAGGGCGCTTGCAATGAGGGCGCTTGAGTGGTGGCTAGCGGCTTTACGCCTCGGATCATAAGCCGGGATTGGAGCGCGGTATGCGGCACCATTGGCCAGTGATTGCGCGCATCTTTACGCGCTTTTTTGGAATCTTCTTAAAGCCGAGGAGGCCACGTTACCTAACGTTTGTTTCCCTAAGCGGTTCGCTCACTCAAGCCGGGGCTTAAATGACATGCGGGGATGGCTGAGCATCTCCGGCCTCCAGTGCGTGGGCAAAGCGAAGCTAAAGCCGGCGCCCTTGCAAAGCGAACAACCCTCGCGCTGAGCAGGGCGAGGCTATGCGGCAAAACTCAAACGCCGGAATCAGGGTTCGACTGAGTTTGGGTTTGTGAAACCAGAAAGTCTGCGACGTCGAACAATCGAGCAGGGCCGACCAATCGGTTCACGTTTACTCGGTATTTACCATCAACGACCAGCGTGGGGACGGATGCCACTTGAGACTGCCGGCTCAAACGATCAGATAGCGCGAGCTCTGAGGCGACTCGCGGAGAATTCCAGTGCGAAAGATAATCCGCCTCCTCAATCTCGCTGTTGTCGGCAATGAAAGAGGCCAGGGCTTCGCCACTCTCGAAGGTCTTGCGACCGTTATGAATTGCACTGAATGTCAATTGATGGAGTTCAGGTTCGGCATCTAGAGATTCAAGCGTATGGAAGTGCTGAGCGAGAATCCTCCAGCTTTCGGAGCCGACCAACGGACGTTTTACAAATCGCACATTGGTTGCCAGCGTGGACTGCCAGTCCTCCAGTCGTTCCTCCAAGTTGAAGCAGTGGATGCACCCATAGGAGAAGAATTCCATGACTTCGATGGCGTCACCTCGGACGCGTCTTGGGTTCGCAAGGGTTTCAAAGTGTGTCCCTTCTTCAAAGCGAGCATTGGTTTGATCATCGACCACGATAAAGGTGAAGTAGCCCAGCACTGAGATTGAGACGACACCGATTAGGGCGACCAGTCCTTTTTGCAGCGCGAGCTTAGATTTGCGTTTTGCCATGTTTGTATCTCCTCAAGGTCGAGATTATAGTCAAGGCGCTCGCAGCTTCCAGCGTTAGGGGCCATCGAAGTTGACCACATTCCCGACACCCGCTGATCAAAGATGGCTTTCGTTTGAATGCCGTGCCCGGTTGGCACAGGTCTTTCGGAGATCGAAATCGAGCACCTCAGCGCCTAAGGGACATTAGGCCGGGCGAAGCCAGTGCCCCGCGACACAGCAGCAAATACGAATCCAGTGAATGAAAGGAGTTTCTATGAGCAGGTTACCCGCACTCAGTCTGGCGGCGATGCCAGGTCGACGACAAACGACGTTAGAACTTGCAGTGGAGATCGAGAAAAGAGGTTTTCCTGGCATCTACGCACCCAGCATGGGTGACTCGTTGGCCTTGTGCCAGGCATTGGCCCACGTGACCCACACGATGCATTTTGGCACGAGCATTATGCCCATCTACTTCCGCCAAGAGGTTGATTTTGCGAGTACCGCTGCGTTTATTCACGAAATCTCGGGTGGTCGGTTCAGGTTTGGTATTGGTGTGAGCCACGCGCCTGCCCTGCAGTCTAGAGGGATCTCGGCAGGTAAGCCGTTGAGTGATATGCGCGCCTTTGTTGAAAAGCTGAGAGCGGCGCCCCGGGTCGGCGAATTGCCGCCTTTGGTACTCGCAACCCTGAGACAGAAGATGATTCGTCTCGCTGAGGAAATTGGTCAAGGTATGGTCTTTGCCAATGGCGCTCGCAGTCATATGCAAACGTCGCTCAGCGTGCTCTCTGATCAGGCGAGAAAAGACGATGCCTTTTTCATCGGCAATATGATCCCGACCTGTGTGAACGACGACCGTGATGCTGCCATGGCAGTTAACCGGAAAACACTGACTCCCTATGCCATGTTGCCAAACTACCGAAATTATTGGAAAGAAGCTGGATTCGTTGAAGAGATGGAAGGTGTGGAGGCTGCACTGGAGCGGGGCGATCGAGACGGTATTCAGCATTTTCTGACCGATCGGTGGCTCTCTGAGACCACGCTCTTTGGCAGTGCAAGAGATGTTCGAGATGGCGTCGAGGCCTGGTTCGATGCGGGTATCAAAACGCCGATCATTGTGCCTTCGTCTGCCAACGGTGGCCAAATGGTGGCGTTCGAGGAAATTCTGGCTATTTTTTAGGTTACTGGGCCCTTTCAGAGAACGCCGAGGAAGATGCTTAAGCGCGCGTGCGCCCTGCTAAAAAAGTGGCCGATGATGAGATGCGTTAACAGCACACGCTGAGTCGGATGAGTGTGCGAAGTAAGTGAGTCGTTAGGGGATGAATACATGAGCGCAGCACTGTCGAGCGAGCAAAGACAATTCAAGGAGGCCACTGCGCGCTTTTTTTCAGGGGTCTCGCCAACCACGGTGGTGAGAGACTACATGAGTGGGGAGACCGGGTTCGACGCACTCGTCTGGCGACGATTAGCGGAAGAACTCGGTCTTACGGGTATCCATATCCCGGAGGTCTACGGGGGCGCTGGGTTTGGACCGGTGGAGCTGGGTATTGCCTGTGAGGAAATGGGACGAACGTTGTACACAGGGCCTTTTTTGTCCTCGTCCGTTATGGCGGGCTATGCGGTTCTTCGATTGGGCAATGATGATGCAAAAGCCCGCTATCTTCCGGGTCTCGCCTCAGGAGAAATAATTGGTGCGCTGTTGCTAGACTCTCTAGATGCTGAGCGCGCTTGGGGGCGTGTGGTCAAGGCAGATGAGATGCAGCGATTACATGGGGATGTCCCAATCGCACTCGGCGTGGGTGATGCGAGTGTCATTTTTGCGCTCGCCGAAAGTCGGGAGGGACTCGCGCTTTACCGTCTGCTTGATCCGCCGAGCAAACTGGTAACGCACGAGCGATCAGCGCTTGACCCCACCCGGCGAATCTACCAGGTGCGTTTGAATGCAGCACCCGCAGAGCGGATTGGACTTTGTCATCGCACGGCATCAGCAGAGCTTTTCAATGATTTTTGTGTGGCACTTGCCCACGAACAGATAGGCGGCGCGTCCGCCTTGTTTGAGAGCACGGTGGCGTACACCAAAATGCGATATCAATTCGGTAGGCCCATTGGCTCTTTTCAGGCTTTGAAACACCGATGCGCTGATTTGCTGTTGGATCTCGAGTTGGCGAAGTCGGCAACCTACGAGGCCGCGACCGTTCTGGCGCGTGGTGAGAACGGTGTTGAAATGGCCAGCATGGCCAAGGCGATGGCCTCGGACGTTTATATGTCGGTGGCAAAGGCCGCGATTCAGCTTCGAGGCGGCATCGGCTTCACTTGGGAAGACGACACACATTTATGGTTCAAGCGCGCGAAGAGCAGTGAGGTTCTATTCGGATCGCCGAGTTACCACAGGGAACGGATGATGGTTTATTTGGAGGACGTGGCGTGAACTCTGAACAGATAAGGCAAGAGGTCCTAACGTTCATCAACGCTGAGTTTGATCCCACGCTGTCCTTGATTGAGTGGCGAAAGCGATTGCTTGATGGAGGTTGGGCGGCGCCTCGATGGCCAGAAGCTTGGTTTGGTCGCGGATTTTCTGTTGATCAAGCGAGTGTTGTGGCCGAAGTGTTTGCTGAAAAGCAGGTGGTCCCCGCAGCCTCCATTGGGCCGAGAGGACTGGCAGCAGAAACGATCCTTGCACACGGCTCGGATGATCAGAAATCACGCTACTTACGGCCTATTCTGACGGGCGAACACGCTTGGTGTCAGCTTTTCAGTGAGCCAGGCAGTGGGTCTGATTTGGCCGGTTTGTCGACCAAGGCAGAACGAGACGGCGATGCCTGGGTGATCAATGGGCAAAAGGTGTGGAACACCAGCGCCCACCACGCAGATTTCGGCATTCTCCTGGCGCGAACTGACTTTGATGTCCCGAAACACCAGGGGCTGAGCTATTTCTTGATCGACATGCGTCAACCAGGGGTTGAGGTCAGGCCACTTAAGCAGATGAACGGTCACGCGTCTTTTAATGAAGTGTTTATGACCGATGCGAAAGTCCCTGCGGTCGACTTATTGGGGGGTGAGGGCCAGGGATGGGCGGTTGCGGCCACCACGTTGTCTTACGAGCGACAAGGGTTTAGGCGACGGCATGGTCAAAGCTCAGGCCTCGGTGTGACGGGGCGGCTTTATGACGAATACAGGCAAGAGATCGCCATCGCCAATGAGCCCTACACCTGGTACCCCCAGCGTGAGGGTAGACCCGATTTGGTGTTCAAGCGCGCACGTGAGACCGGTGCCATAAAAGACCCTGTGATTCGACAGGAGATCGCCAAGCTCCACGCCTTAACCAAGGCCAATGACTTGGCTCGGATTCGTGCGGATGCTGATCGCCGGTCTGGCAGTAACGAGGTCATTCCTGCGGGGTCCATTGGAAAGCTCGCGGCCAGTATCATCGCTCGTCAATCCGCCCATGTGCACACGCTGATTTCTGGCGCCAGCGCCATGCTCTCGGGACTTGATTCCCCGGAATCGGGCGTCGTCGCAGAGACGCTGATTTCCGTCCCCGCGATCTCGATCGCTGGTGGCACTGACGAGATCCAAAGAAATATTATCGCCGAGCGCGTTCTGGGCATGCCTAAGGATGTAAGGAGCGACACAGGCCCATTTCGGGATATCAAACGCAACGGCTGAAGCTGGATGGGTGTCACGCTGTTTGGGCACTCAGTGATGATGATCTAATCACTGAGACGCGGACTTCGAGACCGATTTTGGCGCAGGCTCCTTTAACGTGAATCGCCCCTGCAGGGCTTGATCATGGTCGATCTCCCGGCCCGATGGGTCAATTAGCGGATGGATGGGGTCGAACGTTAGGGCAATCTGATTTGACGGTTACCGAAAGTGATCCCCGCAATGGATTCGGGTGGCGTGGCGCGTCAGTCTGGCATTGACTTCCAAGACTGCCGCATTGAACTGGATGACCAACGGCCGCCGTGGGTTGGATCGGGTTCTTGATTTCGAATAAATCACCTAAAGGTTCTCGGGCGGGAGTGTGGCCTCTCGCAAGCGGATCAAACGTCCGCGCAAGCTCCAGGGAGGCGAGCAGTGTTCCTTTGGGAGTGGGCCAAACTTTACCGACCCATTTTTCTAGGTCAGGTCGTGAAAAAAGTTGTCTGATTTGTTTGAGTCGAGGCTTTGGCTGGTCCAGATAGGCGTCGAGGCTGACTTGTAATCGATTGATTGGTAGAGGTTTTTTTCTGCACCTGGCGGGTCAAATCTTGACTTGTTTGGGGTCTAGTCTCGAATTTTTTTCTAAGATCTTTTTTGAATCTTCATGCTTTTTTTTGTGACTTATGCACATCTGACCCTAGTGCTCGAAGTTACTTCTCATTTCCCAAGTGAATTCGATAAAAGTGTTTGTAACCTATTGATTAAAAACAACTTAAAAGAAATTGGTCAAAAATTGACCAATGCCGATTTCCCCGGATTCTGTGGGCAAAATCGCGAGATTTTGAATTTATCCTCAGAGTTATCCACAGTTTTTGTGGACAACCATGAAGGTCGCATTAAGTCATTGATTTGACTGTCCGATGGTGGGCCATGCTGACCCTCTTCGACTGCAGATCGGTTGGGGTCGTGAGCTTTCTATCGAATCCCGGGGTTGCGGAATTAAAGGCGTTTTATTTTGTTGATGCTCCCTATTGCCTGAGGCTTTCTTTTGCAGAAGGGGCTTTGCGGCTGAAGGCTCTTTCTGGCTGAGGGCTCTTTATGGCTGAAGGCTCTTTCTGGTTAAAGGTCCCGGGCTCTGGCTGATGTTTTTTGGGTGTTTGGATTGACCTCGGTCGAGGCTGCGCTAACCCTGGGTGGTGACTTCGCCAGGTTGCGGGCTTTCATAGTGCCAGAGTGGTGAGTAGCGAAGTCCGAATCCAAAAATGAGGATCGACACCAC
>Ga0181574_10005700_pt1 | contig 10610 bp, 9 predicted proteins | sample 101ome_24_FD_145600 | JGI IMG/M metagenome (GOLD analysis project Ga0181574, IMG submission 145600) | Coastal salt marsh microbial communities from the Groves Creek Marsh, Skidaway Island, Georgia - 101410AT metaG (spades assembly) | ecosystem: Environmental > Aquatic > Marine > Intertidal zone... | reverse complement strand
TAAATTGATACAAGAATATAAAAAACTACGTACAAAATTCAACACTGAAACGAATAATTTCTTTGTGCTCGATAACGGTAAAAAACTCTATCCCAAGTTTGTCTATAGAAAAATAAATAACTACCTTTCAATTGCTACGGATTTAGAAAAGAGAAGTCCGCATGTACTAAGGCACACATTTGCAACACACATGCTAAATAACGGTGCGGGTCTTGAAATTTTGAAAGATCTTCTTGGACATGCGAATCTATCAGCAACTCAGGTTTACACCCACAATTCGTTTGCGCAATTAAATACTATTTATTCACAGTCCCATCCAAGGGGACAAAAAACTTAGGCACTATGGACTTCAAAGTAAATTCAGTTAATTTCACAGTCGATCAGAAGCTGGTGAATTTTATTCATGAAAAGGTAAAAAAGTTAGAACTCATGAATAACGGGATCATCTCAAGTGAAGTGTTCCTGAGAATCGATAAGAATAGTACTCAAGAAAATAAAGTTGCAGAGGTAAAATTACTCATGCCAGGGCAGGAGTTATTTGCCAAGAAACAATGTAAAAGTTTTGAGGAGGCCACAGATCAAGTGGTCAATGCTTTGAAGAAACAAGTGGAAAAACACAAAACAAAACACTGAATAATTCTTGGTAATCAAGATGACTTTCAAGGGCGCTCAATCAGCGCTCTTTTTTTTGAAAAAAAATTAATTTTATACTTGCTATAATAGATTTGTTTCATAAATTTGCACTCCCTTAACGGGAAAAGAATTAAGTTCTTTCAAATAATGGATTACCAACATTAAACATTTTGCCGATGTAGCTCAGCTGGCTAGAGCAGCTGATTTGTAATCAGCAGGTCGGGGGTTCGAGTCCCTCCATCGGCTCACGAAATGTTGGGGAGATACTCAAGCGGCCAACGAGGACAGACTGTAAATCTGTTGGTTTTTACCTTCGCAGGTTCGAATCCTGCTCTCCCCACAGAAATTGTTTCAGAAGCGGGAGTAGCTCAGTTGGTAGAGCGTCAGCCTTCCAAGCTGAGGGTCGCGAGTTCGAATCTCGTCTCCCGCTCTTTTATGAAAGAACCGATGACGCCGGTGTAGCTCAGTGGTAGAGCGCTTCCTTGGTAAGGAAGAGGTCACGAGTTCAATTCTCGTCATTGGCTCGAAAGTTAGAGTAAAAGTTTTTCACCCGGAAACGGGTGAAATTGTGCATATATGAAAGTTTATATTAATTAACTAAGTAACAAAAAGAACAATGGCTAAGGAAAATTTCGACCGTTCCAAACCACACGTTAACATCGGAACGATTGGTCACGTAGACCACGGTAAAACGACTTTGACAGCTGCAATATCTGCAGTACTTTCGTCTCAAGGTCTTGCTGAAACACGCGATTTCTCTTCTATCGATAACGCACCAGAAGAAAAAGAGCGTGGTATTACAATTAACACTTCTCACATCGAGTATGAAACAACTAATCGTCATTACGCGCACGTAGACTGTCCAGGTCACGCCGATTACGTAAAAAACATGGTAACAGGAGCAGCTCAGATGGATGGAGCTATCTTAGTGGTTGCTGCAACCGATGGACCAATGCCACAGACTCGTGAGCACATTCTATTAGGACGCCAGGTGGGTGTTCCTAGAATCGTTGTATTCATGAACAAAGTGGATATGGTAGATGATGAGGAATTATTAGAGTTAGTGGAAATGGAAATCAGAGAACTTCTTTCATTTTACGATTATGACGGAGACAACGCACCGATCATTCAAGGTTCTGCACTAGGAGCATTAAATGGAGAAGAGAAGTGGGTTGCAACAGTAAACGAATTAATGGAAGCTGTTGATTCTTACATTGAGCTTCCTCCACGTGACGTTGAGAAGGACTTCTTGATGCCAGTGGAAGATGTATTCACAATCACAGGTCGTGGTACAGTAGCAACAGGACGTATTGAAACTGGAGTTATCAACTCAGGAGATCCAGTTGAGATCTTAGGAATGGGTGATGAAAAACTTACTTCTACAGTAACGGGAGTTGAGATGTTCCGTAAAATACTTGATAGAGGAGAGGCTGGTGATAACGTTGGTCTACTTCTAAGAGGTATTGAGAAAGCTGACATTAAACGTGGAATGGTTATTTGCAAGCCAGGGTCAACAACGCCACACGCGAAGTTCAAAGCTGAGATATATGTATTGAAGAAAGAAGAAGGTGGTCGTCACACTCCTTTCCACAATAAATACCGTCCTCAGTTCTACTTTAGAACAACAGACGTAACGGGTGAAATCTTATTGACCGATGGTCGTGAGATGGTAATGCCTGGCGATAATGTTACAATCGAGGTGAACTTGATCGTACCAGTGGCCATGGATAAAGGTCTTCGTTTTGCGATCCGTGAAGGAGGTAGAACAGTAGGAGCTGGTCAGGTTACTGAGATTATTGAGTAATCTTATTGAAATAATGCATTTAAAGGGGGAGCTCGCTCCCCTTTTTACACGGGTGTAGCTCAGCTGGTAGAGTAGTGGTCTCCAAAACCATTGGTCGTGGGTTCGAATCCTACCGCCCGTGCTAAATTGATGAAATGTCAAAAGTAAAGGAATATATAAACGAGACTGTTGAAGAGATGGTGCATAGAGTAACCTGGCCAACTTGGAAAGAGTTACAGGCTAGTACGATTATTGTTGTTATTGCATCGATTATCATATCGTTGTTAATCTTTGCCATGGACTTCGTATTTGGAATATCGGGTGACAGTGGTTCTCTTTGGAGAGGTATTCTTGGTTTTATCTATAACATGTTTTAATTAGGAGATAATGGCAGAGATCAAAAAACGATGGTATGTTGTTAGAGCCATTAGTGGGAAAGAGAAGAAGGTGAAGGAACTTCTTGAATTGGAAATTTCTCGTGAGAAACTCAACGATTATGTTGGGCAAATTCTAATACCTACCGAAAAAGTCTTCCAAATTAGAAATGGTAAAAAGGTCAGTAAGGAGAAAGCATATCTCCCTGGTTATGTGTTGGTTGAGGTGGCACTGGTAGGTGAGGTTCCTCACGTAATTAAAGGTATTCCAAATGTGATTGGGTTCCTAGGGGCTGAAAAAGGGGGCGCACCAGCTCCAATGAGAATGTCCGAAGTGAATAGAATTTTAGGTAAAGTCGATGAACTTTCAGAGACGGAAGAGGAAATGAAAATTCCTTTTGTTGTTGGAGAATCTGTTAAAGTAATCGATGGACCATTCAACAATTTCAGTGGAGTTATTGATGAAATCAATGAGGAGAAGAAGAAGTTGAAAGTAATGGTTAAGATTTTTGGAAGAAAGAACCTACTCGAACTGAGCTATATGCAGGTAGAGAAGGAAATATAAGTAAGTATATTAACCCGTAGGAGTGATGAAGGCGATTAAAGCTTCCCGCTAAGAATCACGTTAGACTACATAATTTAAATAACAGATGGCTAAAGAAGTAGCAGGTTTGATCAAACTACAGATCAGAGGCGGTGCAGCCAATCCAGCTCCTCCAGTTGGTCCCGCGCTTGGTGCGAAGGGGGTGAACATTATGGAGTTCTGTAAGCAGTTCAATGCTCGTACACAGGACAAGGCAGGAAAGGTTTTACCGGCTGTAATAACAGTTTATTCTGATAAGTCGTTTGATTTTGTGATCAAAACTCCTCCCGCAGCTGTTCAGATTCTCGAAAAAACGAAACTCAAGAAAGGTTCGTCAGAACCAAACCGCCAGAAAGTAGGTAGTATTTCTTGGGATAAGGTGAAAGAGATTGCTGAAGACAAGTTGCCGGATCTTAATTGCTTTACTGTAGACTCTGCAATGCGCATGGTTGCCGGAACTGCAAGAAGTATGGGAGTTGTTGTAAAAGGTGGTGAAGCGCCTAAATCTAAATAATTGTAATTGTTATGGGAAGAATATCTAAAAAGAGAAAAGAAGCTCTTGCCAAGATAGATTCGGCAAAAGCTTATTCCTTAACAGATGCATGTAATTTAGTTAAGGAAGTGACATCAACCAAATTTGACGCCTCAGTTGATTTATGTGTTCGACTTGGAGTTGATCCGAGAAAAGCGAACCAAATGGTAAGAGGTACAGTTGCATTGCCACACGGAACAGGAAAAGACCTTAAGGTTCTTGTCCTTTGTACTCCAGATAAGGAGGAGGAAGCAAAAGCAGCAGGTGCTGATTACGTTGGTTTGGATGAATATATAGATAAAATCAAAGGAGGGTGGACTGACATCGACGTCATTATTACTATGCCAGCGGTTATGGGTAAAGTTGGGGCTTTAGGTCGTATTCTAGGACCAAGAGGACTTATGCCAAACCCAAAAACTGGTACGGTAACTATGGACGTTGCAAAGGCGGTTACTGAAGTAAAAGCAGGTAAGATCGATTTTAGAGTTGATAAGTATGGTATCATCCATTCTGCGGTTGGAAAAGTGAGCTTTGATGGAGATAAGATCAAAGACAACGCACACGAGCTAATCCAGACATTAGTAAAAATGAAACCATCGTCAGCAAAAGGAACTTACATCAAGAGTATTTACATCAGTTCTACGATGAGCCCAAGTATCCAGATTGATACTAAGTCTGTAATTGCTTAAAACTTACGAAAATGACAAGAGAAGAAAAAGCAAAATATGTGGATGAACTTGCAACTGAATTATCAGAAAGCAGTGTAATCTATTTGACAGACACAGCGGAATTAACAGTAGATGTAGTTAATAACCTCAGAAGAAATGCGTTTAAGGCGGACATCAAATTAAGAGTCGTTAAAAACACACTTCTCGAGAAAGCAATGGATAAGGTCGAAGGAAAAGATTTCGGAAACCTCAGAGAAACGCTTTCTGGTGCAACTTCATTAATGCTCTCTGAAGTAGGAAATGCTCCGGCAAAACTTATTAAAGACTTTAGGAAAAAGGCGGATAAGCCAATTCTTAAAGGAGCTTGGATTGAAGAAAGTGTTTATGTAGGTGATGAAAATCTACAGGCACTTGTAGACATCAAGTCCAAGGAAGAATTGATCGGGGAAATCATTACTCTACTTCAAAGTCCTGCGAAAAACGTTGTTTCTGGACTTAAAGGTGCTGGTGGAAAACTTGCTGGTATCTTAAAAACCCTCGAAGAAAGAGGACAATAGTTAATTAATTTTTTAGAACCTATTTAAATTTAAATAAAATGGCTGATTTAAAAGAAATGGCAGAGGCGTTAGTAAACTTGACAGTTAAAGACGTTAACGAACTTGCTAACATTTTGAAAGAAGAATACGGAATTGAACCTGCTGCTGCTGCAGTAGCTGTTGCTGGTGGTGCTGCCGCTGGTGGTGGTGATGCAGGAGGAGAGGAAAAGACAGAATTCGATGTGATTCTTAAAGCTGCAGGAGGATCTAAGCTTGCTGTTGTGAAGCTTGTGAAAGAACTTACTGGAGCTGGTTTGAAAGAAGCTAAAGAAATGGTTGATAGTGCGCCTGCAACATTGAAAGAAGGTGTAGCTAAAGACGAGGCAGAAGGTCTTAAGAAATCCCTTGAGGAGGCTGGAGCTGAAGTTGAGATTAAGTAATCACCATACTTCTTTTTTAGGAAAGGTGCTGCCCAATTTGGGCAGTGCCTATTCCTGTTTTTAGCACGTAGTGCTTTTTTAAATTTTTAATTCACTAAAACGTTTGGCCTTGGCATCATCAAACAATACTTCGAAAAGAGTGAATTTTGCATCAAGCAAAAATCAATTTCAATATCCAGACTTTTTGGATATTCAATTAAAGTCGTTTCAGGAATTTTTTCAATTGGAAACGACTCCTGAGAATAGAGAGAGTGAAGGACTCTTCAAAGTGTTCTCAGAGAACTTCCCGATTACTGATACTAGAAATCAGTTCGTTCTAGAGTTCTTGGATTACTTTATCGATCCACCACGTTACTCCATTGAGGAGTGTATCGATCGTGGTTTGACATACAGTGTCCCACTGAAAGCAAAATTAAAATTGTACTGTACAGATCCTGAGCACGAGGATTTTGAAACTATTGTACAGGATGTATACTTAGGTACGATTCCTTATATGACACCTAAAGGTTCATTTGTAGTGAATGGAGCAGAAAGAGTGATTGTATCTCAACTTCACCGCTCACCAGGCGTGTTCTTCGGGCAAAGTCGTCATGCAAATGGAACAAAACTGTATTCTGCTCGTGTAATACCTTTCAAAGGATCTTGGATTGAATTCGCGACAGATATCAACAGTGTAATGTATGCTTACATTGACCGTAAGAAAAAGTTACCTGTAACAACTCTTTTCCGTGCGATTGGTTATGAATCAGATAAAGATATCTTAGAGATCTTTGGCCTCGCAGATGAGATTAAAGCGAACAAATCTAACCTCAAAAAGGTAATTGGTCGCAAGCTTGCTGCACGAGTTCTAAAGACATGGATCGAAGACTTCGTTGATGAGGATACAGGAGAAGTGGTATCGATCGAAAGAAATGAAGTACTATTGGATCGTGAAACTGAATTGGAGAAAGATCATATTGATCTTATTTTGGATTCAGGAGCGAAAACAATCATCTTACACAAAGAGGATGTCAATAGTGCTGATTTTACAATCATTTATAACACACTTCAAAAAGATACGTCTAACTCAGAGAAAGAGGCGGTTGAGCATATCTACCGTCAGCTTCGTAACGCGGAGCCGCCTGATTACGATACTGCCAAGGGTGTATTTGAGAAGTTGTTCTTCTCAGATACCAGATACGATCTTGGTGAAGTAGGACGATTCCGTCTTAACAAGAAACTTGGAGTTGATATGTCAGAGGAGTCAAGAGTATTGACCAAAGATGATATTATTTCGATTATCAAGTATTTAATAGAATTGATCAATTCGAAAGCTGATGTTGATGATATCGATCACCTTTCAAATAGACGCGTTAGAACCGTAGGAGAGCAATTGTACTCTCAGTTCGGAGTTGGACTTGCGAGAATGGCACGTACGATCCGTGAAAGAATGAACGTACGCGATAATGAGGTCTTCACACCGATTGACCTTATTAATGCCAAGACGCTTTCTTCTGTGATCAATTCATTCTTCGGAACGAACCAGCTATCTCAGTTCATGGATCAAACGAATCCACTTTCTGAGGTAACACACAAAAGAAGATTATCAGCACTTGGACCTGGTGGACTTTCAAGAGAAAGAGCAGGCTTCGAGGTGCGTGACGTTCACTATACGCATTACGGTCGTCTTTGTACGATTGAAACACCGGAAGGACCGAATATTGGTTTGATCTCTTCTCTTTGTGTATTCGCAAAAGTGAACAAATTAGGATTTATTGAAACACCTTATCGTAAAGTAGATGGTGGTAAGGTTGACCTAAAGAAGGAGCCAATTTACCTTTCTGCTGAGGAGGAAGATGCTAAAATGATCGCTCAGGCAAATGCCGACATCGATGATAAAGGTAAATTCCAAAACGAATTGGTGAAGGCGAGAAATGAGGGTGACTTCCCAGTGGTTCCGCCACAAGAGATTGACCTAATGGATGTTGGTGCGAACCAGATCGCTTCGATTGCCGCATCTTCTATTCCATTTCTAGAGCACGATGATGCAAACCGTGCACTAATGGGATCTAACATGCAGCGTCAGGCAGTTCCATTACTTCGCCCTGCTTCTCCAATTGTGGGTACGGGAATAGAAGAATTAGTGGCGCGCGACTCAAGAGTACTCATAAACGCTGAAGGTGAAGGAGTTGTTGAGTATGTCGATGCCAACGAGATAGCAATTAAATACAAACTTACTAAAGAAGATAAGCTAGTTAGTTTCGATGGAGAATTAAAGAAATACCCATTGACCAAGTTTGCTAAGACAAATCAGGGGACTTGCATAAATCTGAAGCCTATTGTTAAGAAAGGTGATAAGGTTTCTAAAGGACAAGTACTTTGCGAAGGTTATGCAACTCAGCAAGGAGAATTAGCTCTTGGGCAAAATCTGAAAGTAGCATTCATGCCTTGGAAAGGATATAATTTCGAGGATGCAATTGTAATCTCTGAGAGAGTTGTAAGGGATGATGTTTTTACCTCTATTCACATCGATGAATATTCAATGGATGTTCGTGATACGAAGAGAGGAATGGAGGAATTGACTGCCGATATTCCGAACGTTTCTGAAGAGGCTACGAAAGATCTTGATGAAAATGGATTGATCCGCGTTGGAGCCGAGATCAAAGAAGGTGATATACTCATTGGTAAGATTACACCGAAGGGAGAAACAGATCCTTCGCCAGAAGAAAAATTACTTCGTGCAATTTTCGGTGACAAGGCCGGTGATGTCAAGGATGCCTCATTGAAGGCAGGGCCTTCGTTGAGAGGTGTTGTTATCGATAAAAAATTGTTCTCACGGGCAATAAAGGATCGAAAAGCTAAATCTCAGGACAAGCCAATTCTAGAAAGTCTTGATTCAGAATACGAAAAGGAATTCGCTGGGTTGAAGGGTGTATTGGTTGAAAAAATGTTGGAGATACTTGAAGATAAAAAGTCAGCAGGCGTATTCAATAATTTCAAAGAAGAGATTATAAAGAAGGGAACAAAATTTTCCAACAAGAATCTTGTCGCAATCGATTACTCCATAGTAAATCCAACAGGTTGGACAACTGATGATAAAGTAAATGGAATGATCACACGCGTGATTCATAACTTTAACATCAAAGCGAACGACTTATTAGGAGCATACAAGCGCAAGAAGTTTCATATCTCAGTTGGTGATGAACTACCAGCAGGAATTATCAAAATGGCGAAGGTATACGTTGCTAAAAAACGTAAGCTGAAAGTCGGAGATAAGATGGCGGGTCGTCATGGTAACAAGGGAATTGTTGCAAACATTGTGCGCCAAGAGGATATGCCATTCCTAGAGGATGGTACGCCAGTAGATATAGTATTGAACCCACTAGGGGTACCTTCACGAATGAACCTTGGACAGATTTATGAAACTGTTCTTGGATGGGCTGGAGAAAAATTAGGAGTTAAATTTGCGACACCAATTTTCGATGGAGCGCATCCTGATGAGATTGATCAATATACGGAAAAAGCTGGTGTGCCGAAGTCTGGTAAAACTTACCTTTACGACGGAGGTACTGGAGAGCGTTTCCACCAGCCAGCAACAGTAGGTATTATCTATATGTTGAAACTGTCTCACATGGTTGATGATAAGATGCACGCACGTTCAATAGGACCTTACTCATTGATTACGCAACAGCCACTAGGAGGAAAGGCACAGTTCGGTGGTCAGCGATTTGGTGAGATGGAGGTATGGGCACTAGAGGCATTTGGTGCATCTAATATATTGCAAGAAATCCTTACGATTAAGTCTGATGATGTGATGGGTAGAGCCAAAGCATACGAATCGATAGTGAAGGGAGACAATATTCCAGAACCGGGAATTCCGGAATCATTCAACGTATTGTTGCATGAATTAAAAGGTCTATGTCTAAACGTAACAATGGATTAATCATCAGTATAAAATTTTAGAAACAAGCATTACTATGGCTTACAGAAAAGAAACAGCGAAAAAGCAAAGTAACTTCAATAAAATCACAATCTCTCTGTCTTCTCCCGAGACCATTTTGGAGCAGTCAAGTGGTGAAGTACTGAAGCCTGAAACAATAAATTATCGCACTTACAAGCCGGAAAGAGACGGGCTATTCTGCGAAAGAATATTCGGTCCTGTGAAGGATTACGAGTGTCACTGTGGTAAATACAAGCGTATCCGTTATAAAGGTATCGTTTGTGACCGTTGTGGTGTTGAAGTAACAGAGAAGAAAGTACGTCGTGAGCGTATGGGGCACATCTCTTTGGTTGTTCCTGTAGCACATATCTGGTACTTCAGATCGCTTCCAAATAAGATAGGATACTTGCTAGGTCTTCCAACGAAGAAGTTGGATCAGATCATTTACTACGAAAGATACGTAGTAATCCAATCAGGTATCGCTAAGAAATTGGATGGTGAAGAATTGATGCGTCTTGATTTCCTTACGGAAGAAGAGTACCTGGATATTCTTGATACACTCCCAAAAGAAAATCAATACTTGGAGGATACGGATCCAAATAAGTTCATCGCGAAAATGGGTGCAGAAGCAATTCATGACCTATTGAAAACAATGGATCTTGAGGCGACTTCTGATCAGTTGAGGCACCAGGCGAATACAGAAACATCTGTACAGCGTAAGAATGAAGCGTTGAAGCGTCTGCAAGTCGTAGAAGCAATGCGTGAGTCTCAAACGAGGCTGGAGAACCGTCCAGAGTGGATGATCGTAAAAGTAGTTCCTGTTATTCCACCAGAACTAAGACCATTAGTTCCATTGGATGGAGGTAGATTTGCAACATCTGACCTTAACGACCTATACCGTCGTGTGATCATTAGAAACAACCGCTTGAAGCGTTTGATTGAAATTAAGGCACCTGAGGTTATCTTGCGTAATGAGAAACGTATGCTTCAAGAGTCTGTTGATTCTTTATTCGACAACTCAAGAAAAGCTTCTGCGGTTAAGACTGAATCAAACAGACCATTGAAATCACTTTCAGATTCATTGAAAGGTAAGCAAGGTCGATTCCGTCAGAACCTACTTGGTAAGCGCGTTGACTATTCTG
>Ga0181574_10005697_pt1 | contig 10613 bp, 11 predicted proteins | sample 101ome_24_FD_145600 | JGI IMG/M metagenome (GOLD analysis project Ga0181574, IMG submission 145600) | Coastal salt marsh microbial communities from the Groves Creek Marsh, Skidaway Island, Georgia - 101410AT metaG (spades assembly) | ecosystem: Environmental > Aquatic > Marine > Intertidal zone... | reverse complement strand
AGGTTCACCAAGAAGGGTGGGGAGCATGCTCAGTCCATCCGTGTTGGGGTAGGCAATCCCAGCGGCTTCAGCCAGGGTTGGGAATATATCCTGAAACCCACTCAGTAGGTCACTCTGGGCATTGGCTGCTACATGGCCAGGCCACCAAGCGATCAAGGGCACACGAATGCCTCCTTCGTAGAGGTCTCGTTTCATCCCCCTGAGAGATCCGTTGGAATCAAAAAATTCCATCAGATGGTTTCCCTCCTGATGCGGGCCATTGTCACTGGAGAAGAAAACCAGCGTTTCTTCCCTCAGGCCGAGTCGAGTCACCGTGTCCAAAATCTTCCCCACTGTTTGGTCGATCTGCCCGATCATGGTGGCAAAACCCTTTTCCGATTCTGGCCAAGATTGTTCCTCGAACTCGGCGGTATGAGGTGTTTCCAAACCATGGCCTGGGCTGCGTGCATCGTTCCCAGCCTCGTTGTTGGCATGGGGTTGGTTCAGGGGAAGGTAGAGGAAAAATCGTCGGTTTCGATTGGCCTCCAGAAACCTCACCGCACGATCCAAGATGAGATCCGGGGCATAGTCTACTTTTTGGTAGGCAACCCCCCAGCCTTGGCGATCCTCGGGATCTCGGTATTCTGGATGAATCCGATTACGCAGGGGGACACGACGCCCGTTTTCAACCAGCCATTCGGGGTAAAAATTATGCGCATGGTACATGTTGATGTAACCATAGAAATCGTCGAAGCCGTGCTGGGCTGGGTTGTTGAGAGGGGGAGGGTGCCCAACTCCCCATTTCCCCATGCATCCGGTTCGGTAACCTGCTTTTTTAAGCAATTGGGCTACGGTGGTATCCCAGGGACGGAGTAGCGAGCGGTCATTGCCTCGGATGCGTGCATGCCCGGTGTGATAACCTGTCAATAGTACACATCGAGAGGGAGCGCAGATGGTTGATCCAGCGTAGTGCTGGGTGAATCGCATGCCTTCCTTGGCCATGGCATCGATTCGAGGCGTTCGAAGGGTCTGCTGACCGTAGCAACCCAGATCTCCATAGCCCAGGTCATCGGCCAGGATGTAGATGATATTCGGCGATGAGCCAAACGGTTCTGCTGTGATGGTATGCCTGATGAGCGTCAAAAGGCAGACCATCAAGGCCATGAGGGTGGGAGCATTCATGAACTAAGATGGGTTTTCATGACGTCCGAGCCCTCATTACCTCGAGAGTTTGTTCATACCCCCTATAGGGCGCAGAGCAGGTTATCCACCCCAAAATCGAATCGGAGTCAGACGCTCAAGGTTTGACAATGTTTTGAAGGTATTGCTTGAACGCCTTCATCTTGGGCTTGATCACATAAACACAATAGCCAGCATTGGGGTTTTGCTTGAAGTAGTCCTGATGGTAGTCCTCAGCAGGGTAGAACACATCCAGTTTTTCTAGCTTAGTCACGATGGGGCTGGTGAACCTGGGAGCAGCCGTTTTGATGGAGGCTTCGGCCAGGGCTTTCTGATCCTCATCGTGCCACATGATTGTGGATCGATATTGTGTACCCACGTCGGCTCCCTGACGATTAAGAGTGGTGGGATCATGTGACTTCCAGAAAAGATCCAGCAGTTTGGTGTAGGAAATGATTTTGGGATTGAAGGTGACTTGAACCACTTCAGCATGCCCCGTGGTTCCCTCACAGACTGCACGGTAGGTCGGGTTCTTCACATGACCTCCTGCATAGCCCGACACCACGTCCATCACCCCAGGAACATCTTCCAACATGGCCTCGGTACACCAGAAGCAGCCGCCTCCGAAGGTCGCTTTCTGGGTTTCTTGATTGGATTCTTCTCCTTGCATGGTCATCCAGGTTAGGATTCCTGCCAATAAGCAACACGGCCAGAACCAGGGTTTCATGAAGGAAGATTCCCTCGAAGGTGGAAAAATGCAAGCTTGGTTCCTTGTTGCTCCCATGAAAAGCCCAGTCACTCAAACCCTCTTCTGAGTCATGACAGGGTCGACTTTCTGGAATCGAAAACAAAAAGCTGACTTTCAAAGGCTTCTGAGATGAAAGCCTCCATCGACATTGATGACTTCCCCCGTGCTGTAGGGTAGCAGGTCCTGAGCAATAGCCGCTACGGCCTTACCAATATCCGAGGGCTCACCCCAGCGAGGCATGGGGGTCAGGCCCTCAGCAATGAGTTTGTCATACTTGGCTTTGACCGGTGCGGTCATATCCGAAGCGATGATGCCTGGACAGATTTCATACACCCGGATGCCGGCAGCTGCGAGGCGGACTCCATAGAGCTTAGTCATCATGCCCAGTGCAGCCTTGGCCATGCAATAGTCAGCGCGATTCACCGAGACGGTGTGGGCACTGATGGAGGAAATGGAAATGATCTTTGGATTATTGACGGTGCCACTTTCAATGAGTTTGAGCATCCATTTGGCTATTTGTTGGCTCAGAAAGAAGGGGCCTTTGAGATTAACCGCCATCAACTGATCAAAGTTTTCCTCCTTTGCCTCCAGTATGTCTTGTCGTCCAATCGAGGTGATGCCGGCATTGTTGATGAGCATGTCAATCCTCCCAAAACGATCCTGCGTCGCCTCGAGCAGGCGGTCGCGATCCTGCGGGGAGCCAATATTAGCCTGAAAAGTAAGGGTTTGAATATCATGACCCGCTTCGGTGGCTGCCCGATGGCAATCTCTGGCCGTCTGCTCAGCAGCTTCCTGATTGCCGGCGTAGTTGATAACGAGATCATGACCTAGGGCGGCTAGAGATAGGCTGATGCCTCTGCCAATGCCTCGGGAGGCCCCTGTAATCAAGGTTGTGGGTCGATCCATGGACAGGACTATGTCCTAGCCCCTGCCATCTGGTCAACGGGCCTTGATTGTTTTCTCCATCCCATGGGCTGAGGGCTTGCATTTTCTCAATCAGTCACCTTGGCACCTTTTTCATGACTCGACAGCCTGCGATGTTCATGGCAACAAGGAAACATGGAAAAGCTTGAGCAACTGGAATCGCTCCTCAGAGCCATGGGGGGTTGTCTGGTTGCCTATTCAGGAGGCGTGGATTCGGCCTTCCTTGCCTGTGTGGCTCATCGGGTTCTGGGTGAAGCATCTGTGGCCGTGCTGGCTGACAGTCCCAGTCTGCCCCGCAGCGAATTGAACGAAGCGGTGGCATTGGCCGAGCGCTTTGGTTTTCCCCTAGAGGTGATCAAGACTTTAGAATTTGAAAATGAGGCCTATCTGACAAACCCGCCCAACCGATGTTACTTCTGCAAGCACGCTCTTTTTGAAGCGATGGAAGCATTGGCTGCAGCCAGGGGTGTCCCTTTCCTGCTCTATGGTGAAAACATGGATGATCTGGGCGATGTGAGACCGGGTGCTCAGGCTGCCGCCCAATTTCAGGTACGCGCTCCTCTTAAGGAAGCGGGATTGACCAAGGCAGAGATACGAGCTTTATCAGCTCATCTTGGGCTTCCAACCGCTGATAAACCGCAGATGGCTTGTTTGAGCTCCAGAATACCTCACGGGGAACGGGTGACACCGGCCAAGCTCACTCAGATTGAGCAGGCAGAGCAACATCTTCGCTCGCTTGGTTTCCACGATGTGAGAGTGCGCCACCATGAACTCTCCCAAGGCGCTCTGGCACGTATCGAGATTGGTCCCGATGAAATGTCCCGCTGCATGGAATGGGCTACTCGCCAGCAGTTGGTCGAAAAGTTTCAGGCCCTGGGGTATCAACAGGTAACCCTCGATCTGATTGGATACCGTCGTGGCAGCCTCAATCCAAGCTCTTCAACCTCTATAGCTAGAGATCAACACGCATGAATTACGCGGACAAGGTCATGGACCCAGGGCGCTTGTTGATCTGGCGCTCGCAGATGCGTGAGCAGGGGAAAAAGCTGGTGGTCACCAACGGGTGCTTTGATCTCCTTCACGCGGGTCATGTGCAGTATCTGGCCTCGGCCAGGGAAGCGGGTGACTGCCTCTTGGTTGGCCTAAATGGCGACCAGAGTGTCAAGGCGCTCAAGGGGCCCACCCGACCAATCAATCCTGAGCAAGACCGAGCCCTAGTGCTTGCTGGGCTTGCGTCGGTGGATGCGGTCTGCATTTTTCCTGAAAAACGGGCAACTCGTTTCCTGAACTCCGTTTGTCCAGATGTTTACGTCAAGGGCGGAGATTACACCCTCCAAAGCTTGGACCCAGAGGAACGTGAAGCTGTTCAGCAACACGGTGGTCAAATTATTTTCATCCCTTTCCTCCAAGGGCGTTCCACTTCTGAATTGATTCGCCGAATGGGTTGAACCAATGCGCCTGCTTCTGTTCATGGTCTGGATCGCTGCAGGTCATGCCATGCCAGTGATGGTTGCCGAGGCATGGCCTCAATGGCGAGGGCCCATGGCCACAGGACAAGCCCCTGATGCCAATCCGCCCATTGATTGGTCTGAATCCAAAAACCTTGCCTGGAAAGTGCCTTTACCTGGCCAGGGTCATGCAACGCCCATTGTTTGGGACCATCAGGTATTCCTGGCCATGGCTATACCCACAGGCCCGCAAAGGACACCCGTCTACAATCAGGCTGAAGGAGCCCATGACAATCTGCCAGTCACTCAAGACCATGCGTATGCCATCCTCAGCTACGATCGCCACTCAGGCAGGCAGCAATGGCAAACCACCCTCGCAACAGCCTTTCCTCACGAAGGAGGACACGATACGGGCAGTCTGGCATCGGCCTCGCCGGTGACTGACGGCGAGCACCTTATAGCCTTTTTTGGATCTCGTGGGCTTCATGGCATGGATATGGAAGGCAAGTTATGCTGGTCGCGTGATTTTGGCACCATGCAAACGCGGCATGCCCATGGTGAAGGCGCATCACCTGCCCTCCACGGACGTTATTGTGTGGTCAATTGGGATCATGAGGGGGATTCCATGGTGTATGCTCTGGATAAGGCAACTGGGACCACGATTTGGTCAAGACCCAGGGATGAGAGCACCTCATGGTCGACGCCGCTAATACTCGAGCATGCAGGGCGTCATCAGGTCATTATTGCGGCAACGGGTCGTATTCGCTCCTATGATTTGGAGACAGGCCAGGAGTTGTGGCAGTGTGGAGGCCTTTCACGCAATGTGGTTGCCAGCCCTGTTGCTGGGCATGGGCTTGTTGTGGCAGCCAATAGTTACGATTGGCAGGCCATGCTAGCCATTCGGTTGGAAGGAGCAAAAGGCGATATCACGGGGAGTGAACAGGTGGTTTGGTCACTCAAGCGTCTGACCCCTTATGTGCCCAGCCCGCTATTGGTAGGCCAAAAGCTTTTTTTCCTCCGGCATCTTCAGGGAATCCTATCCTGCGTCGACATCAGGACTGGCGAAACCGCAGGTGGTCCGTGGCGTTTGCCACTGGTGCGCATGGTGTTTGCCTCCCCTGTCGCGGCAGGGGGGCGACTCTATGTGGTCAGCCGCGAGGGGATCACCCTGGTTTTTGATCACCAGCAAGGCTTGAATCTGTTATCGGCCAACCATCTTGATGACCAATTCAGTGCGTCTCCTGCGGTGGTGGGAGACTCACTCTTGTTGCGAGGAGATCGTTATCTTTATTGCCTGAAGGCTGCCTCTCAGGAATCGTCAGTAAGAGAACCCTCGTCTTCACCGACAGGATCCGCACCCTGAACTTTTCGGTTGAACGCCACCGCATCGCGGTAGGTGACTCCGGAGCCTCCGAAAAGATCCAGAGCTGAACCAATGGTCAGATCCACTTTCCCTGCGCTTTCTCGGTGAACGGTGATGAGGTCTTCCAGTGAGCGGGCTCCTCCTGCGTAGGTCACTGGGATAGGGCTCCAATCTGCCAAGTGCCTTACCAAGGGCAAGTCGATGCCACCGCAGAGACCTTCCACATCCACCGCATGAATGAGGAATTCATCACAGTATTGAGCAAGGTCTTTCATGACCCCCGGCCCGAGCATCAGATCAGTAAAGGTCTGCCACCTATTGGTCACCACGTAATAAGCCCCATCTCGCTTGCGACAACTCAGATCCAATACCAGGCGATCAGACCCCACGGTTTCGGTGAGGGAGTCCAATCGATCCCGTCTCAAAACGGCTCCTTCAAAAATCCAGGAGGTCACAATCACGTGGCTGGCACCTGCTTCGAGGTAGCTCCAGGCATTGTCGGCGTGGATCCCGCCTCCAATCTGAAGCCCACCAGGGTAGGCTTGCAGCGCTTGAAGGGCAGCTTCCTGATTCCCAGGTCCGAGTTGAATGACGTGCCCTCCCTTGAGTCCATCCCGACGGTAAAGCTCGGCAAACCAGGCGCTGGAGCGAGCTGAGACAAAATTGGTCTGCAGCCCTTGATCGTCATCCTTGAGGCTTCCTCCCACGATTTGTTTCACCTGGCCGTGATGTAGGTCAATGCAGGGTCTGAACATAGGCTTCTTCTGGCATCAGTTGCTGGTTTTTCGGAGACGATGCCAGGCTGCTTGATAACGCGGTAGGCGTTCAAGGGTATCGACCTGAAGGTTTTTTATGCGGCGCAGATCCATGTGATCTTCAAGGTCTGCCAGTTTGACAGCTCTGGCCAGTGTATTTTTTTCTGCACGGCCTATCAGTGCTTCATAGGATTCCCCATTGCGTCGAGTCAGGGCATCCACGGCTTGGACAATTTGGTCAGGAAAACCTGCTTGCTCAAGTGCCTCGAGTGTCCACTCACTGTCTTCCACCACATCATGCAGGATGGCGATCAACTGCAGGTTGGTATCGTCAAATCGAGCCAAAAGTCGCAAGGGGTGAAGGATGTAAGCATTGCCCTGTCGGTCAACTTGTCCGCGATGAGCTTCCAGGGCGATGGCCAATGCCCGTTCAAGTAGGGATTGACTCATGAATGGCGTGATGGACCATAGCGTTCCATGGCCTCATTGACGGTTTCCCATTGATCCCCAAATTCTGATTGCAGCATGGCTCTGGCATCCCCCTTGATAGGGAAGAATTTGGCCGACCCGGAGGCCACACAATCTCCTTCAACCTTGAGTTCGGCACTGGCCAGAAACAGTTTCCCTCGCCGGTTTTCATCCAATCTGCCAACGCAGTGAACCTTTTGACCAGGAGTCAGAACACGGCGAAATCGGATCTGCATGTCTACGGAGTAGGCGAAGTGGCCTCCAAGGATGCCACAGGCCCAAGCCATCATTTCATCCAAGACTGTGGTGATCACCCCACCATGAACGGCATGGCTGAATCCCGCATGCCGAACTTCAGGAACCCATTCAGCGTGGATGGCTTTACCATCGGTTTTCATGCGAAGGGCCACGCCTGCGGGGTTCCCATGTCCGCAGCCGAAGCACGCCTTTGTCTGTGGCAACCATTCCATGGAGTCCATCATGTCAGTCGGTGTCCTCCCATTCAATGCCCTTGGGTGGAATCTTCTTCCGTGGTAGGGATGGCTTTTTGCTGAAGGATCCACCGGGTCAATGCCTTGGCCATCTGTCCGATGACTTTTCCATCTCCGGTATGCGCTGCAAGGGATAGAATGAATTTTACATTCAGCACCTCATCTTCGACATACGCGACATCCAGAACGTAGTTGCTGATCAATCCTGCTTTGTGGAAATAGCGTGCCCGGGGCAGCAGGGTCTCTATCGCATCGGTCCAGGCATACGGGCCTGCCGACTTGTTCTCCAGCCCGACCAGCCCGTCTTCTCCGTAGCGAATCCAAGCCAGTTGTTGATCGGTGAGTTGATACCTTTCTTCAGGAGGGAGGACTTCAGCAAAAAAAATGCGGCGCAGGCATTCAGCCAGCTCGCGCGTGGAGGTGGCGTTGCCCGTGGTGTCACTCAAGATGGTGGCACCGCGCTGCTTGGCATAGGAAATGCCAGTCCAGGTGTGGGTGACCTCCCGTTGCTTCCCATCGGGTTCCACAATTCGGATCCGTTGTGGTTCTGTATTTTCGTAAACAACGGGTCGATGTACGACATAGTCACGCATCAATGCAGAATGAGGAAAACCTTTCTCTGGAATCAGAAATTGGGTGTTGATGCGATCGATGCCTACAAACCGCAGTAGAAGCGTGTAATCCTCATTGGAAGAGCGACGAAATACCTCACTGATCATTTCCCTCGGGGTGCGGGCTGCATCGACTTGCCAGCGATCGCCAACCTGGCGTTCAAAAATTAAGGCACTGTCACTTGAGACGCTCAATTGGTTGAGGTATTCCAAAGCAGCGACTGCCGTGTAGATCTTGACAGTGCTGGCTGGCCAGAAATCGATGGCCTGTTCACTGTCGCGGTAATGATACCACCTGAAGCTTGGAGAGCTCTCCCCGCCATCCACCACCACTACCGAAGCCCACTTGCGTATTGAGGGTGCGATGGGTTCAAGGATGGCGTCGAGGGTCGCAGCGTCTCCGGAAGGATGCATGATCAAGAGGTAGAGTGAGCAAACAAGATACCACGGGTATGAGGCAGTCCGCGGCATCTTCATTGCGGACCTACTAGGAAGTTTGTTTGTTTTCAATGCCAGGGTCATCGATCGATTCTCGCCTTTGTGCGAAATGACGGTGAAAGGCCTTGAGGGTATCGGGATGCTGCTCAAAAAAATCGGTCAACGAAGTGAGCATGTCCATGGTCTTGCTGCTGAGGTGGTGCTCGATACCTTCGATATCGGATTGTTGAGTGGCTGCATCAATGCCAAAGAGGGAAAAAAAGCGCGAGAGCATTTCATGACGCTTTTGAATGGCAAGAGCGATGGTGCGACCCTCTTCGGTCAACACCAGTCCACGGTATTTCTGATAATTGAGGTAACCCAGTTCATCGAGTTTTTGCACCATGTTGGTGACCGAGGCTTGCTTGACATCCAGAGAAGATGCGATGTCCACCACCCGAGCATATCCCTTCTCCTCGATCAACTCGTGGATCCGCTCCAAATAATCTTCGGCGGTTTGACTGGGTTTGGGTGGCATAAGCTCTGCAGAGGGTTTACTATCGGCTCTCCGCAGATGCAAGCCATTGAGCCATGATCAAACTCATTCTTCTGGATATTGATGGAACCATGATTCACGCCAAAGGGGCAGGGGGGCTCGCGTTCGGCCGCGCGTTCGGAAGCATGTTCAACTTGCCTGATGGCGCGAAGGGACTGCGATTCGCTGGGCGTACGGATCTTTCGCTGCTGCACGAATTCATGGGGATGCACGGCATTCATTCATCGCGCGCGCTTGAAAGGGATTTTTTTGCTCTCTATGCGCACTGGTTGGCTGAAATGCTCCCTCAATTTGAAGGAAACGTTTTCCCCGGGGTGCGAGATTTGATGGCCTCCTGCCTGGATCATCCACACGGGGCTGAACTGGGCCTGCTGACGGGGAACACTCGTCTTGGGGCAGAAATCAAACTGCGCCACTTTGATCTGTGGGAAGATTATTTCATCGGCGCCTATGGAGATGAAGATCCATCGCGGCCGGTTCTGGCTGGGATGGCCGCTCGCCGTGGGCAGGAACACATGCGCACCCCACTCCAGCCTGATGAAATTCTGATCATCGGGGACACTCCCAGTGATGTGGCATGTGCTCAAAGTATCGGGGCGACTTCCCTGGCCGTGGCGACTGGCGGCTTTTCCGTCGAGGCTCTCGAACAAAGTGGTGCCACCCGAGTGGTGGATTCCCTGGAAGGCCTTGGCCTGGAAACACTGCTTTCGCTCTGAGCAGTCTTTAAAAGACTTCAGGAGGCAGGCATCAACCAATCCGGAAGAAATAGGACCAATTCCGGAAACAGGATGACCAGCAGCAGCATGATTGCGTTGGCAGCGAGAAAGGGCAGCGCACCCCGAAAGATGGTGCCAATGGATTGACCAGAAATTGCAGCACAGACATTCAAGCAGGTGCCAACCGGAGGGGTGCAGGCGCCGACGGCCAGCGCTCCTACAAACACGACCCCAAACCACACGGGAGAAATCCCTGCCTGAGCCACCACCGGCATGAAAATGGGCGTGAGCAGCAGAATGCCCGGGCTCACGTCGATGACTGTACCCATGATCAGAACCAGGGCGACGATGATCAGAAGCAGCATGGAGGGCGAAAGATTCAAGGCCATCAGTCCTTCAGCCAATGCCTGTGGTGTGCGTTCCAGAGCCAGCATCCACACGAAGACTTGGGAAAAGGCAATGATCATCATGATCTGCGCGCTGAGACGGGCGGATTGAATGAGTGCGTCCAGGCATTTTTTCCAAGTCAACTCGCGGTGAACCAGGCCGCCGATGGCAACAGCGTACAGTGCCCCGATGGCAGCGGACTCGGTGGCGGTGGCAATACCAAAAACGATGGAACCCACCAGGAGTATCGGCATGAGCAATACATGCATGGAACGCATCAAGAGAACACCCGATGCGCCCCAACTGGGTGGATGCTCCTCTCGGGGATAGTGGTTGCGTGAGGCCATCCATGCGACGGCCGCGAGTTGAAGCACTCCAACGATCAGTCCGGGAAGAATCCCTCCCAGAAAAAGGCGCCCGATGGAAACCTGGCCTGCAATGGCAAAGATGACCATGGGGATGCTGGGAGGCAGGACCATACCCATCGTGGAGGAGGCCACCGTGATACCTGAAGCATGATGGAGAGGGTATCCTCGCTTTTTCATTTCGGGAATCAGTACGGAGCCAATCG